>Ga0126336_10001594_pt1 | contig 12093 bp, 6 predicted proteins | sample SidCmetagenome_FD_92530 | JGI IMG/M metagenome (GOLD analysis project Ga0126336, IMG submission 92530) | Coral microbial communities from El Islote,Puerto Morelos, Mexico - Siderastrea C C metagenome | ecosystem: Host-associated > Invertebrates > Cnidaria > Coral | place: El Islote,Puerto... | reverse complement strand
CCCCCCCTTGCCCTCGGAATTCCAAAAAAGCCGTCCGTCGTGGTGTATGGATATTTGCTGGAAGTGCCAATTCGGTACTTTACATTATTTTGATAGTACAATATAAGCCAAGAAAGGAGAGTGATTGAGTTGATTGTTGCTAATTGGCTTGATGACGGCAATTTATTTCATGGAGTTATTAATGTGCAGTAATTATCTGCATTTTGGTTACAGGGGAAGAAACTGTTATCAGACTCAGGAAACATATTTGACAAGAGATACAGAGGCGGTCGTCTTGGCATGTATGTCTTCTCACAGGACAATGTTTACTATTCAGCCTTACTGGCAGGTTCTCCAGAGGTGAGAATTTAAGTTGTCATGTCTAGATGTTCTTTAAGTGTGTATGCACAGTAGAGGCATCTTTTTGTGTCATACTTCCACAAGGAGCCCTAACATCAAACTGTTGTTTGGTGTCTTTACAAAATGGTGACAATTTTGGATAATTTATATGCAGCCAGCTAGTGCAAGGTAAACATTTAAAGTGTATGTATGAGTGCTAGAAGTGAGCAATACTGCCCTACATAATTTCCCCGGCCATAGGCCTGAAAGAAGAAATGAGAACCATGATAAAAGACCCTGGCGGGAATTGAACCCACGACCTCTGGATTAGATCACCGTCGCTGTGGGAGCAGGTCCAATGCAACGTCTGGAACAGAGAATTATTTGTGAGGTCTGGGGTGACTTAATAATTCCTTGGAGCTTCAGATTACATGCTGAGAATTGCTAAATGACATTTTACTGATTAAAAGTTCTGAATGTTTTCTAAAGATTACTCCATGTCAGACCTCCCATTCAAATGCACTGCTGCATGAGTTGCACACCTCTCACAAGTCTGACTTAATGTGCATTGAAAATCAGAATGGCACTTCTTGCATAGCAATGAGCTTGATTTCTAGATTTCTGGCTCCCAGTGCAGTCTTGTCAAACTAAGTTTGGAACAATTTTTGTTTTAGATCAGAGACTATGCACTCAGCTTCAATGGAAAAGATGCTTCTGGAGATTTAGGAGCCCTCAGTGATTTCCTGGGGGAGTCCAGCGGTTTCACTGTGGCTGCTTGGGTATGGATAACTGGTGCAAAGTAAGTAGTAATTGGAATGATCAAATTCATGGTATTGTGCTAAGTCCCTGTTTGCATTCCAAAAGGCTAATATGCATCAAAATATCCTTCTTTTGAGGCATTGTGAGGGGAGATTTGGTTATTCCCAATCCACATGACTTTGAGGATCCCTTCTGACTCTAGAATTATCAAGTTGGCTGTCCTCCCTAAAATTGCTACTTTCTGAAAGACTGTTCTTAAATAATATCATTGTATCTGTCACCTAGTAAAAGTAGATAAAATTGTCAGCACAGTTAAACCAGAAAGATCATAGGTCTACCCAGTTTAGATCAGTCAGGGGCGTAGCATGAGATTTTTAAGCTGTACGCACGGAGAGAGTATTTCGAGAGCTGGAGGCACGCCCCTCTAGGGGAGACTGGGGGCATTGGCTCCCCCAGAAAATTTTGAAATTAGGGGTGTCGGAAATGCCACTTTTTGCCTTTTTTCGGGGGACATTTTCAATAAATAAATTTGTAGTAAAACGCAATTATAGTAGTTGTTTATTTTATTTAATGTGTCAGGCAAATGGGTTAGTGTTTTCGGTAAGGCTACAGTATGACAATAAAAGGAAAAATGGTGAAGCCATTGTTGACAGTTCACAAGCAAAGTCTACCATTTTCAGACGGGTAACCTCTGTTACTACACCGTCAATGTCAACGTCCTTGACCTTATGGATGTGCAGAATTAGGGGAGTGCAATCTCTTGTCACTCATGGTACTTCAAAGAGGAGTTTTCAGCTTCATCATCAGCACAAAAGCCACGTTCAGTAGTGCATGTTGAGACAGGATACGTTAACAGTGTTACGAGTACAACAGATACTTCGGGATAAAACTGGGGGGTTGCGTGGTCAAGAGTCTCAGCCAAAGTCTTTGGCCTTACATGCTGATCATTTCCGTTCCATTTTTTTGCCTCCATCTTGTGACCTCGGCTTCGAACTCGTCCCCAGTGATCTCTATCACTTCTTAGTAGCTGTAGACGTGATGCGTTTTTGACATTCACTATTATTCACAGTGTTTCTTTCCATTCATAATGGAACATTTTGCATTAAGTTGCATCACTATGATACAAAATAATATGACAATTTAATGATAAAAACGCCTTCAGGCAATAGAAATATATTTTTCTCGCATTTCAGCTGTATGCCCGTGCGTACGTGCACATATGGAGACTACGCCTCTGATTTAACCTTTAAGTACAGTGATTGCAAGCATCTTATTTCTTCTCACAGAAAATTACTTGTTTGGGATTATGATCAAACTTTGCAGGTTGTGAGAATAAAGGAAATGATCACCAAAGAAAGATAGAATGTCTTTATTTTTAAGCAAATTCTCCCAACCAGTTCTATAAGAAATATATGAAGAACAGTGATCAGGAGAATTTACACGCTGATATTGAAGCTTAAAGGGTTAATAAGGCACCAGACTGCAGAGCAGGAGGCTGTGGGTTCACTGATCCTGGTCTGCAGACCACAAAATAAACCAGGCCAGGGGCTTAAAATAACTGGTAAGATTACGCTGGCTGTGCACAACACCTTTCCTCAGTTTAGATGATCGTGTTGTTGGGTGGTGATGTTAATGGGCAAATGTCTCCTTCACCTGGTCATACCTACAGGTGTAAGTAGCAAGGGACGTTAGAGAACCAACGTGACTGTTTTGAAAAGAGAAGGGGATTTAGTCTGTGGTGTTGTGATCAGGTTTGGTAGCATTGGTTCGTGGGTAGGTTGGGAAGGTTAAGCTCACAAATGCACTGGCAGCAGCTGTCATTTGTGCCTTAAAATCCTGACACCTGATCTCACACCCTAGTAATTTGCTATAAAGCACATTTCAGCAATTACTTATTACAAATCTGCTATGTAGATTTCATTACTGTAACTATAATGTGTGGTTCCAGAAAATGTCCATACCCCCACCACAGAGGGTCATTGGAAATTCCAAGGGGGAGGGGGGTCTTAAAGGCCCAAATTTTTAAAGGAATGTATGAGCCTAAACTGGACTTTCTGGAAGGGTTGGGAGTTCAAACCAAAAAAACCCTCTGTGGGAGGAGTATGGATATTTTCTGGAAACGCATGTGATAACATGAAAGCATCAAAAACTCCCCCTGTCACAATTTGGGAAGGTCATAAATTTTATTATTTTGCTAGTTATCCCTTATCCCTCCATTATTTTATGAGTGATCCCTAAAACCTCTGACAGGGTCTCTCCTCTTTAGTGGAAAAGTTGTGTGCGACCTGCCACCAATTACCTTTGGGGAAAAGGCATCTGACGTGGGATTTCTGAAGCAGTGTTCAGATGACGAGGAGGACTGGAAACTAACTAACAAGGCCACTCCGTCCAAACCAACGGGGCCATCAGGTGACCATACAACAGGTGGCAGATCAGGATATTATGCTTATTTGGAAGGATCAGGAATTGCAATAGGAAGTAGGGTGTGTAGTGGGCTTGTTAATATTATCTCAAAGGGGATCAGCCCTAGCTATTCAAGAGGAGATAGCAGTCCCCTTTGGATAGGCTTTTAGTCTTGCCCGAGACAGACAGCATGGCACTTGCATGTAAACGTGCTACATGAAAAATTCCACAGTAATGATGATGACGGTCAGGGCTGGTGATGATGATGATGTTGGTGACGATGATGATGATGATGATGATGATGATGATGGTGACAATGATCCCTATTCCAAGTTCTTGACGACACTGGAAATTTTGAAGATGGTGGGGATTTGAGACAATTAAAGTGCCATTGGCACTACGTAGTAGTTTTTGTTTTAGAAAGATTTTTTTTGGGGTGATGTCTTCTTTAGTTTGAAAGCTTCAAATGTTGTGTGCAAGATAGAGCACAAGATATTGAAACTTCGTAGATTAACTGTACATTTCCCACATTACTAATGTTTACTGGAAATCCACACAACTGATAATTTTTGTGACGTCAGTCACAACAGGTCCGTCACAGCAGTCACAATGTCTTTTTTATGCAGGCTTCATTTGAGACTCCTTGGTTTGCTGCTGGTGATGGCTGTAACATGAGTTTCTTTTATCATATGTCTGATCGTTCAAGCGGCAACAACATGGGTACTCTACTTGTTGAAGTAAAGACTGTAGATAAAACATGGTTTGCAGTGTTCTGGAAGGCTGGAAGTCAAGGTGATAAATGGCTTCAAGGAAATGTGGATCTTTCGGTGAGTAGCTTTATACTTGTTGACAAACTTGGACGGCTAAATAGCTTTAATTTTAATTATAAGTCATGTTCGTCACATAGTTTCAGATTTCATTTACAATCTAAACAGCAATTTAACACAAATTATTCAAGAATTAGTACTGTTCAATAGGTTTTTAATAGAATACAGGTCACTCTTAACAATTTAACCCTTTCACAGATTGAAATGTTAGAACTACCTTAGGTGACTACACATGGATATTGTTACACACTCTGCGACTCAGAAAAGACACTACTCCTTTAACTTTGATTTAGCTGCTGAAATGCTAGGTAGTCTAACAAGCCCCAAGAAGCTTATAAACTCTAGTACATGTACAAAGTATCAGAAAATCAATCAGTCTTATGCTGAGCAAATGGATAGTGGCAGCTTCAGTGACTTCTGTACCCTGAACATGAATGGAACATGAAAGGTCAGATCACTGAGATCAGTTGTGGTAAGGTCCATGTAGCTGGTGAATTGCTTCTCAATTTCCTCTGGTACCTCACAGTCCTTGAGTTTTATACCAAAAACGGTCTTTCCTTGAATAGCACCAAGAATCCCAGAGCTGAATGGTTCTTTAAATAACTCTGGTGTGAGAATAAGGATCATTCTGCTACTACTTCTTGATGGCTGTTTGTTTGTTGTGACGTAGAATCTGTTTGCTTCTATCATTCCAGATATCCGCTGCTTTACCCACACTCTGTCTTTTTTGCTGTGATAAATGTGTACTTGACAGTCCTCAGGTACTAAATTGACAACCAGAAACAATAAACAAATAAGCAATTAAATAGCAGTTTGATCACTACAGGTGGAGACCTGCACCAGATCTATGATTTGACTTGGCCATATTAATTTTTTCTTCGATGTATAATCATAAACTTGGTTGTCAGTCAAGCTCCCCTTACTTCATATATATACAAAGGCAGTTAAAAAAATCCTTTGAAACGGAATTGATTCAAATACTGTTGATAGTGTGAGAAATTTACGGCACAAAGTTTAAAATTTTGACGGTAGTGGGCTCCGCCCAACTCCCCGCTACCCGCTGACAGGGCTTCAGGTTGGGAAGAGCTAGAGAGCAGAAAGTATAAAATTGCCTCACATAATCCACGTTCAAATACGTTGTAATTCAAATGAGAAAAGGAAACTGTGAAAAGGGCTACTAGCTATAGCATAACATCAGGGTGCAACTAAGAACAGGCTTCTGGTGAATGGAATTTTTTTTTTCTTGGCTATGCCCTTCACCACTTGCAGTGTATTCCTTTGCAATGGACTTACAGGCCACAGGGTCAAAAGGTGGCTTGGATTTTTTCATTCTTAGTGGATACCTAGCGCTGCTGCTAGGTGTCCATTGTCGTAGGTCAGGCTGCCACTCATCTGCATTGTTGATTGAAAACACATTGTTTTCCAGGAGCCACTGCAGATGTGCTGTTCTGTATTTCACAGCTCTGTTTTCTCCTTGGGTTGAAAACTCGTCAAAATCTGGAACAAAATGACCACTGATGGATCATAAACTGAACTGGGTCATGTTAATTAAGGAGTTTCCAGATAAGAAATTTAATGCAGTGCTGCATTGAATTTTTTTTTCAAACCAAAACAAGTGTGATAGTTGTGATAATGAGGTGGATTTCACTGGAATACTGGATTTTGTTTTGGTTTCAACACATGGCAAGATTAAGGTCAATTAATTAAGGTCAAAGATACTGTAATTAGACTGCTAGTATCCTCTGTCTACATTTAAAGTTGAGCAATGATGCAAGTGAGCATGACACAAAAGGGCTCTAATGAGTGATAAGCTTGCCAACATTTCTATCTAGAAAGGGACTGCTATATATATATTTAGTTGAACAGTTCATTGTCTTGATATTTATTTGCCAAACTAGGCAATAAAATATATAGCAAAAACAACAATCAAGCTTATAAGAGCAAAATTCCTTTGGTGAAATTTGCATGAAAAGCCAGTCATCAACCTTTCATATGACTGATTTCTTATTACGGGTCAAAAAAAATTAGCAAGCACTTTGCCATTGGTGGCTTTGGAACTTGAGGTTTTAAACCGAAATTTTCTATAATCAAGACATTTTCTTAAATTTATCAATAAGTTAATAGTAAATAATTAATTTTCAGTAAATGAATAACCTATACACTCCTTTGGATAGCCCCTTGAGGCAGGACTCCTGTCTGCTGGTTTCCTTTGGTTATGCCGCAATTCACTTTGCCTGCTGTCACAGTTTGATTGTGTCCTTGAACATGTGTTGCTGTGTACTGCTGATTTTTTGTCGTTGTCTCCACCAGGTCTTGAGGACATAATTCTTACTGTTGACGAAACACATAATATTTAAAATAACCCATAATTGCCTTGCATGTTGGCTGTCAAATTACAAGCTTTATAGAAAGAAAGGCACTTTTTATTTTTTGAGGAAGTGTGTTTTTTTTAAATACCTTAGTTTTCAACCCGCCTTTATAGACTTCTTGATCTGGTTAGACACAAATAGTACATACATGCATACAACTTTGTTAGTGAATTCTTTTGCAGATGTTTTATATGTAACAGAGTAAAGTAATAATATTTGTTTTTCAGCTAAGAAAGGGTTGACAATATCATACACAATTATTTCCTTTTGGATGACCAAAATAATTATTTCTGTCTCTCAATATGATTGTTGCCATATTAATATATTTGAATTTCAGATACATTTTGAGTAATTCATTTGCTATGTAATATGCCTAAAACACTGCTACAGTAACTTTAAATCCATGTGTGGTATATTTGGTTATCCAAAGGAGGATAACCATTCAAAGATCAAGTGGAATATAGTTTATAGGCTTCAAAAAATTAACATTTTTTTGAAGAAACAACATTTTTGAACTCACACAAAAAACGTTTTGCCTACCTTAACTCCAGACTTCAGAATTGTTTACAGATTGTTACCAAGGAGTTCACTTCATTTTTAATTTATAGTGATTTAAAATAGTTTTTATTACAATTGGTTAAAACTTTGTGCTATTGTTTTTCAAAAGTTTTGGGATTGTCATAAAGCCTTGGTCAGAAAGTAGTTTCTTTCCATGTCTTCTAAACAGTTTCACTTCGTTTAAAAAGAGAACTCAGTATTTACCAAAATAGTGAGAATTTAGATAATATTAGCAAGCAGGTGTATAAATTGTTCTAATATACATTTATAAAATATTCATGTCTTGTTGCACAGTTACAACCAGAGATAGTTAATAGCTTAAATTCTCATTTTTAGAAAATAATAATGTTGTTGTCCAGTTATTTCTCTGAAACAAAAACTTTGGTTAAAGCAGAGAATTTAAATTATTATTTGGGTTGAGGTTTTATATTAATTTGATATTGTGTCAAATTGTTATCACAAAAAAGACCATTTTACTCTTGGAGGCCCTTGATAACCCGAACTTTAAATTCATAAGTTTATTTTTGGCTGGCATTTGTTTAGTAATAATTGTGATTTTTTATTAGGCGGAGAGGAATTATTCTTTTCAGCCAAATACAAAATCACAAACTATAATAATTCTAATCTGTCAGAAGCCTCGGGAAATGTGCAGTAATAAAGGAATTATTGATATATATTTTTTTCTGCAACATATCTTTGTTACCAAAGTTCTAATCCATTTCTTAACCTCTGTAAAGGCGCATCAGTTGAATGCCATTTATCCCCAGCTCCTAGTATGGTAAACCAGGAGTTTACTATTTCTCTCGATATTAATTTTTTTTCCTTTCAATACATAACTATTATTTTAATCCATGGAGGCACAGTGTTTTGCCATGAGATACTTTTTCTCTGAAGACTGGTGGTTCAATCCTGGTGGCTGCCCTCATGTTGTTTCCTTAGACAAAAAAACTCTTTTTGGCTCTGCATTACTTCTCTCTCTCTCTCTCTCTCTCTGTCCAAGCAGTTGTGTAAATAGGTAGTGGATAACAACACCTAACAAAATACTGGGGTGTGTAACGCAGCTGTGATGATCTAGCGTCCCATCCAGTGGGGAGTAGTAATGCTTCTAATCAGTTGATGCTTCGGAAACCATATCTAATCACTGGCCTTGATAAAACATCTGGCCGACCTCTTGGTTTACAACTGCTCGCACGTTACTGCCCTACCATTTTTTCAGTCTTTATGTTCATAAAGGGTTTGTGGCTGTATGGCTTACAGCTAAGTACTGGCCTCTATACGTCATCTGGCTTGTTTAATCAGTTCAACTGCACAGAGACATTACCTTTATAGTTTATGCTAATGTTGTAGGTTTATAAAGGACTTGTGGCTGTACGATTTACAGCGGCAAAAGGAAAAGGAGCATTCAGTGACATTGCCCTTGATGACATTTCATTTAGGTATGGTTAACTTTCTAATACTGTTACTGTAATTAACCTGTTTGATGGCACCACTTCAGTAAAAACTTTTAAACAATGAACTAATAAAAAAACATCATTCAAACTTCTTTCAGTGCGAGCTGTGGCTCCAAGAAAGCTTGCAGCAGTCCAGATGAAATTCCCATTCTTGGTACCAAAGAAGGAACGGGTAGGTCCTTTGAATCTCATCAAATATATTTCACCTTACAGACTTATGTACTAACCTGAAGGAGACAAAAGTTAGGAGGGGGGCAGTGGGGGTGTCCAAAACTGCTATACCGTGGGAAAAGCGACAAAAACTGCAATACTGTGTCAAAAATTGACAAATTACCAAAAAGCATTTACAATTAGCAGGATTATACCATACCGAAGATCGAAAATGCCAAAATACTGCAAGAAAAATTGGCCGAAACCGCAACACCGTATGCCCCAATGTCCCCTTCAGTTAGCGATCTCTAATGTACCTGCCTGTACTTTCCAAAAGGTGTACACTTGTCTGTGAGTGGTGGGAGGATCCAGGCTGGTATGAGTAGCAAGCAACTGATCAGTGGCAACTTTACATACAACACCTGGACTCATGTTGCTTTACAATACAACAACAAGACACAGGAGCAAGTAAGCTAATGTTCCTATAAATTAGAACAACTCAGCTTCTAACAGCTGGGAGAAACAAAAACAATCTCTGGTCCCTTTTCAGGTCTGGCAGTTTTGATAGGATGCGTCACTTTTCAAATATTTTTCCTCCTAAACACAAGAACACCCTCTCATCTGAGGGTTATGTGCTTGTTGCATGGTCAGCAGTGATGCCCAATGTCCCTGCTGCGACTTTATGAAGGAACTAAGCGTAGTCAGCAGCAGCACAAAGAAGAAATGTAGTAACACCGTTTGCACACGTATATTGAATGTTGGGTGTTGGTGATTTTGTTTTTTAGGTTCTCTTTGTTAATGGAAAAGTAGATCAACTGATGAGGAGCATTTCAGCCCCCTCTATGCAAGCCCCTCTTCTCTTAGGACAAAATGGTGCTCAGCATATAGCAGGGCAGATGGATGAGGTACGTCAGTGTTTTTACAAGGACAAGTTTTGCTTCTGTTATTACGAAATTTTTTAACTTTCTTTTGTTATGCATCAACCAGAACAACTTTGCTCAGCCAGTAACATTCACACGTACATCACTAACAGCGCTTGAAATTTGTTTGTTTCAGTGTTCTCCTGTTTTGCTAAACTCACTTTTCTCTTTCTCTCTTATTTGCTGCAGGTCCAAATCTGGAACACTGCTGTCAATGTGTCAGTTTTTTATGACAAGTATTTGAAAGGAACTGAACAAGGACTGGTCAGATATTACAAGTAAGAAAATTAGAAATATGCCTTTCAACATATTTTCATGTGTGTTTTTGCTTATGGTGTAACGAAAACGTCAAATTTCCCAGCCTTTTCCTTGTCTTGAAACATGTCAAGGTTACACCAGACTGAATGGATGGGTTAAAATTCCCAATTCCCAATAAACCGTTTTAATTTAGATAATATTAGATAGTTTGCAGAGCCCCATTTTAACCAGCGTATGCTGAACTGGGCATCTCTGTTTAAATATTGTTAATAAATAAATAAATTTACAATATGTCATTGTGTGCTTAGGCTTGCAGTAGGAATCAAAAAAGCACTTTTATTTCTAGAATTTTATTGTGTTAGCGTACAGCAACATTTTGTTTATTGTAGTGTGTACTAAAACCAGTAAAATGCAAAAACAATCAACACACTACAATCAAAAATGGTTATTATCCTTGTGGTTCACAGCGCAGTTTTCAATGTATATCTGGGGAATAATAGTGATGTCAACTGGTAGCCCTTCATGAATGGCCACAGTACCATTGCTAAAGTCAATATTCTTTTGTGATGTGCTCTGCATGGTAAAATTTGCATCAGGAGCTATTTTGAGCTATTTTAGTTCAGCTGTCCTATGTTTAAAATTCGTCTGTTTGAACATCACAAATAGGTGCGACCAGGGGGAAGGTAAGCATCTGAAAGACAGTGGGCCAGCAAAGAAGCATGGCATCCTAAATGGAACAGACTGGCTGTCCTCGTCACTGGAGCTAACCAAGCTAAACTGAAGAATATCAACCCAGCTTGGATACACAGCGACTACCACTGGAGGCAGTTAACAAGTAGCAGGCAGATAATCAGCCAGTCAAGTTAGAGTATGCTAGCTAGGATTTCATGACTGCAAATGTTTTACCATGCAAAGTTTGATTGGACGAGAAATAGAACATGAACTCGTGGTATTCTCAAATAGAACAAGAAAAGAAAACGTAGTATATGTTATTCAGTGTAAAAGAGACATACTTGCTCTGTAAAAAGTTGCAGGGACGTTAGCTGCTGGTAAACATGATTGAAATCAGGTTAATGTTTTATTGTGTAGTGGTTTGTACAAGCATTTGGCCATTTCTAAAAAAGAGATATTAATTAGATTTTACTTTCATAGTTGCTTTTTTCTCTTTAACAGTGTTATATTTTCAAGTGTGTTTCTGGGAGACTGTGCATCTGTTTGGAATATGCCGTTAATAATTAGACATCACTGAACCTTCCTCTGGACATCTATTTAAGATCAGTTCCCTGTGTCTTGGAGAGACCAAAATTAGTATTCCAGTAAATGCAAATTCTGTTTTACCCTTCACTGTTCATACAGGAAAAAAAACCATTCCACAAGTGGACACCCTCATAGTTCACTTAGAAAGGGTGACCACAACTGAGTGTTAGGATAAATAAGTAAACTAGAGATTCATTTTTATCATTTTTAAGATAAATTCATGTAATTATTTGATTTATTCATATATTTTTAGTTAGTTTTGATTATAGTTTTTTTGTAATGCGCATTTGATCATGTGCTATTTGTATGTTAATTTGCGCAATATTAAGTAATAAGTATTATTGTTATTATTATTATTATTATTATTATTATTATTATATTGTAAGGAGAGCTGTCCACAATTGATCAAGTGTCTGCAAGCAATCTCCATTTGTAGAGGTTCAGCTGTATACATCAACAAGTTTCTTCACCTGTAATCATTTTATCTTTTTAGTTTTCAAAATTGCCAGCAGTTTAAACATCTGCCAAGTGTCCACTCCTGTCAAGAGTGGCTGATGAGCTGCCATTTGTCTAGTTTCCTACCCAGCTGTCTTTTTCAACTTGCTTTTTGCATGATCATTATTTCCCTTGCTTTGGTGGTCAAAAGATTGTGTAATAAACCGAGGGAGCATCTGCAAGAAAATACACCTTATTCCACAACCTCGTCCCCAGGGCCTTCTCCTCGTTCAAAATGGCGGTCGGAGAAACCCCTGGCCAAGGCTGCTGAAATACTCCAAGAATCGTGGAGTATTTTGTCACGTGACACATGAAGAAATGGCTTTTT
>Ga0126336_10001593_pt1 | contig 12097 bp, 17 predicted proteins | sample SidCmetagenome_FD_92530 | JGI IMG/M metagenome (GOLD analysis project Ga0126336, IMG submission 92530) | Coral microbial communities from El Islote,Puerto Morelos, Mexico - Siderastrea C C metagenome | ecosystem: Host-associated > Invertebrates > Cnidaria > Coral | place: El Islote,Puerto... | reverse complement strand
GTTTCTTAAATTTGATTAATTTTGATTGTATAGTTATTAGTAACTTAGTAATTTAAGTAATTGTTCCTGAAAAGCCCCATTGGGGAGGTAACAATAAAGTATGTATGTATGTATGTATGTATGCTTTAGTGCCTGGATTAATAGCCGCAGGCAAAAAAGCTGGGTTAGCCGCTTTGGGAGCTGCGGTAGGACATAAAACCAAACAGTGGATGAAGAAAAAGAATAAAAGGAAGGCACAAAAGGGAAAAGGACTCAAACGATACTATCATGCGCGGAGGTAGTTTGACGCGGTTTCGAACCGATGACCAAGAAGGCGCAGGGGTCATTAAAGAAACTTTAAAAGGCGGATTCAAAGGAGCTATAAAAACACAGAACCCTTTGAAGTTACCCAGTAACATTTCGAAAGGGGCTAAAGAAGGATTTAAACGAGGACTCAAACGAAAAGTGGAGCAAGTCTTGGAAAAGGAATTAGGTAAAGTCTTGAAAAAACCTAAAGTCAAACAGGCCGTCAAAGTGACCACTGCTCTTTTTCCCAAACAAGTGAAAAGAGTTCGCGATATTTTAGGGAAATAGCTTTCACACGTAAAAGAAAAAATGGAACCGATACCTACGTTTAGAATGGGGGATAAAGGGTTAGGGTATGGTCGTCGTGTATACCATCAAAAAGGGGGATGGATAAGTGCCGAAGTGCGTCGACCGCCTGGTTATCAACTGGCAAAGTATATAAGGAAAAGAAAACAGAAAAAGTAAACTCATTTCATCATGGCAGCCAACATGGTGATGAGCTCTACGCTCGACTTGTTTAAGAAACCGGAAACGGATTATAGTATTGAATCGTATCGTATGGTCACGATTCAACCCACTACCACTGGTATTAACCCGATGGAATTTTATTATCCCGAAACTAGAAAGTTTTGTGGATTTGAACCGAAGTTACTTTTCCATGGAACTACAGATGGAAAAGAGTGATGGGAACAACTGGAATGCCTCAGAAACCTTGTGGCCTGCCAACAACATTGCACACACCATCATCAAACAGATTGATCTGTACTTGAATGGGACGTTGATCAGTCCTCAATCGGACACCTATCACTACAAGGCTTATCTACAGACTCTGACTAACTTTGACACCAAAGATGGACGAACCGTGCTAAGACCTGCAGGCTGGTTTAACGGGATTAACCCTCCCCCACAATGGACCGCTAACAATACGGATACCACCTCCAATTCAAACGCCAGGCATGCTCAATACCAAGCTTTGGCCGCGAACACTAAACTCTTACTGGCTAACATGCGTGCAGAGAGAGCTCAACTGGCTGGAGGTAAAGTCAGACATTATGTCTTTGTTCCTCACCTAGAAGTGTTTCACACAGGCAAAGTCTTGGTGCCAGGTGTTGAAATCAAGATGAAGTTCCACTTTAATGACCCTAAAGTCTCTCTGGATGGAGTGGGTAAAGCAGGACGATTGACCGAGTCGGATATCAAGATACGATTCAATTTGTGTCAGCTCAGACTGAATGAAGCTGTCCACAAGCATTTGGAAAGCAAGAGACACAATGGCAAAGCTGTGGCCAAGTACCCTACCGTTCGAAGTGAAATTCGAACTTACAGCATGGAAAATACCAAGAGCCGGGAAGAAATTCGAGATTTGTTTCAAAATCGAATCCCAGACCGCATGGTTGTGGCTTTGCTAGACAGCCGTGCTTTCAATGAAGCGTATGACAGAAACTGTTTCTGTTTCCAGAAATTTGATCTGACTTCCATCAAACAGGTTGTGCGTGGGGAAGAATACCCTTACGAAACGCTGGAATTGGTAGGCAATGATAGCAGTCGAGATTTGTTAGGATACTTTCGGTATCTGCTAGAGGGTGGCGCTTGGTGTCACCTCACAGGGAACATGTTAGAAGAAGCCGATTGGGGTCAAGACAAAGGCTGTACTTTGTTCATGATTGACAATGTAGCCAATGGCTGTGCCGATAGCCGAAACCTCAACCCCAAACAGTCTGGAGACCTACAGCTTAAATTTGAGTTCCGAGCAGCCCCCGCCAGTAATATCACCATCCTCGTGTATGGTGAGTTTGAAAATCTGCTCGAGATTGATCCCAACGGTGCTGTTCTCTACGACATCTACCAGCACTAACTTCATTCCTACGAAGCAAAGCGAGTGATATAAGATGGAATTTGTACCCTTATCGACTCAAGAATGTAATGTTATAGCGGATCAAGATCCTTATTTGAAAAAAGTGTTTCAAGGCACGGTTCCTTGTGATGGGTTACCACGACATCCTAAAAAGAATGCAGCTTTTATTGTCAACACCGATCCGGCAGGACAACCCGGTCAACATTGGATTGCCATATGGTTAGAAAACAACCTGTGTGAAGTCATGGATAGTTATGGTTTACCTCTGGAATGGTATCGAACGACACGACCCCTGATTGACTGGATAACGTCGTTGAAAAAAAGACATTGGGTGACCAATGGAAGCACGTTACAAGGATTACACAGTTCGGCCTGTGGGCATTATTGTTTAGCGTATCTTAAACTCAAAGCCCGTGGTGGCTCTTTAACCGATTTCTTAGCTTTATTTTCAGATCACGATTATGTGCAAAATGATCAAAAAGTCGCTAATATGTTAGAACCACTACGTATGCCTAGCACCACGTATCTGGACCAGTGTTGTCAACCTCGTGAAAAAGTGATAAAAACCGTTGGATGGTAAACTTGTTGTCATTCTCTCTCGTAAGTAAAACGTAGAAGCTACACTTTTGGTAAGAATGAATTTTCCTTTGGTCAAACCTTTTCAAATTCATACCCCGTCTTCAATATTAGTGGTGGGTCCATCCGGTTGTGGAAAAACCGTCTTTACTCAAAAATTGTTAGAGGACAATTTGGATTTGTTTGAAACTTACCCCCACAGTATTCATTACTGTTATGGGGCATGGCAACCTAAATTTGAACAAATGAAGTTTGCTACCTTTCATGAAGGGATACCTGAATTAGAGGATTTGGACCAGTGGTTTCCTAAGGGGCAAGGGATATTAGTGTTGGATGATTTAATGGATGAAGGCAGTCATGATAAACGGGTCTTGGACTTATTTACCAAACATTCGCATCATCGCGATATTACAGTGCTCTACTTGTGTCAGGATATGTTTCCAGCAGGGAAATATGCCAAAAGTATTTCCCGAAACGCGCATTATGTCATTGCGTTTAAGAACCCTCGGGATCAATTAGGGGTCCGTAATTTATTGTTACAAAGTTTTCCGACCTGTTGGAAAGAATGTTTAGAAACCTATCAAGCCTGTACGCAAGAACCCTTTGGTTACATGTGGTTAGATTTACATCCGGCTTCAGGGGATGAAGAACGTGTGTTATCCCATGTCTTAAAAGACCAAGGGTGGACGCGAAGTTATCAGAAAGGACAAGGTCTTGGTACCCCTTGGACCGTGGCGAAAAAAGCCGAGTGGGTGACCCGTAAACTCATTCCTTCGACACGGCACGTCTTTGATCGTTTTTGGAGTGGAGATATTGCCAAGAGCGCGTTTGCGGGTAAAGCGGGTATTTTCACTAAGAAATTTTGGACGCGCCCGAAGAAAGGAACCCGGATCAGAATAGTGAAAAACCCCAAAACAGGAAAATACGAAAACTTCTGCGACGAACCATGAAAGTAGTGACAGCAGAAGAATGGCAACAATTTGTGGAAAATGTCAAAGACAAAGCCGATCGTATGTGGACGAATGCCATGGATTATGACACGATATGGTACTTTTATCACCAAATCAAAAATGGACAAATTCCTATAAATAAGATGATACAAGACTATGGAGAAACACATTTTCGTGAACTGATTGACACTTTAAAACCACGGATCGACCACTAAAAACACTGTTTCAATTTTATCATCGCCAATGGTGGACGTATAAACAACGTTGGAGTTACTTTAAATGGATCTATACGCTTTTAAATGCCTTGGCTTTGCTTTTAGTGGCGACCGGGATGATTGTAGGGCCGATCATTCACAATTCTATTTTAGTCGCGGTCTTAGCCGCAGCAGGTACCTTTGTCAAAGGATGGAACGAATTTAAACAATATCGACATAAACTGAGAATGAGCGCCTTTGCGTATACCACGTATGCCAAAGCCTTGAACGAATTACGACAAGGGATGAGAGAAAATACGACTGATTTTCTTCCTAGTTTTATTGTCAAAATGACCAGTATGGATATCATTGTAGATTTAGCCCCACCAATTCCTTCTTGAGTGTCCGAAGCCTATAAAAACAAGTATGAACCTTGTGAAGTGGATAGCTATAAAAGACCACCGACCCCGTACCCACGATGTCAAAAATTTTTCAGCGAGGAGGCGCATTACGTCGAAGAAAGCCACGTTTAGTGGATAAACTTGCTTACGGGGCTAGTTTTTTGTTAGCAGGACCCGCTCCTACCTTTACAACCGCAGCAGGCAAACTCGCAGGTCAAGCGTTCAAAGGGATTACAGATAATATACGACATTATAGAAGACGAAAATGAGATGCTTAGAACAACACAAACCGTTTTTCAAAGCCTTGGCGGATCAACCCAGTCAAATCTCACGAAGAAAACTCTTGTTACAAGCCACCAAAGATCAAATTAATATGTTGAGTGAAGTTATTTTAAATTTATTGAAACAAAATGTAGCGGTCAATCCTAGTTTAATGGCCAGACTTCGAAAACATAAACACATTCTGAGAGAACTACGACTACGTCAACATTCGTTGAAAAAACGTCGTCAAATGCTGATGGATGCTAAAGGCAATCAATTGTTTCGTGATTTACACGACTTGGTCTGCGTATGCTTATCTTAACCCTTTAAAAAGCTTAGCAAACAAATGAATTTTCATTTAGAGCTTGAAAAGCGAAAGAGAGATGGAGGGATTTTATAAAGTACCGGCGAAAGTCTGGGAGGATCTGATTGAATCGTATCGTGAGGAGATTACAGATAATTCACAATTGACTAAGGCAGCCAAATTAGCAGCGGAAAAAAATTTATGGTTAGCGTCGGGGTACCCGCCCTCGGTCATCAATGCCCACACCAAACCTTTGTCAAGAGAATTGGGTCATTTAACCAAGCGCATCAGGGAGGAAGGCGAGGAAGAAGGAGACCCCATCCCTCCCAGGACTATAAAAAGAACTATAAAACGAACACCCAAGACAAAAACCCCTAAGGTACCCAAACCGAGCACGAGAAGACGTTTACTACCGACCCGACCGGACGAAAGCAACCCTAAACCTAAGAAACGAAAACGGCAAACCGAAGTCGAAAAGTTACAACCCAGACCCGGGTGGGAAGAATGGGGCGCCGGAAGAAAACTAAGAAGACAACTCGAGTACGACGAAAGCCCTTAGGGATTCAACGAGGAGGGGCCTTTGATGTGCAAAAAGCGTTTGCAGGGATTGAATTTCACTGGCCTGGCTATCAATATTTAGGACCCGGGACGAAACTCAAGAAACGACTGGCTAGAGGGGACCCAGGGATTAACCGATTGGATAAAATTGCTAAACAACATGATATCGATTATGACAAAGCCAAGAATTTACAGGATAAGTGGAAAGCGGATACCAAAATGATTAAAGCCATTGACGCGTTACCTGGCAAGAAAACGGTTCCGGAAAAAGTTGTCAAACGTATCATGCAAGCTAAAAAGAAAATCAAATTGTAATAGTCAATAAACCAGCCATGTTTAAAAACCCACAATGAGTTTTATTCTGCCTATGTACAATCACCGTTTCATCCTAAGTCTAACTACAATCTTTATGTTACAAATAAATGGCGAAGCCCTATGAAAACTATTTACATACTTTCTACTAAAATTTTTAACCGAGTGCCCTAGTGGCCCTTTCACTTTCTACCGTCACTTGTCCTTAAACGTTCCGTGTTAAAAATCTACAAATCTAATAAAGTGTTAATGTCTACCTCCATTTGCTGGTTGTCCAATTCGCCGTAGCCGTAGGGATATGTCTGAAAGGTAAGGGGATCCACGACCCGTTTGTCATACACCAGTTGATAGTTCTTAGTTTCGCTTTTGGTGTGCAGCTGGAATTTCGTCGCATCTCGTACGATGCGATACGTACGTTTCACCGGGTACTTTCTTCTTTCAAGTTGTCCTGTTTTGGCGTTGTACAAGGGCTGTTGAATCTCGTCCAAGACATTGTTCCGTAAGATCTGGTAGTTCAGTTTTTTCGACCCCTCTGCATTCAAGCTAAATTCCTTTACTTTGCATTCCTCCTTCTGGTTGTCCATCACATATCCGTAATTCTTGGGTCCTGCGCTGGCGAATTCGGTGATAAAATGACACTGCTTTTTCTTTTTGTCGTATAGTTCGTCGGTTAGGTCTCCTAGATAATCCCCGGTCTGAGGTCGGTAATGGTGTGGATTGTTCGGGTCAATGCGTAGAAGAATACTGTCTGTGTCGTAGTATAGAATTTGTTCTTGGACCTTATCCAGTTCAGCATACAGTTTTAGTCTGGCCCAGCAGGTCGTGAATGCAGCCACGAAGATGTTCGATTTTGCATTGATTTCCATATCAACTTCCTTTAGACTGAAAAAGACGTCCAAGCCATCCTCTGAGGTTTTGGTGGGGTCGTTTTTATCCAGTAACAGCTGTATTTTATGAATAAGGTACTTGTCACTTTCGAGAAATTCATGAAAGACTTGTAGGTCTGTGAAATGCACGCATTGGGTCTTATTAGGTCTCTGACCAAATTTTCCCCACATGGAGTTTAACATGAGTTTAGCCAGAGACCTAAGTCCTTTATTTTCACCCTTGTCGAGTTGCTCCCATGATAGGTCAATGTTCTCCCGCTGCTTGAAACTTCGGATGTAAGCTGCCTTCTTCTCTTCATCATCGCACCATTTCGGCCATCCGGAGGCTTTGGTTTTTATCTTATACCATTTGTTGATGTACTCTGCAAACAATCCGACCTTCCGCTGGTTTTCGGGGAAATGGTAAACTTCCAGGATTTTTACAATGTCATACCCCTGACGTTTCGCTTCTTCCAACTCGGGCATGCACCATGTTCCAATCATTTCGCGGTCGACGTCGCTGTGGGGGCAGACCCAGGTTCTATCGTGCAGACTGCAGGGGAGGTTGTCTTGCGCACACTTGACACACAAAGGAAAGATGAGCTTTCCATCCAGATGAACCGGCAGGACCGGGTGATACAGATGGCGAGGTGGTCGAACAATGCATTGGGCTACACCAAAGTAGGAACTAATGTCTTGGTCCTCGGGATTCAGGATAACTTGAGGATGGCCTGTCGGGTACTCCGCGTATTTATTACAGAATGGGTACAAAGATGTGAAATCGTAGTAATGGATCTCTTCCCCGTCTTGGCATTGATGGTAGAGGGCAGCCGCGTTCGTCCGTCCACCGAAAAAGCTGAGTCTAGGATCCAGACGGTCGGTAAATTCCAAGTTGTCGATAAAGGCTTTCAGTTCGGGGTTATTTTTCTTTTTCTTTTCCCACTCGCAACTCCACATGTCGATGACGGTGATCCCCAGGCTTTCTAGTTTACGTTTCTTCTCTGCGGTCACTTCGCGAGCCTCCCACATAGCGCGGTTGTCCAATCTGGTGTGGAGTTCGGTACGGTTGGGGTAACACGTTGTGCACCCGTGCCAGAAACAACCATTAAATTCGTAGGCAATATTCTTCTTAGGATTGAATCCGTCCACTTTGCCGACCCAGGGGACTTCGTGCTCGCCACCATTGCCCACATGCTGAATAAAATAATCTCGTTCCTGTTCCGGGACCCCCATAGCATCCAACTGTTCGAGTTCTTCAACACCCACATTCTTCTTCGCTTCGTGCTCTAACCAGAGGAGCCACTCGTACCCCTGTTTACTTTGGTTGCCTTTACGCCCGGCCCACCCGTAGGCCGGTTCAGTCGCGATCGTTTCTTCGGGTAGACGGTTGACCATATCCCTGTTACACGCGCTAGCAATGGTGATATGACTGAACGGGTTGAATCCTGGGGTGATGATCTGACCAGCTTCGTCATAGATGGTTGTTTCCTGCTTAAACAAGCGCTGAAATGTTTGGCACCCTTCTCGCAAAATACGCACGTCCATTTGGCAATACGCCACAATGTCTCGCTGAAAGTCAAAGATGGCGCCAGCGTCCGTTTGTTGTTTGTGCCAAGTTTCAAATGCTTTCAAATCTTCTATCCCCATGGTTTGGGGCATATAAAACTTCTTAGCGGGTAAAGACCCCACGTACTGTTGGTTTTCGCGGGTATTAAACAAGTGGGGAAAGTACCCCTTTGCATAATACAGTTCCTCTCCTGAGTCATCTTGGTAACTGAGGCCAAAGGTAGCGGGGAAATGCTTCAGCGGCATAGCGAAAAAATGTAAACTATCAATGAATCTAATGTCATAATGTTCTATTTCGAGTAACTTGGCTCCATTTCGAATTTGCTTGACTTCCTTCCCGTCGCGGTAGAGTTCATTAATCACAAAGTATCCGTCGTAAGACTGGACATTATGGGCGATGGCGGTAATAGGACGTTTCGTGTTCTGGCATTGTTTTTTGAGATGTTTGATAAAGTCTTCAACACAGTTTTCCCCACGAAAGATGAATTCACCACCCACGCTGTCCTGACAAATCAACAAGTTGGCCACATGGTTTCCGTCTTCCTGTCGGGCTTCTATATCAAAATAACATTCAATCGGTTCCGGTTCTTCTTTGGGTCGGGGACGCGTTTCCTCTTCCATAAAGTCGTCTACCATCTCTTCAGCTGCGGTTTTGGCTTTCTTGGCTGCTTTTTTGGCTGCACTGTCGGCTTTTCTTTTTTTGCGGATCTTCTGACCGGATTCAATGAAACAACGATGTGTTTGGAGCTTAACATAGTCCTTGCAAGTCGGGCATGTGGCAAAACCACACCGGTGTTCTTTTTGTGCCTGTTTGCTGCGGTTAAGTCTCTTGCAACGGATACACCGACGAATATTGTGGCAGACTGAGTTGTCCGGATTGATTTTTCCGTCCATGGCGTGTGTCAGGTGGTAACGGTAGCATTGTTTGCCGTAAAACGCGCATCCACAGTCTTTGCAACGCATCTTAGGTTCGAGACCCTGCGGTTTGGCACGTACATAATCAGGGCAACCATCATGTTTGCAACGTTTGCAGAAGGTGTTGTTGTCCAGGGAAGGGCAGCTGTGTTGACCCGCATGGTTAAATCCTTGCAAGCAGTACGGACAGACGTAGACGTTTTGTCGGTAATTTTTCAGACTCGTACATCCATGGTAATGTCCATCGACGTGAACGATGACTAGCTCCTTCTTCTGAGGGTCGTAGGGGGCGAAGGCGACGGCTTCGTGGTTGCGTCCCGTGTAGATGCAGATAATACGGTACTGCGGGAGAACTTCTTGGAAGGCACGGATCTCGTCAGCTCCACAGGCAGTTTCTAAGGGCACACCCGCGGCTTGATGCAGAGCAACGTCGGCTGCTTTCTGGTGGACGTCGCTCACTGTTTTTTCGGTTTTCATCAGTTTGCGTCTCATAGGATGTCCCACAGGGTAGTCCGCGGCACCTTTGACTGCGGTCAGGGTGCGGGCGAGGCAATTACTGTCTTTGTTCTGAATTTTGACAATGCTTTTGTTTTTTGTTAGAAAGTCTTGAATCCCCAGGTACACGGCTTTTTTCTGACGAGGGCGACGACCACGTTCGCGTCTGAGGCTAGGAGCCACAGTAGTCACTTCCAAGTGAAACGTATCATCCATACGGAAATCTTCATTGCTATTCAGGGCGTTCTGCATTCCATTAAAGACTTGGTCTACACGTTCCGGGTGATGGCACCAGTCGCCAACAGTAAGACCATTCCTACGGTAGGCGCCGTGAGCCAAACGATGCGAGAAGACATCCACAAACAGCCGATGATTGTTGGGAAGTTGGTCGTCATCCAAAATTCTTTGAACCGCACGATGAAGGGCGTTCTGTATACCCGGAACGACACGATCAACCACGTTTCCTTCTTGGCCCAATTGGATTTCATAATTGCGTTCTCCCACACTGTAACGCCGGTTTTGGCGACGCTGTAGCGGTCGTAATTCGAACACAAATCGACCCGGTTGATCCGGTTGAATAGAGCCACCAGTTTGCTCAATCAATCCGCGCTGAAACTCACGCTGTTCCTCTCGCAATTGATAAAGCTCCAGAGCGCGATCCGCCAATTCGCCGTCTTCATAGGCTTCGAAAGCCTCAATAAGATCTTCGTCCGAGTCGTAAAAGTGATTGTAAACATCCATGATTTCTACAAGTAAAGTTAAGGAAAAACCGGGTATCAGTTTTTGCGTACGGTTTCTGAGCTTTTTCAAAGAGAGAGAATTATAACTTTGTTTTGGTCCGTATGCTAATTTTTCGTCGTCGCTTTAGTTGTTTTGGTCCGTTTGTTTTGATCCGTATGTTAATTTTTTGTCGTCGCTTTAGTTGTTTTGGTCCGTTTGTTTTGATCCGTATGTTAATTTTTCGTCGTCGCTTTAGTTGTTTTGGTCCGTTTGTTTTGATCCGTATGTTAATTTTTCGTCGTCGCTTGAGTTGGTAATTGGTTGCTCAAGTTTGGTTTTAAAAACTGATACTCGTTTCTTATTTACTTAAAGACACTTTAAGAAGGGGAGGGTTTTCTGAAGCAAAGTGAACCAAGTCTCACCGACTGTTGTTGATAAAGTTGAACACGCAACAGTAGCGGCTGTTAACTTTGCAACGAACACGGGTTGAGTTGTGTTGACTTTGAAAAGAAAGACCGGAACGCCAAATGGTTTGTCTACTTACTTAAAGACACTTTAAGAACGGGGTTTTTTCTTAAGAAAAGTCAGACTCTAAGAGGTTAGTGGCGGTTGTTGATAAGTGCGAACACGCTTTGGGTTGTTCAACAAAGTAGGTTGTTCAACTTTGAGGCGAATGTTGACTTGCAACAAACCCACGCGTCTTAAATGTCTTTGGCTTTTCAAGAAAAAACTCTATACCAATTGGGTTGTCTAGTAAACAATTTGAAAACTTACTGATTGAGGTCCAAATGCGAGGCTGATGAGCGTCAAAATACTTGTCTTGAGGCTTTTTCTTGCTGCTTGAGGTTGGAAAACTCGTGGCTGATTGTGTTCTGATAGCGTTCTGTGTTGACTCAAGGTCTGGGTTAAAATGACTGAAAATCGACGGGTTTTTATAACACTTACAAGGCTCGCGCGTGCGTAGAAACATAAACCATTTGTGACGTGAAATTGAAAAGAATTGGGTGCAGTTGTATTGTGACGTCCTTCTTCTATTGAATTGGGTGCAGCCTTATTGTGATGTGTAGTGGGCGGGTTTAGACTTGCCTGCCTGTTTAGCATTTAAAACGCGGTTCATATTCACAATCATTTATTTGCAAAAAGAGATGGATCAGATTACGCTGATTATTGATCTGGAAGGCTGTCATCTATCGAGTGGTTTTATCGTGCGCGAATTAGGTTGGTGTACGATCCAAGGCGAAAATGATAGCCAACACTTTTATTCTCGTTTGCGCTACAAAGATTTAAATTATAAAGATCAACGAACCGTCAATAATGTATATAAACATATTCACGGTTTACGTTTCGAAGCCGCCTACAGAGAAGCCGCTGTACCGCAAAGAGATGTAGAAGCTGTTATACACGCATTATACCGAGGTGGACTTGTTGCTTACAAAGGAGGTCATTTAGAAAAAGATGTATTGGACAAGATGGGATTACCTTCGGTGAATTTAGAAGACTTTGGTTGTCCGAAAGCGGATTCGCTCTGGTCATGGGGTTATACCACAGAAAAATCATGCGGATATCATATACCAAGCAAATTTAAGTTTATCCATTGCCCTAAACAAGAAACGTATTTCTTTTTTCAGTGGCTACAAAATAAACTGAAAGAATAATCAAGATTACAAAACGGCTCTTTTAGGAGCCACCAATTTCAATAAAAGTTATGACCAACAAAGACTTAAACCAATTTCACTCCTTTATCAGCCCGCCGCGGCGTGGCGCACTCGGGTAGGTATCAGGTTACTAATTCTACACTTTCTTCTGTTGCAGGTTCGAACCCCAGCATCATCCCAAATT
>Ga0126336_10001592_pt1 | contig 12098 bp, 14 predicted proteins | sample SidCmetagenome_FD_92530 | JGI IMG/M metagenome (GOLD analysis project Ga0126336, IMG submission 92530) | Coral microbial communities from El Islote,Puerto Morelos, Mexico - Siderastrea C C metagenome | ecosystem: Host-associated > Invertebrates > Cnidaria > Coral | place: El Islote,Puerto... | reverse complement strand
GACCAACTCGACAAACTCCACAACCCTCACTCACTGGCAGACAAAATCTCCTCATCTCAACACAACTCGACAAACAAAACTACCCTTACTAAACAGACAAACTTAACAATCCTCACTTATTTTAAAACAGTACGAACCCACAATGCGACCAACTTGACAAAGTTGACTAATTGTCACACGCTGAGGCAGACTAAAACTTCACACCTAGATGCAACTCGACGCAACTCCTTACCAAATAGGCAAACTCAATAATGCTCACTTTCTCTAAGACAGTAAGAACCACACAACTCGACATACTCAACAAACCGCACTCACTGGCAGACAAAATCTCCATGCCTCGACACAACTCAACAAACACAACGACCCTTACCAACTAGACAAACTCAACAAACCTCACTCACCGGCAGACGAAATGTTCCAGACCTCGACACAACTCGACAAACACAATGAGCCTTACCAAAAAATCGATCAACAATCCTTACATACTATAAGACAGTACGAGCCCCACCACGCGAACCAACTAGACAAACTCGACCAACTGGCAAAGCATCTCGACGACTTGACAAAGTCAACAGAGGAATTTCACCGAAGACTGTAAAGTCAGGCAAACGACCAACTCAACAAACTCCACCAACTCCATTAGCAATTGTTTCAGACGATCTTAACTCTTTCACCATTTTATTTTCATCTATGAGCCAACTCATCAGTATATTCTTCCGAAAGATTAAACTTTCAACCCTTTAAAGTCCGTTGGCTTTACTCAAAAGGTAGACCAATTTTTTGCAATTGAATATACAGTATCTGTTAAGTTTTTGGGTAAAGGGGTGCCTTGTTAAGCTTGCGCCATATTTAGAGGGGCTCTGTCACCGTGATTTTCAAGTCTGGTTTTCAGTAGAAGAATGTTCTGAAAAATATTCCATATAACTTTCTCGTACACAAAATGCGCTTACATGTAGAACATTACCAGAATTAAAGGAACATATCTCTTTAAGCTATTTACAACAATCCTAAAAATTGTTTACGGTGCCCCTTTAAGGTTAGCAATTCTTTTTAGCATATGAAATGTCACCAAAACGCCCTTGTTAGTGAAAGAGATGAAATTTTGGCTAACATAACCAGGGCAACTGAAGGCACATAAAAAGTGGTGATTACAAAAATTCCACGGAGAAAACGGTGTTTGCCTGTGAAGAATATGCAGTGGAAGTTTTGCTTATTAAGTCGTTGAGTTGGTCGAGCTGGTCGAACTGTTGTACGTCCGTCTAGTTGTTGCGTTGAGTCGTGCAATGAAGGAACAGGAAAACTAAGAAATTTTAAGCCAACAAAGTAGAGTAACAAGTAAGAGACAGATCACAACACATAACATCACATCACAACGCAACACAACACAACGCAACGCAATGCAACGCAACACAACACAATGCAACACAGCACAATGCAATGCAATGCAACACAACACAACACGAAGCAGACAACAAAACGTAACGCAACGCAACACAACCAGTCGAGGTAATGTCGAGCTCGACCAAAAACTCCACGAAAAGAATTGGTCAAAAAACGACGCACATTTGCAAACTATAAGGGTTTTCTAAATGCGAGCCCATAGCTTCTTAGGACATAAAAATTCGAACCCCAGACTTTTAGATCAGTTTAGGGCAACTAAATAATTGTTACCTAAGCACATCAGAACTTTTACAATAATTTTATAGCTTTCCAAAAAGTCACATCTCTTAAAGCGACTTTGCAAAAAGATCGAGATCCTGAGATGCCCAGGTCGAAAAAAATGAAGACTTTGAGACACAAACAATCGCAATCAAAATCGAGACTGCGATTCTGGTGAAATTTTGCAAGACCCTAATTTTTGGTAGGACCATTCACTACCTCTAGGCATCTATAGGCATAGCAAGAAGTAAAACGTATGTATACACCTTCAGCAAACCAAGGTAAAAGAAATAATAAACAAAAAAAATTCCCAGTCTGCATAGTCTGCACATGACTGAAAAACTGTCTAGTTAACAGTCTATTAGTATTGAACAAGATCTCACATCTCTTTACGTTGGCTATCAACAGAGTTTGTCACACGTGGGACCACTTCTACATCAACCTTTAACCAGTAAGTGCTACATACAGGCACCAAAGAGAAACCATTGGTCACCAAGAAAAGTTCTTTTGGCAATTGTAGTATAACAAAGATTCACCTGAGGGCCAGTAGCTCCTGGTTTTCCATCAGCTCCTGAGTCACCCTTAAATAAACAAAATTACACTTTTAGCTTAATCGCTTTTTTGTTTTGAAATTATCTCAATAGTAAGGATCACAGAAATTTACAAACTTTATGCTCACTAAATGGTTAGTTGGTATATGCTTTTTTTCTTTAGATAATTTTTTCTGGCCATTCTTTCTTCTTTCACAGTAGCTTTCGCCTGTTAGGCATCCTGCAGGAAGGAGAGTGCCATTATGCTATCCACAACAAAACTGGTAGTTAAGATTTTCATTAGTAGTGTGGTGCTGCTGATGATGAATTTAACGTATTGTTTTTGTTTTTTATGTACATCTTTGTGTTAGTTTTATTATAATATTATGTAATTTAGTAGGAGGAACCTTCTGTAAAGCACTTTCGAGTGAAGTAGGTATCCTCAATAGAGATTGTTGTTATGATGATGGGCCAAAATAGTCCTTTACAAATGGATTATGGCTAAGGTTTCTATTGTTTATTACTATTTTCTCTCAGAGAGTATTTCTTCGTTCAAAAAGTGTAACTTAATGGAGAATTTTATTTAAGGGTGATTTAAAAACAAATCAAGTAGGTCATGTCACTCTGTAGTCATACAGATAATCAATGATGCACATACCGGAGAACCTGGTTTGCCATCTCGCCCTGCCACTCCTGCCTGGCCTGTAGGTCCCTAGATGGGAAAAGAAACCTTAACCTTCATGGCTTGCATTCTGCAAAACACATTCTGTCAAAGGGACAGGATCCTGCTTAAATATCAAGATTTTGCATCTCTAATTTTCTCGTTACATTGCCAAGTGCCACCAAATATATACTGGTAACTAAACTGAACAAAAAGATCCTAAATATCAAAACAGAACAAGCAGAGTGGATTGCGGTATGCTACATTTGATTTTGTGACAAGAGGTCCACAGATATAAAAATTGAGATTCTGATTGAAACTTGAAATAACTTTAAAGCCGCTATTTTGGCCTTCAAGTTGACATTTCCATCCTTTTTTTCCATTTTAAAGCAAGCTTAACCCTAGCCTTAAACACAACGTATCAGCAGTCTCTTATAGCTCATAATATTGCAAAGCACTACCTTGTGCTACTGTCAAGTTTTGAAGATTACTCCAAAAAGCTAAGTTGCCCAGGATCCTTGAAAGCAATAATAACATTGAAAGTTTGCCATAAATGCCACACATGGTGTTCAGAAAGCCCCATTGCTTTTCTTTAGGGAGTGTCATGGGAAAGCCCATTAAACTTAGTACATGCATGTGTTAGAAATGAGCCATAGGAGTAACAGCTGTGTACAGAGTATGTTTGCTGTCTGCTAAGCCTCTATCTACATGTAACAAACCTAATTGAAAGGGTGCGTGGAAAAAAGCCCTTTAGTTAATGACTTCTGATAAACTGCTAAGTTCTCCTTGCAAATTCCCTTTTATTTGCTTGTGAAACAAAAGGAGAATATGACATTACATCAAGAGGACCTTAGGACCTTATTCCATGCACCCCTGCCATTGTGGAGTGTTGGTGAACTCTGTGAGAGGAACATTACTTTGCAAGGGAAATGAGTTCAACCTGATAGTGTTTAAAACAGTAACAACATGTTATGTTACCTTGGCACCTGGTCGTCCTGGCTGCCCTCGTGTACCAGCAGATCCCTGAAAGTAACACGAAATTTTAATTTAATTCACAAAATGAAGGTGCATTTTTCATGAATATCCTCAAAAAATGTATGTCTGCAGCAGTTTGTCTAATGTGATTGTACAGGTGAGAGTAGCCCTTTTTAGTGTTGTTAGTGTCACCGACTGTTGTAATAATAATAATAATAATTAAAAATAGTTATACAGGTAACCACTTCAGTTATGAAACTGCTATCAATGTGGGCCCTGTAAAATAACAAATGTTGTTTCAACAAGTCCAGCAGAATTCATCCTCAGCCTCAAATTGCTTCATAGTTGATGATATGTATGTCCCCTGATTGATATTTATCCATCATGTCATTATTAGCTGTAAACTTACTTAATGTCACATAATAATTATTATACCTTATCTCCCTTTGCTCCATTTCTTCCATTTTCTCCAGGTGCTCCAGTTGCTCCCTGTAAAGTAAATTATTAAGTGTACATTATTACTAATCCCACTTCCGTATGGTACAAAGTGAGTGGAATTCAATCATTTGCTGTTTTACATTTGCCTCGATCCAGACAAAGAATTTTTTATTTTATCTTTATTCTTTCTTTGAAACAAGCCACCTAGAAAATATAGGCTATTCCTGGTCATGCAACTTTTGCCCCATATTCCCAACTCTATACTTCTTTTGTTCTGCAAACAGCCTCCATTTTAAAGCCCATCACAAGGTACCCTATCAGCATCCAGGACTGTCTTATTTGACTGTGGTTTTGGTGTATGGTATCTAGCCCTTCCTGTCTATAAAAAGCTGCAGATCAAAGCTCTTCTGGTAAGATGCAAATCAGAAAACTTACCTTTCGGCCTGGTGTTCCATCAGGACCAGGTGGGCCACGGCGTCCAGGAGGACCCTAAAGAGACAAACCTCTTATTATTCAACTAGTCAAGATGAATTATGAGCAAAATAATGAAAATTTGACATGGTGGAATATCAAAAGAAGGTTTTCTTCCCACCCACATCTCTGTTCAACTGTACCCTTTCTTTTTAGCTTTTGGTTTTATCATTTGTGGCATTCAGCAAGCATCGTTGCCTTTAAAGCCCTCATTTAAAGTTATCTAAACCTGATACGCCTGATGGATTCTGGCAATTATCTGAGCATATATTCAACCGAATTCCTGACAAAAGTGAAAATGTAAATTATTTATTAGTTAATTGTGATGTTGCCTTGCAGCAAAATAATTGTCTTAATATAATTGTTATCTATTGTTTTATTGTTTTTTATAGCTTATTAGATCTTTTTTTCCCTATAATAATGCATTTTACTTTTATCATGTGATTGTAAAAATTTTGTAACTAGATTTTTGTTAGAGATATCCAGAGTGTGATATAATAAACTTGTCTTATTTTGTCTTATCTGGTTTGGCAAAAACAGTGTGTGAAAACAACTGTAGCATTACTTTTCGAAAACCATCCTTGTATAATTTCAGGCTCTTGCTAAGAGCAAACCCTTGGCCTTGCGGCCTGTGGCCTGCAGCCTAACTCTAACAGTGACCGGCAGGCCATGGAAAAGGCCACGGGTCAAGAAATGGATAAAAGTGCAACCATTGAAATGGAAGTTGCTCACGAGTTATTACTTTTCCATGGTGTTGATTATGATGCTGTCTAACATGGATCTATCTAACTTTTGAGACTGTGGATGAAAAATTTTGACCAAACAAAAGCTACTGTGATGTACCTTCCAGTTTGTACCGTTGATTGTTCTGTACAAAGTAATTATAAACCCTGAGACTTACAATTATTAAATCCTATATCTGTGACCATCCAAAACTCGTAACCACCTTGTTGTAGAAGGCAGTTTAGACTCAGTGGATGAATCCGAGAGTGTGTCCATACGAGTGAAAGCTATTAAGCAGAATGTTCTTTGGTTCTTTCTTTTCATAATCAACTTATCCATGTTTTCTTAGTAGAAATTTATTAGGACAACCTGTGTTCTGGTGCTATCAGTAGTGTTAAATAATAACCACTATCATCTAATTACCTGAGGTCCTACAGCACCAGCAGGTCCAGGTGGACCATCTGCTCCAGTGGCACCCTAAGAAACACACAATCATAACACAATAAACACTTCACACTTCTGGCAGCACAGACAATTTATATTCCTTTTCTTTTGACAACACATGCTGATTGGTTTTTGGTTATTTTTGATAATAGTGTAGCAAAAGAAAATGACGCAACATGTCATGCAATCGTGCAATTGAACTTTTAATCAACTAAACCACTAGCTGTCATGAGGGAAATGAAAATGAATTTCCACAAAGTCATATAGGTAATTCAGAGTGATTAATGAGCACTACTTCAATGGATTTAAGGTTAGTTTTACACAAACTTGCTTCAGAAGTTTATTTTTTTAAACAAGATTGCTGTGCCTATTTTGAAAGCAGTTGTGGAGCAATGCTCAGTTTACTGGATGATTGGTGGATACATTTTGCTGTTAGTTACAAATATAATAAAACATCAAAGCACAAAAAGAACTTCCTGCTAAATTGTTACATTCTTTTAGTGCCAAATTTACGTCAAGTCAGGTTTCTCATTCAGCACATGCTTTCTTGAAAACAAGCAAGTTGAAAGATTGTTTGCTCGCAATTTTTGTTGTCATCTTAAAAAGCAAATCAAGTCTATTTTTGTGTGGTCATAGACCATAAAAATAACATCATAAAATGTCCAAAACTTTTGCGTTTGGGACATTAAATAATGATGGCATTTTTATGATCTATAAGTGTAGACCATGAAAAAACAGAGTTAATTGTTAATAACAACAGACTTTTTACTTAGCACGTCTCATGACTCTTACTGTCTACATAATACATAATCGCATTTGTAATTTTTTTTACCTTCATTCTTATTTTGCTTTCTCACCATTTTTATAGTTATGTATATTTTTTGTGATTTTGAGCTCTATTTTAACTCATTGAAGGCTCATACACTGGCAGCCAAATACTCCCTTTACCAAATAAAATTTTTAGCCAGAAAAGATCTCTTCTTTTGACATTTAATCCTGGCTGTAGTTCTTCTCTTTTTGGTAAAAAAGTTATTGCTTGTGCTACAATCTCAGACAAAACTGTTGAGACACTTTGGAATGATTGAGAACTTTGACTGTGATAATCACTTACCACAACAATTCCTTCCCTCTCTCTCACTATCAACGTTGCTTTGCCACCAAAAAACTCACATGAATCCTCAGTCCTTCCAAACAACACTGAGTGAGGGGAGGGGGAGGGGGAGGGAAAGCATTTCTGCGAGCTTGACGGTGTTTCCATGCAGGAAAATAGAGAAATATGCATGCTAATTGCATTTGTCTTAACTAGTTCTGTCCAAGATCTGTCATTTTTTCCTGACTATGTCAGTGCACAGGTATATGAAAATGAATTCATAAAATACACTGCCTGCTACATTTTGTAAATTGAGCCAAGTGAATTTTACACTCTTTCTTTTCAGTCTAACTATTTAAGCAATTCTTTTGGAATTTAAGCAGTTATGCACTCCTAATTGATAGCTTGTTTACCCGTTTTCCACTGCGGCCTCTTGGTCCAGAGGATCCTGGTGGACCAGGTGGCCCCTAAAAATTAAAAGGTAAGACAGTCAATAGGTATGCCTAGGATTTCTACAAACACACAGTGGTCGAAACAAAAATATTTCATTTCTTATACCGGTCAGTGTAAAATGCAGACTGTGGACTACTGTTTTGACCACGAAAATGAGAGGGTGACAACAACAGTCCCCTTGTTTCAAGAACAAGAAAACAATGGGCCACACTGCATTTTACACTGCCCTTTTCTTATACCCAGTTTAAGATAGAATGCCTCCTTTTGCTACCCTGTTTAGACACTCAAGGAAGAGGTCATTGTAACCAATTTGCTCCTTCCGAAATGCTTTAAAATGACTGCCTTGTTTTGCATTTCTTGTCAACACTACTTTAACTAACCTTTAATAGCTTTTTACAATAATCATAATCAGAAGACACAAATATGTACCAATGGTCCATTTTCACTATGCAGGTTATTTCACCAAAACTAACAGAATCCTCCAGTTCCTTGTTTTCTTTTGGTAGGTAGGACTGCTGTTTATTTCTACCCCAATGGGATAACAAAAGTTCAAAAAGAAAGCCAAACCAAAAGTCTGTAGTAACATTCCTTATTTTGGGTAACACTAAAAGTATGTAGGTGTAAGCAAATGGGCCTTGTTATCAGTGTAATAGCTGACCATGAGTGTAAATCCATTACCTGTCCTCCTTTTTCTCCCTTCTGTCCCTGTAATCCAGATGGTCCAGCTCGACCCTATGTTAGGATAATACAAACTTTTAGTTTCAATGTAGTGGTAGTGGTAGTAGTAGTAGTACATGTAGTAGCGTGGGGTGACAATTGCGCAAAAATCCTCGGTGTTTACTCAAATTTTATGCTGTAGGACCAAATGTTTGGTCGTTACTTGTGTCCCCAAGACATAATAATAGCAAAAGAGTGAGCTTAAAGCTCCACACTGTCACGAGAAACTAGATTTTGATTGCATTTATTGTATTGCTTGTATTGCGCATGTACCAGTAGTTTTACCAGCATCGTGGTTAGATCGGAACGTGAGCTTGAGTTAAGAAGATATACACAGAGCCCTTGCTGTTGAATTAAATAATATTTGTTCCTGTTTGAACTGAGTGTCTGTGTGTAATCAGCTCGTAACGTGCATGACAAGAACCCTAAGAACAATCCATTGGTTCAGCTATGTACCAGATGTAATCGTGTACACAAACAAGATGAAGGGGAGCCCAGCGAGAGGGGAGAGATGCTCTAGACGTCACAAAATAGGCCATTTTGCTGCTGTTTGTTGTTCGGTGAAAGAAGTAACATCAAATCTGGGAGGAAATAATGAGCAATTTTTCCCTGGAGCTGTAAATTCATGTGATAAGTTCGAAGAGCCGTGGAATGTTGTGCTACACATCAACCAGAAGCCCATGCAGTTTAAGATTGACACAGGAACTGGTATCTCAGTAACATCAGTCTCGACCTATCAGTCCAGGTGGGATGCTTAATTGTAAAGGCCCGTTTACGGCAAGAATTTTTTAACTGTGCTATGTTGATATTTATGTCATTCAAGGATCCTGTACAATGTGTGAACAACCTACCAAGTCATCATGCAGCATGCAAAATGGATCTTAAGTCCAATGCATAAAAGAAACTACTCCAAATGTGTTTGGTGACGTTGGTCTAATGAACTGTGAGCAAGTCAAGATTGAGCTCACTGACAATGCAAAGCCATAAAGTGTTAATACTACCAGAAAGATTCCATTCCCTTTACTTCCCAAAGTGAAAGGGGAGCTCGAGCACATGTTAGAAGTCGGCATCATAGAGGAATTCATAGAACTATCTGACTGGTGTGCTTCTGTGGTTCCCATTGCTACCGTAAGCCCAATGGTTAAGTCAGAATTTGTGTTGACCTGAGGAAATTACATGAGCAGTTTAAGAGAAGACGTTGCTGTGAAATTGGCAGGAGCCAAAGAATTTTCAAAACTGGACGCTTCAAGTGGTTATTGCAGCTGGAAAGCTCAAGGCTGACAACCTTCATCACTCCCAGTGGCCGTTTGTTTCCACTGATTGCCACTTGGGATAACCTCTGCTCCAAAAATGTTCCAAAAAAGAATGACCAACCTTCTAATGGACCAGGAAGGTGTGGCAGCTATCCAAGATGACATTATTGTCTATGGGAGAACTGTAGCAGAGCATGATGTACGACTTCCAGGAGTCTTTGAGATGATTACAAGGTCTGAACTGATACTGAATGAGAAGAAATGTGAAATCCGCAAGCCTACAATGTGCTACTTTGAAAATGTTATCAGCGAAGAGGGAGTGAGCCCAGACTCAGAGAAAGTCAAAACTATTCAGGAACTTCCTGCACCAAAGAATGTACCAGAATTGCATCAGGTGCTTGGAATGGATCAATTATCTCGGAAAATTCCTATCAAACCTGTGCTTTGTGATTAGCCCAATGAGTGAGTTGCTGAAAGCTGATAGTAGCAGCTGAAATGGTATGACAGGTATCACCCGAGAAGATGGAAAGGATCAAGCACACTACTTCTTCTGATCCTCAGCTGAGTCACTGTCAATGGTTGGCCGAAGTATGCTTAAGATGTACCAGAACAAATCCGTCCTTATCATGTGGTCCATGGTGATCTCTCTGTAGCAGATGGCAAGACCATCTATCGAAACCGCCTGGACATACCTGCCGCCCTACAGACTGAAGTATTGGAACGTATCCATGATGGTCATCAGGGTATGACCAAATGTCGCCAAAGAGCTAATATGTCAGTTTGGTGGCCTTTAATAGCGTGGCATTGGTCGTGACATTCAAAACAAAGTTGCAGCGTAGAGGAAGATTGGTGCAGACTTGTGCGAACATGAAGAGAAGAAGTTCCTAGTGGTCATCAACTATTATTCAAGATTTCCCGAAATAGCTTTCATGTCCAGTACCACCAGCGTTGCTGTGATTAATAAGCTCAAGGACATCTTTGCCCTGAGGGGAGTACCAGACAAAATTGTGGGTGACAATGGACCACAATTCTCATCTGAGCTGTTCTGCAAGTTTAGCCAAGAGTATGACGTCAAGCATACTAACACTAGCCCTTATTATCCACAAGCAAACGGAGAAGAAGAAAGCGGAGTTCGCATCACCAAGAAGATACTAAGGCAGCGTGATCCCTTTCTTGCCCTTACATGTATGTCAAATAGAGCTACACCTCATAGAGCCACAGGTGTAAGTCCTTGCCACCTGATGATGGGAAGAGAAATTCGTACCCTCCCACCTACATTGGAATCCAACCTAAAGCCTGTTTTACCAAGCCATGAAGCAGTTTCCAAAAAGGATGAGAAACCAAAACTGCATACTGTCAGTACTCTGACAAGGGACATGGAATGCAAACCCTTCCTGACCTACAGCCAGGAGACAGAACATGTGAAGTTAGATCAGCAGAAAGGATGGGATGGAAGACGCCTGGAAAGTAAATGCGAGAAGCCCTGCTCCTAGGTCATATGTCATCCAGACACCTTTCAGCGTGGTCAGCGTGGTTCGTAGAAACTGCAGAAACCTGCGCACAGTGATCAGTCCTTGTAGATTCGAGATGCCTGATGAGCAAGATTTGGATCTAGAGCCAGAGTCACATGCAGAAGGTCCAGGTTTGAGATCTCTCGCATGCTGAACCAGAAGGACTGCTGCAGATTGTGAAACTTTGCACAGTGATGCTGGCTGTACCCTCCTCTGCAAACACACAGTCCAGTTTACCTCAATCAGAAGTTAGGACCTCAAGTGGCCATGTCGTAAGAAAGCCTGCCCGATTAAGAGACTTTGTCTTGTTTGTGCTTTTGCAAACAGCACAATAGAGACATTGACTGTTTAAGTCTCAATGCACTAAGCCAGTCACTCTATATACTTTCAGGTCCATGTTAGTTGGGTATTCAAAGCTCAAAGGAGGGAGAGTCATAAGAGAGACTAGCTTTTGATCACATTTATTGTATTACTTGTATTGTGCACATGTGCCAGTTGTTTTACAGACCTCGTGGTTAGATCAGAAGAGGAGTTCTTGAATTAAATATCTGTTCCTGCTTGAACTGAGTGTCCATGTGTAACATCAACAAGATACTTCATGATCTTTGCTGTCTCTTGTAAGGCTGTAGTTTCAGACTAATGATCTTAATGTTGATAACGTAGCTTGAATGGTGGGTCTATAACAGTTTTGGTCAGGAGTATTATGGAAATGAGAGGATTGAGCCTGAGCATGGTGATCTATATGGGGATGACCATGCGTGTGGCCAGGATTTCCTTCATTTCCTCTGGGAATGTTCTAAGGTGGTAGTCTTCTGGAGTTCTTTAACCTCACAGTTAAGTGTGCACAATATTACGTTATTATATGATATTATTAACATTATTTCGGACAACTACAAATTTGAAATCTCTGTCACACTAGGACTGAGGTTGGACTCTTCAATCCACCATCATCAAATTAAATTTTGTTGTCTCTTAGCTAGATACTACGTCTGGATTAGTAAACAAAAAGAAGAAACTGTTCCAAGAATAGAAGGTTTCCTAAAATACCTGAAATCCATTTATGATAATTATCAAAGTTAAAACTTGTGCTGAAGTACCAAAGAAATGGGAGTGTTTGAAGTCATTATTCTACCCCCCCCCCCCTGTACGATATATCCTTTATTCACGGTCTAG
>Ga0126336_10001591_pt1 | contig 12102 bp, 11 predicted proteins | sample SidCmetagenome_FD_92530 | JGI IMG/M metagenome (GOLD analysis project Ga0126336, IMG submission 92530) | Coral microbial communities from El Islote,Puerto Morelos, Mexico - Siderastrea C C metagenome | ecosystem: Host-associated > Invertebrates > Cnidaria > Coral | place: El Islote,Puerto... | reverse complement strand
GGTCACAACCCGCCTACAGTTGTGGAAAGGCCCGGAGCCAAATCAAAAACCCCCGGGGGGGGGGGGGGAGCGAGGTTTATTCAGAGGGAGGTGTAAAGAAGAGTTTGGTTTTCAGAAACATCGGGCGTTTTGGTCAGCGGTGTAGTGCCTAAGCAACCAAACCGCTGATCAAGGAATTCTTGGAAAGCTGGACGGTTCTGTTCCTCTTGATTCCTGAAAATGCTGACATGATCTACTGACACAAGCTATGGAGCTTTCATAGTGCACGTGAGTACTGTACTTGTTTTCGGGTGTTTCTGCTTCATGTTTACATCCAAATGAAATTAAATGATTTCTGAGATGTTTACAAATCAACTTTTGGGGGATGTTTATTGACTTATTGTACGTACTTCACTTATGCTGTATACTGCACTTCGTGAAATAAAGGAAATGCTCTTTGTTTATAAAACAGATAAAACCCAGATAAACATGTTTTTTTGTTGTTTGATTTTAAAACTGCTGGTCATTTTACGTGGTCTTTGGTTTTATCATATGAGTGTATCATCCTAAGTTCTGATTATGATACGTTTCGTTCGTTGTTGATGCGTCTGTATAATCCGTTCGACTTCGGTTTTCCGCTTAAGTTCAGTAATCTGACTAATGTTAGTTAAGAACGTACTCTGACGATTTATGAAGAAACAAAAATATGCTGTTCGGGAGCTCAACATTTTAACTAGCAACGAAGAAGCAATAAACGACCCGCGCATTGCGGGCATGTGCAGACGTCTGAAACTGATAAATAAATGTTTAAAATCGGTGTTTAGCCCACTGTTACCGCAATGTGCACATGAGTGTTTTCAAAACTTGATTTGGGAAATGCGATTTGCTTGAAATGATTCGACTCAGTGATCGAGCAATGGAAAGTAAAACTCGCTTTTAAAATGAGTTTAAAGGGTGCCTCTTAATCAATTCAAGTTAGTTAAAAAAGGCATTACCTAATAAAAGATAAAGTTCGAAATGAGTTGCCCATGTAAAAACATTAATAAAGCAAATTTGACATAAAAATAAATTCTGACCATACTAAACGAAAGGAAACCATTATGGCACTGAGTCAATGCTTTGTGTGACTCTTGGCTGTAGTCATATAGGTAAAAGGCTCTAGCCTGCTAGATCTGTCAAAATGATTGCGTGATTTTATTCACGCGAACGTGCTGTAGGTAATTCATTTTTGCTTCTTCGTCGCTAGTTACAATGTTGAGCTCTCGAACAGGATATATTTGTTTCTTCATAAATAGTTAGAGTACATTCTTAATTAATATCAGTCGAATTACTGAACGTAAGCGGAAAACCGAAGTCGTTCACGAAGTGCACGAATCATCACCACATAATGGCATTATGCCAATGTTGACATTTTAATATGTTTGCGTTAAAGTTCAATTTCTCATTTTCCGATATGCAAAAGTAAATGAGTTTATTGCTCTTTCCAAAAATCAAAGCTACCTTTGTTTCATCTTGGTTGGTGAATTATTTGGTGCTTTCGGAAATTAAGCCCCTTTCCAATAAATGATGAACATGAAACGTGCCACACAAAGTTTTTAAAACTATATTAAATACGGGCCAATACAGTCGCATGAACAACGAACAAAACGTGTCATAATCAGAATTTAGGACGATACACTCGTAGGAGAAAACAAAGACCACCTAATCTTACGCTCACACAGCCCAGTTGACGAGCAGGTTTAAAATCAAAAAGCAAAATTGGCATGTTTATCTGGGTTTTAGCTGTTTTATAAAAGAATAGCACTTCCTTGTGTACAAGTGAAGTACCTACAATAAGTCAATAAACATCCCCCAACATTGATTTATAAACATCTCGGAAATCAAACTAGAATACCGAGCAAACAAAAATAAAATAAGAAGACCTTTATTTCATCTATTATTAACATTTCAGTGCTAACATGAAGCAGAAACAGGCTAACGCAGTATCGTTCTCACGTGCACTACGTAAGCTCCATAACTTGTGTCAGCAGATCGTGTCAGCATTTTCAGGAATCAAGACAAACAAAAACCGTCCACCTTTTCCTAGAACTCTCTTGATCAGCGTTTGGTTCCCTAGACACTACACCAATGACCAAAAAGCCCGAGGTTTGTGAAAATCACACCCCTCCTTACATCCCCCCGCTGAATGAACCTCCCCACCCCCAAGAAAACCGCTGTCCCAATTTACTCTTGACTCAGGAACCCATACCAAACTCAAACAAAATAAACTGTCAAAGTCTGGAACATGCTGACGAAGATGCGGATGCATAGGTCCGTACTGCGTCCGCACAAAAATGAATTACCTACAGTACGTTCGCGAGAATAAAATCACGCAGTCATTTTGACAGATCTAACAGGCTACAGCCAAGTATATGACTACAGCCAAAGGTCAAACAAAGCATTGACTCAGTGTCATAATGGTTTCCTTTTCGTTTAGTATGGTCACAATTTATTTTCATTTCAAATTTGCCTCATTAATGTTTTACATGGGAAACTCATTTCGAACTTCACTATCTTTTATTAGGTAATGCCATTTTTAACTAACTTAAATTGACTAAGAGGCACCATTTTAAACTCCATTTAAAAGCGAGTTTCACTTTCTATTGCTCGTCCACTGAGTCGAATCATTTCAAGCAAATCGCATTTCCCAAATCAGGTTTTGAAAACACTCATGTGCACATAACAGTCGGCTAAACGTCGATTCAAAACATTTATTTATCAGTTTCAGACGTCCGCACATGCCCGCAATGCGCGGGCCGCTTATTAACAAATAAACACTGACAAAGGCCCGAAGCCAACAGAAACTTATCCTAAACAATGCAAGTAATTGCCAACGTCCGATTATTGGCCGATGACACTATTGTGTACCTAACCATCCACTCAGATAGTGACACTCACCTGTAATCGTAGGCCATGGGTTGGAATGCCGTTCAAGCCTGGATTTTTTTTGTCATGATTGTTGATACGATGGCAATTGTAATTATAAGTTAAACAAACGGCAGATGTTATTGTTAACATTACAAAAGTTTTCAATTGAGTGTTGAAGTAAATTAGCGGTCGTTTTGGTTTTTCTTTATCATACGCTGTCATGACTTAAACTTGGAGATTCTTCTCGGCTAGTGAGATTTGTCACTTGATCACATGTATATCTCCGTGACCTGATTGGCGTTTTTTGCGCTTGCTGTGATTGGCCAAAGTGATTACTTTGCTTGTAGTTTTATGACCCTCAATTTTCAATCACTCTATTGCATTATGACTCCTTCCCAAAGTCCATAAAATCGAAATAATTTCTCTACGGGGATATGACCGTGAAGGGAAAACCAAGTCCAACATTTTAACTTAAAAAAATAGATTATTGCGTTTTGTAGGGATTTGTCTTCAAATGCTATGACGCCCTCCCTCATGGATCAATTCCATTCCTATAAAGGGGTGTTACGATACCTGGGTCGACGCCAACAGTCGGTGAAAAAACGGCGTCAGCGGCTCCTCTCGCAAAAAGGAAGAGAGTTGTGGCAAGGTCTCGACCAAGTGTTATTGCAATGTTTTCAGCGTCAAACCTTCCGAGGTGGGTCCGCCTTTTGAAAGACGCCAATCGCGCACGAGACGAGTGGGAAGAGCGTTGCCACGATTGGAAGCATAAATATCAAACGTTGTACCGAGCGCATCTTCAAACCTTGATGAGTTTATGTTGTGCCACGTGTCGCTCCTCGGACCACGAAGAACTCTGTGACGCGTGTACATGATTCCTCAAAAGGATTTAGACCAACTCATTCAATATTACAAAGAGGAGTTGACAGAAAATGCCCTGCTGAAGAAAGCGGCGACGTTGGCTGCCAAAAGACGTCTTGTTGGCCGACCCCTAACTACCTCCAGCGATCGTCAATGCCAAAACCAAACCCACGCAAGGTCCCCGGGTCACGTGGAATAATGGTTGGAACGCATGATAAAAGGCAGCCCGTCCACTCTCAAACCACAAATCGGTGCACCAGTCAAGAAAGGCAAAGCCTCAATAACCCCATCCACCAGTCGAGGAGACAGTGAACTGAGTGCTCGTTTGGAAGCTATTCGAGAACGACGTAAGACTCTTGCAAAAAATTTAGCCACCAGTCCTTGGGGTAAAGGCAAAGGCAAAGGCAAAGGCGTTCGTGAAGTTGAACAGTTAAAACCCTTGCGTAGGTGGGAGGATTGGGCTGAAGGCAAAAAGTTAACACGTCGTTTGGATAACGACAGTGACTAAAAATGAAAACCTCTCCCAAGAAAAAAAACCACCAGCAGGAGGACCAGGAACAAACAACCCAACCAGGATGGGGGGTGGACATTCGAAAATGGCTGGCCAAGACAGGCATAAAATTTCATTAGCCTGGCTGTCAGTAAATGGGACCTGGGACTCATTTGACCAAACGTCTCAAGCGCGCGCGTGGAGATCCCGGAATCAATCGGTTGGACAAGATTGCCAAACAACATTGATTACAGTCACGCCAAGAATTTGCAAGACAAGGGGAAAGCCGATGCCAAGATGATTCAAGCCATTGATTGTTTGCCCAGCAAGAAAACCATGACGGAATGCCTTGTGAAAGAATCATGCAAGCCGAAAACGTTTAGAATTGTAAAACCGTTCTTTATTGTCATCCCTTGTCATGACCATCGTGGTTGTGGTTGTTACAAAATAAATAAAACACCTTGAAAAGAGAAAAAATGTCTGGTTCACTGCCAAAAGTTCAAATCAATGGAAACCCCCAGTCCATATCATGCATCACCTGCTCCGATTTCATGTCGTGAACAAGCTTCTCCCACTCACTGACATCCACGCTTTCCAGGTCATCCACACCGTCCAATTCTCCAAGCAAGTCACCCAACCACTTGGTCTCGTCCATTTCCCACACCTGCCCAGCCATTCTCTCGAGTTCATACAAGTCCAGGTTGAACAAGGTGGGGTGTTGTTTCAACCATGAGCCCACCGATTCCTCCATCACCTGTTCAAACACCGTGTCTTCATGGTTTAAGGAACAGGAAAATGTTTCAAAGTATTCCAAAAGGCTCTCCGCTTGAGGAGAGGGAGACGGTACGGAGCGACTGGCTGACAGTAAACAATCAGTGAGCACGACGACCAATCTTTGGGGTCCTAACGGTTTCAGTCTTTGCTGTGTCTGTTGCCTTTCTCTTTGCTTTTTCCCGATATTTTCCCAGTAAGTCTTGGTGGCGATCAAGATCCATCTTTATTCGTTCCCGATATTTTTTGGCAGTCTTACGTTGTTTTTCCAGTTGTTTTTCCTTCCGATCAGGATCCACGTTAAGTCGTTCCCGAAATATTCGACCAGCCTCACGTTGTTTCTCCATAAATTCTTGATCTTATCAGGATCCATGTTCAATTGTTCTCGACGTCTTCTTTGCCTTTCCTTAATTTCGTCGCGGTGCTGTTCCCGATATCGTCTTGCTTTTTCCTTCCGTTCATCGCGGTGCCGCTCCCGATATCTTCTTTGGCTTTCAATACATTGGTCGCGGTGCTTTTGGTGATACCTCCTTTTCCGTTCTCCAATTTGCTCCAGATGTTTCTGGCAGTACCTTTGCTTCTTGAGTCGATTGTTTTCCTTTTGCTTTTGATTGTCTCCAAGAACTCTTCCAAGGCGGGCTCCATCTCGAGAAAGACCCTGCCTTTCCAAAAGAGCCAATAACACAGCAGGATCCTTCACTTGTGTTAAAACAAGAAACACACACAGTGCCAAACACACCGTCCAAAACAGGCGAGTTTCTTGTGTCTTTCAGGAACTAGGATGGAAGAAAGTGATGAACATTCTTGACCCTTCCACGGGAAAAATAATAAGCTTAATCACCTACCTGTTGCAAGCACTCACGATAAATTTGACGAGCAGTAATGTCCAGGATGTACTCGTGTATTTCAAGGGGCAACCAATCTCAGTACGAGGTCTTTGTGATACGTTCAGCGGTCACGATGGTGTCGCCAATTCGGGGCCACGACGTTCAACCGTACCCGTCCACGTACCACGACCAAGTGAACTAAGGGTAAATTTCCAACAGGTCTGCCAGCAGGTCTTCTCGCTTCAACTGAGCTGCAAATTATTGTAAACTTCGATCCTTTACCAAGACAGTCTACGCACTCACTTCCGACAAGATCTCCTCAGCTCTTCGTTTCTTCTCTGACCGCAATACTCTCATGACGAGGCATGAACGGCTCTGGGGGCTTCCCCTTTCTATACCCTTCTCTAAATCCCCTGAAAAGCCTGATGGAAACGAAAAAGGGACAGGGGAAGGAGGGTACCTCTCCTCTTTTTTTTTCAACGTTTACGGGGCTCTCCCTCCAAACGAGGCGCTGCTGCTGGCCTTCAAACCTTACAGGCCAATAATGAAGAAGTGGACCCTGAGGAAGAGGATGAAGAAGAAGAGGAACTCCCTCCCCTGCACGTGTTTTTGACATCAAAGCCATGCAACCCCAAGAACAGCACGTGGCTAATTTGGTGGTCGCCGAAACCGAAGATGGTACTTGACCCGTTGGCTTCCCAGAAGACCAGTGTCTTCAAGTTTTTGTCGAATGGTTGGATAACTTGACCCTGAACAACAAGCGTCGAGTCAACGTCATGGCTCAACATTTTCAAGGGTACGACGGGTATTCCGTGGTGCAGCAGTACCACACCGACAACCAGATCGTGAAGCAGCTCCGGAACGGATGTAAACTTCTGGAAGTCGTTCACGACCACATCCCTTCAGTTCCCTCCAGATGCCCCTCGCGGCGTTTCCCAAAAGGTTTGGGCTCACCGAATTAAAAAGGGGCTACTTTCCCCACAGGTTCAACACTGAGGACCACCAAGTGTACATGGGACCCGTCCCCGCCATTGACTACTACATGCCCGAAATCATGTCCCCAAAGCAGGCCAAGCGTTTGAAACACGGCACCGAGAGCAGCGCGACAACCAAGTCGTCTTTGATTTTCAAAAACAATTGTTGGCCTACAGCAAATCAGATGTCCGCTTATAAAAAGGTTGTTTGACTTTCAAACGTTGGTTTGAAGCCAAACCGGGGTTCAATCCGTTTCAACACGTAACTTTTGCCTCGGCCTGCAAGCGAGACCTGCAGACCGCGTGATCCCCAACAGCCTTGCCACTGAACCCGTGGGCGGATGGCGCAGTGGCTCTGGAATGGTTGACCTGGTGCGATCACCAACTCCGTCGGCAAGCCTTGGATCAACTCACCCCCGAAGATTTGGAAAACCACGACCTGATGGCCCGCGCTTAGCCGGATCATCTTCATTCCACCCAGCACCATTACCTTCAGCACGTGGGCAATGCCGGCGAGTATCACGTGCCCGGGACCCCGTTCACCGTCAATGGTTTCCATCCCGAGACAAACACCGTGTACGAATTTCACGGCTGTCTCTGGAAGGTTGTCCTACCTTCTATCCCATACGTGACGAACCCCATCTGCGTCTCTGCAAACGCACCATGCAGGACGTCTCCCGAAAGACCCAAGACAAAATCACTCGCCTTAGCGCCAAAGGGTACATCGTCATCGAAATTTGGGAATGTAAGTGGACCCACCTCAAGCAAATCCGTTCCGACATTTAAGCGTACGTGGAACACCTCAACCCTCGCGACGCCTTTTGCGTGGGACTTAGCAATGCCATCAAGCTTTACCACCATGTCAAACCAGACCAAAAGATCCATTACATCGATTACACTTCCTTGTACCCTCGGGTCAACAAGACATGCGTCTACCTCAAAGGTCATCCCCAGTTCATCTCGCAACCAGGTCACACAGACATCGATGCCTACTTTGGATTCGTTCAATGTCAAGTGCTCCCCCCGCGTCAACTGTACCATTCCGCGCTCCCTTACCGTCGAGCTGGCAAACTCACCTTTTCTCTCTGCGCCACCTGCGTGCAAGACGAAATGGGCTAACCCCCAAACGCGCCCTGACCGGTACGTGGTGCACCCCGAATTGTAAAAAGCCATTTCCCTTGGTTACCAGATTCAGTACATGTAGGAGGTGTGGCATTTCCCCGAGACCTGCCAAGGCTTCTTCCAAGACTACGTGAACACCTTGCTCAAAATCACACAAACAGTCAGCGGTTGGCCCCAATGGGAAGGCGACGACGAGACCAAATACAAGCAGTATATCCGCGAGTATGAGGAGCACGAGGGCATCCGTCTGGAGTATGACAAGATCGAGTACAATGCGGGTCTCCGCGCGCTGGCCACAATGGTGCTCAATTCCATGTGGGGCAAGTTCGGGTAGCGTCTCAACAAGACCCAAGTCAAAGAATTCGGTGACCACCAAGCCTTCCATCGTTTCCTGGATACCGACACCCTGGACGTCTGTCACGTCTTCATCGTCAATGATCACATGGTGGAAGACTACTATCAGCATCAGCAAGACGACATTCCCGTATCCCCCAACCTCAAGATTTTCTGGGCTTGTTTCACCACCTGTTGGGCGCGTATGCATCTCTACGAAGCCCTGGGCGAACGCGTGCTGTACTTCGACACCGACTCGGTCATTTACCTCGAGGCACCCGGAAAGCTCAGCCCTCCCTTGGGAGACTATCTCGGAGGGTTCACCAGCGAATTGAATGAAGACGATTGCATTGTGGAATTCGTGTCAGGAAGCTCTAAGAATTATGGGTACAAGACCTAGAAAGGCAAAGTCGAAAGCAAGATCCGTGGCTTCCGCCTCAACAGCGAGGAAAAAAACGCAGTTGAATTATGACGTCAAGCGCCAAACATCCTCGACGAAATCCAACACCCTCAAAAGGAACCGCGCCAAACCTAAGTCGTCAAAACCCACCAGATCGCGCGAGACGCCAAAATCTACGACCTATACACCTTTCCCGACTACAAGTGTCACCAAATGGTGTACGACAAGAGGGTCATCGATCCCAACACGTTCGTAACCTACCCCTACGGATATCACGAAGCTGTCTAGAAATCCGGTCCAGGCAAAGCTCGGTCACCATCACGTGACATCAACGCAAGACGGAGGTAGCTATTCCCTGTTTTCAAGTTTCCACTTTGGACTTTCAAGGGGCGCCTGACATCATGTCCAGGCCCACGCTCCCGTCCTGTATGAAAGTTTTTTCACGCCATCAGAATTCTTTCCAAAAAATTGGTTGTTGCCATGGTGATTTTTGATTGACAGCTCCCCATATTTGGGCATGACATCATGACGTCACTTCCTCTTTTTCCCTTCTTCACCAATAAGAATCCCTCCCCGAGTCACGTGGTCCTCCAACTTTCCTTTCTTCACCAATCACAATTCTTGCACTAAAACGAGGCAAACATGTCAATGTGAGCCTACATTACTACTCTGACGAAAAAATGGAATGTTTCACATTTATATACACTTTTGAATTCTACTTTTTACATACTTCCCCTCTTTTCTTCTTCCTCCTCCTCCTCCTCATCCTTGTTCTCCACCATCCCCCTCCTCCTCCTCCTCAATTTTATTTCCCTCCTCATCCTACTCCTCCTCCGCAACAACAATTATATTTTTCGTTTTCGTCATATCGAAGGCAATATAAGATAGGACACTAGAGAGTTGGTAACATTTGAGTTTTGAAGAGTGTTGCGCACCCTCCATTTTTGGCAGAGTCGACCCTCGTACTTTTACAAAGCGAGATGAGTAAAATTCACACCCTAAATCACAAGTTGTACAAACAGTACTATCTAAAAGCAAACCATGTACCAGAGGGTAGTGGTTTTATTCAAGATTTACTGTTTTTAGTAGCTTGGGATTTTTAATGCTGTAATAGCAACGGCACTTTCTAAAGTCTCATCATCTCTCATTTACCTCTAACGAGTGCTGATTAATATGAAGACTGGGAGGACGCCAGTGAACGAAAAGGTTACTCTGATGAAGAAATTGATAAAGAGGAAGCCCGAATCAAAGATTTAATGGACAATATTTCCCAAGCTGTTTCCAGAAAGCGTGCTTCTGATCTGTTGCATAGTATGGCCACTTCCAAAGATATCTTATTTTGGAAACCTCGTGGGAAATTACTCCGACATCCGTGCTTTATTCCAGTAAAAAACATCTCAGAACTAGTCGAAGTTGTGTTAATTCCGCATAACAATGACGTAGCCAAACTTTATGCGCTCAAAACTTTCCTAGATGGACTGGCATAGCTGGGGGTTGATAAGCGTTGAATAAAAAATAATTCTTGCAACATGTTTAGTTTGTTTCGTGTTTCCTTTTGCATTTCCAAAGCTAATTGTTCGTTTTAATTAAAGAACTTTCGATTTTCATTTTGACTAAACTGTTACAAATTCCAAGTCACCTTGTTTACTTTTGCAAGGGTACTCCGGGTTAGCAAACCAGATTTAAACATTATGACATGAGATATACCTTAACGTGCGTGAGCGTGGAATGACGATTTTGCTTCCCCAAATTCTTAAGGTCTTCTTGCGTTTTTCACGCAATTTATATATTGATTTTACTGCAATTTTCACTGTTTGTTTTCATGGTCTATGCAGAACAGAAAATATTTCGTCGTCTCTGTATAAATACTCTTAGTCGTGGTTGAATTTATACCGACGTTCAACGTTTGAGTTGATTTGCAATAAATAAAAAGCGATAAGAAAGATAAGTTGAGTCATTAGAATTAAAACCTTACATCATCCAGTAACGCTATAACTCAAAATATTGTCACACAGTCACCGGCTGGTATGTTGAGCGACGTAAAAATACGGGATCGCGCTACATCTGCTTCCCTGGGGTGGGGTGGGTCAGAATGGCCGGTACAAATGTCCATTGGGCTTTCTTGCTTTTAAGTTCAACTAGTCATCTGGAAAACTCCTAAAAAGGATGTTCTTAGTGACATAAATTTCCAAAAGCGTCCAAAGAGAGCTGATTATCAGCTAAGAGGGCTACTCTGTACACAGAGTACTCGTGGCTTTTTTCTGTTTCGTTTGCACGGTATATTGTAGAGATGGCACAATTACAAGCTCGCACATGGCTTGATAGCTCAGGTGGGTTTACGTCACAGTACCCGTAATCGCAGGTTCATGGGTTCGAATTCCTTAAGGATCGACCAATTTAAAGGATATTGAATTTATTTGGCCGTACCTTTAGCGGCTTAAACTCAAGCTTAAACTCAAGTGGATGAAATCCTTTTCAAAAAAAGGCTACTGGTATTCAAGACTGGAGAGTCATGGCTCCAATCAATATTTATTTGAGGAAGGTTTTCAATTGAGTGTTGAAATTTATTGGAGTTCGTTTTCGTCTTTTTTATTCATACGCTTTCATAAGTTAAAAAATAAATTTTGCAGAATTTTCTCGGCTCGGCTGAGTTAGACATCACATTTAGACATCAGATTTATCTCGGTTAGTTAGATTTATAACTTGTTCAAATGTATTTCTTCGTGATTGATTGACATTGTCTGCGCTTCCTATGGTTGCCCAGAGTAATTATTGTGATTTTAGTTTCATGACCCTCAATTGTCAATCACTGTATTGCATGATAAGAATCCTTGTGGGAGCCCATGAGACTAAAATGGGTGCCGGGATCGGCCTAATTGCAATAACGTTGTCGTATAAAAATGAAAAAAAAGAGAAAAGAAAAATGCCAAATAGGAATAAATAAGGCACGCTTACTAAATTCAGCGAATTACTCTGACGAAGGGCTTCAGCTCAAAGGATCCATACGGTGGCCAATTGACCTTGTATCAACTCAGTTGGTATCAAATTAAAGTATTTCCAGTAGCCCATAAGTGATGTGAGAATTATTAAAATCTTAGAATGTAATTTGCATGGCCACTTCATTCCTATTTGGCTTTTTTCGTTATTCTTTTTTCCATTTTTTGTATGACAACGTTATTGCAGTTAGGTGCATGACCTAGTTTTGAAAAAAAAAAAGCAAAGTCCAACATTTAAACCTAGAGAGAAGTAAATTATTACGTTTTGCAGGAGATTGTCTTCAAATGCTATCACATCTTTACCTTACGGAGTGTTTGCCAACCTGACTAAACTGTTTATCCTGTGAGTAATAAGGATAGACTCTATCAAACTGTTTATATGCCTCCCTCAACAGAAAACAAGTAAAAAACAAGTGTCCTTACACACACACGAAATTGAAGG
>Ga0126336_10001590_pt1 | contig 12104 bp, 16 predicted proteins | sample SidCmetagenome_FD_92530 | JGI IMG/M metagenome (GOLD analysis project Ga0126336, IMG submission 92530) | Coral microbial communities from El Islote,Puerto Morelos, Mexico - Siderastrea C C metagenome | ecosystem: Host-associated > Invertebrates > Cnidaria > Coral | place: El Islote,Puerto... | reverse complement strand
GCCCCACGCTCCTGTATTCAACACCATGGCCGTCAGAAGAAAACGAAAAAGAGGAAAAAGAACGAAACGACGACGACGACAACAAAGAAGTGGATGGTGGCAAGATTTGAAACGAAATACTCGTCAAGGCTATAAAGAGACTCGCGACCTCATCAAGCAAAACAAAGCCCTTCAGCGTTTGTTGACGAACCGATGAGATCATCCCGTAGAGTACAAAGGACACGACGACGGCCACGACGTGTTCGTCAAAAAGGCGGTTTTTTGAACGTGTTGACCACCGCGTTGGTGGGATTGGGTAAAGCCGTGGCTCTAGAAACGGACAAACGTATAAAAGCTATATCAACCAAGCCAAGCAACGTCATCGTCGTCGTCGTGGTCGCCGGTGATATGAAACGTCTTCGACGTCAATTGCCGTTTTTACGGTCGGTGTTAAAAGAAGCCAATCGATTCAAACGTCAAGATTTTTTACAACACGCCAATGCAGATCAAGTTAATGCTGTGAGTGAACTGGTATTGAATCTGCTTAAAAACAACATTCCCGTCACACCCCCCATCATGGCTCAGCTACGACCCTATAAAAAGGTGCTACGCGACCTGGGTCGTCGCCAGCATTCGGTGAAAAAACGTCGTCAGTGGTTGGTCTCGCAAAAAGGGCGAGGGTTGTTTCAAGGCCTCCACAACGTGTTATGTCAATGTGCTCGACCCCGCTAAACCTTCCCACCTGGGTGAGTCTTTTGCAAGACGCCAATCGAGACACAGACAAGTGGAAAGACGAATGTCATTATTGGAAGCATAAATATCACATGTTATATCGGGAGTATAGACATATCTTGACCAGTTTTCTTTGTGAGAGCTGTCGTCATCTGGAAGACGGAGAACTTTACCCCGAGTGTAGCAACAAACCAGCATGGAAGAGGTGTACATGATTCCACAAAAGGAATTGGATCAACTCATTCAATATTACAAAGGGGAGTTAACGGAAAATGCCTTGTTGAACAAAGCGGCCACGTTAGCCGCCAAAAAACATGTCTTGTTAGCAGATTCCCAACTACCCCCCGCCCTGGTCAATGCCAAAACCAAACCGTTGAGTCAAGAATTAACCTAGTTGACCAAATGCATCCGTCAGTTTCCTGGGGGTGCTGGTGTGGGTGCCCCTGGTGGACCGCCGGGAGAGGAAGGAGTGGAAGAAGAAGGAGATTTGGTGACGGGTCCCGTGGAACAATGGTTGAAGCGCATGATAAAAGGCAGTCCGTCCACCCCCAAACCACACATCACTCCTTCAGTGAAGAAAGGCAAAGGAGCATCCACTAGCAAAATTCTCATCAAGAAAGGGAGTCCTTCCACCAGTCGAGGAGACGTCAGTGATATCCGTGCTCGTTTAGAAGCCATTCGAGAACGGCGCAAGACCCTGGAAAAAAAGTTAGCTGAAAGTCCTTGGGGTAAAGGCAAAGGCAAGGGCAAAGGCAAAGGCAAAGGTCCCGCTCGAGAAGTAGAACAATTAAAACCTTTGCCCGGGTTGGAAGATTGGGCCCGAAGCAAAAAGTTGAGACGTCGATTGGATTGCGACAGTGACTGAGAAATGAAAACCCGTGCCCAGAAAAAACCGCCCCCCAGGAGGGGAACCAAAAGGAAGAGAACCCAACGAGGATGGGGTGTAGACATTCAAAAATGGTTGGCTAAAACCGGTATTGAATTTCATTGGCCCGGCTATCAGTACATGGGACCCGGGACTAAACTGGCGAAACGTCTCAAACGGGGAGATCCCGGCATCAATCGATTGGACAAGATTGCCAAACAACACGACATCGATTACAGTCATGCGCAGAATTTGCAAGACAAGTGGAAAGCCGATTCCAAGATGATTAAAGCCATTGATCGGTTACCTGGCAAGAAAACCATGACGGAACGTATCGTCAAAAGAATCATGCAAGCTAAGAAACGTTTCAAATTGTAATTTTTTTTAATGGCAAAACACTTTTTTTCAACGTTACAGAGGTTGTTGTTGTTGTAAGGTCACAAATAATCGTAGATGTTAAGTCCAAATGTGCTGAAATGGTTCAAATTTACCCATTCACGTGGCAGGGACTTAGTGAAAGGACAATTCTCATCGCTGTTGTTGAAAAAAATTAAACTACATTTTAAAAAAGAAAAATGTCTGCTACTGTCTTTTTCATGAAAGAAGATCACAATCAAACTGGTCCAGCACATCATCCATCACATGTCCTCAGTCATCCGGGGTCATGTCATGAATCAAGTTCTCAACATCCACAGTGTTCTCCAATGAACAGGGTTCCTCCTCCAGGTCCGCCATTAATTCATCAAGCCAGTCAGTGACATCCTCGTCACACATAAATGAATCTACAGTGTCCGGTGGAGGTGGTTCTTCCAACTCAGCCATTAACTCATCGAGCCATTGGTTGGCATCGGCGTCCCATACTGGGTGATCCATGGCAGTGATTTGACCAGAGTCAAGATTCGTCATGGTCATGTTTGCTGGTTCAACATGTCCAGAAAGGAGGAGGAGGAGGAGGGTTCTTCTACCTCCAACGATTCACAAAACGATTCAAAGTACATAGCCACCTGGGAACGCTGGCCATAGAGGGAGGAGGAGGAGGAGATTTCAAATAATCAGTCAAAGTCACCTTGAGTGTTAGAGGTCCTAACGCTTTTAGTTTCTCCTCCGTTTCCTTTTTCTCGGAGTCCAATCGTTGTCTCAATGTCATGCCAAAGGTATTGGCTCGATACGTCTTCATGAACTCGCGGGCGGCTTCTCTATGGTTCTCTCGCCATTCCTTTTTTCGCTTGGCAATGGACTCTCGATGCGTTTGGTAATATTGACGACACTTCAAACGTGTTTGCTCTCGATTAGCTTCGTAATATTGACGAAGATACGCACATCTTCGCTCTCGTAGTTCCTCTCGATGCATTTGCCGATATTGTTTTTTTTTTTGCGCCCGGATTCTTTCTCTATTTTTTCTCGATATTGTTTTTTTTGCGCCAAGATTTTTTCTCTATTTTTCTCGATACTTTTTATTGGATTCACGAACTTTCTCTGGGTGTTTGGCTCGGTTGTTGTCCCTATTCCTTTTTCGACGAGCGCGTTCTTTCATTTCTTCTTCGTTTTCCGCAGGGGAGGTGGAGTCCGTGGTCTTTGGAATTCGTTCCTCCATCCCGGTGCCACAAAGTCCAATCCTTGAATAAACCAATCGCACGTGAATTGCGGGTGAATGTGAACTGCCCACAAGCGTTGGTTCTGTTTCTCTTGCTTCAACTGTCCGGCAAACTCGTCTACACTGTCGTCTTTCAGGAACTGAAATTCTTCAACGACCTCTTTTGAAATCTCCTCCACTTTCAAATCTCTTTCAAATTGCTCAAATTCAACTAACAGCTCTTCTTCTGCTCTTTTCAACATCGGATGACTCACCGTAGAATTCATGATTGGATGAAAGGGACCCCATCGTCTTTTATAGGGGAGGATTTCTTTCCCCGCAAAGAGTCGTGGTACAAAAAATACCTAGGGGGAGGGGGTACCCCCTCCCCTCCAAAAGCATCATGGGAGAAAAAGCATGCGCTCACGTGACCTGTTTGTCATTGGTGGTTCATCATCCCCTACGCCTTCCATTCGTCCAATCCCACCCTTTGAGGCTCTTTTTAAAAACGGATGTCCACCTCAAGTTTTTCATCAGTTCTCAGTGGGCTCTTACCATGTCATTCAACCAAGAACCAGACGACCAAGAAGCAGGTCCTAGCGGCATTTCCCGTGAGGAAACCTTGGCTTTGCTAGGTCTGGACAGGTCAAACCCTGAACAAGAAGAAGAAGAAAATTTGTTATGCCCTGAAGTCATGGAAGATAGTGAAGATGATGATGATACCATGTGTAATGACGTCATGGATCGGTTCGAACGACAACGGGCTTTTCAAACCCAACTTCTTCAACAGAGTGGAGGAGGAGGTCTGGATCCACAAACGCCCATGGGAACCTTTGAATTTGATCTTGAACCCTTTGTGGATCGACGTAGTAGCCGAATGGGCGTGCGCGAACGCCATTTCAATACCCGCTTACGTCAAACGGGGAACTTTCTCGACAGTCCTCATGTGGTCCAAGCTCTCCAAGATGGATTGCGACGTGCCATGGACCGCGCGTTGACCACTACTCCCGAGCTACATGATCGAGACCGTCTCTATTTCACCCTCAGTTCCAACCGTCTCACCAGCAATTTCCAAGGGTGGGGATTACGTGTCGGGGAATGGCGAGAAGGAGGACCGAGGGTGGATGCCCTTTTCAATCGTTTGACTCAAGCCCTCAACAACAACGAACAATTTGAAATGGACGATTCGTTTCAATTGTCCATCACGCAAGTGCATCATACTCCCCAGGGGAGTGGAAAACACTCACACCGTCTGACACCCGGAAATCAGTTCCCCAAACTTTTCAACCAAAACAAAAAGGCCGTCATCCGCATCCAAAATGACGATGTCCTATGTTGTGCACGGGCCTTGGTCACCACCAAAGCCAAGGTGGACGAGCACCCTAAATAGGAGTCCATTCGAAAAGGAGGCAAACTCCAAAGAGAACTAGCTTTGCTACTCCATGAAGAGGCCCATGTCCCTCCAGGTCGTTGTGGGTACGACGAGTTGACGAAGTTCAGTAAAGCCCCCTCCCTCTATGACTACCAGATCCTCTTGGTCGATGCGGACTATGCGTACTACATCAAAAGTTTTGGACCCACCCAACCGAAACAATTGATCCTGCTGCAGGAGAAAGACCATTACGATGTCATCACCAGTCTCCCCGGTTCTTCAACAAAAGTTACGTCTGTGCCACCTGCTTTCAAACCTACAGCAACGAAGGAGATCACCGATGCACCAAGAAAACGAAGTGTGGTGCTTGTCGCCAAAAAGAGTGCCCCGATTTCCTCCACGCCTACCCCGGGGTCTCAAAGCCACCCGACGTTGCCATGAGTGTGGACGGGACTTTTTCAGAGATACTTGTTACGAGAACCATTGCACCAAAACCCGAGATGGAAAAATGGCACAGGCCCATCAAGAAACCGTCTGTTACCTTCAAAGTCGCTGTGTGGGTTGTTTTAAACTAGAGGTGGGACACGTCATCGATGTGGCTACGTGGATTGTCCTTCCTGTCACAAGTACGTCAACGCCCAAACCCATCGCTGCTACATTCAAAGAGCCCTCACCCCTCAAGAAATCCAAGAGCAGAAAAAGGAACGCTAACGAAAACGTCGACGTCAAGGAGGTCCTCCCGCCAAACGAGGTGCTGCCGCCGGTCTCCAAGCCCTATGGGCCAATGAGGAAGGAGACGATGATGATGAGGAGGAGGAGGACGACGACGACGACGATGACGAAAAACTCCCACCCCTACACGTGTTCTTCGACATCGAGGCCATGCAACCCCAAGAACAGCATGCAGCCAATCTCATTGTGGCCGAAACCGAAGACGACGATCGGCCCATTCGTTTCCGAGGAGACCAGTGTGTCCAAGAGTTTCTCGAATGGTTGGATACCCTCACACTGAACGACACGCGTCCCGTCAACGTTATCGCTCATAATTTCCAGGGGTACGATGGGTATTTCGTGGTGCACCAATACTACGCCAACAACCAAAAGGTGGAACAGATCCGCAACGGGCGCAAACTCTTGCAAGTCAAACGCAACAAGATCATCCGTTTCATCGATTCCCTCAGTTTCTTCCAGATGCCCCTGTCCACGTTTCCCAAACCCTTTGGGCTCATTGAACTCAGAAAGGGCTACTTTCCCCACAAATTCAACATCCCAGAAAACCAAGCGTACGTGGGGTCCATTCCTGCCCGAGACTACTACTTGCCCGAAACCATGTCCCCCAGAGCACGTCAAGAATTTGAAACGTGGCACCAAGAGCAACGAGACAAGGATGAGGTGTTTGATTTCCAAAAAGAATTGGTGGCTTACTGCGAATCGGATGTTTGCCTCTTGAAAGAAAGATGTCTGACTTTCAAAAGTTTGTTTGAAGCCAAGACGGGGTTCAATCCATTTGAGCACATGACCATCGCCTCGGCCTGTAACCGCGATCTGCGCATGAACCACATGATCCCCGGCAGCCTGGCCAGTGAACCCCTGGGAGGATTGCGGAATCGTTTCAACCAATCCCAAGTGGCGCTCGAATGGTTAACCTGGTGTGATCACGAACTGCGCCAGCAAGCCCTGGAGCAACTCACCCACGAAGACTTGGAAGCGCACGACCAGATGGCCCGCGCTTACCCAGACCATCCGCATCCCAGTCAGGGCCATTACATTCAACACGTTGGCAACGCCGGCGAGTATCACGTACCGGGCACCACCTTCACCGTCGACGGTTTCCATCGCGAAACCAACACCGTGTGCGAATTCCACGGGTGTTTCTGGCACGGTTGTCCCAAGTGCTATCCCGTACGTAACGAAAAACATTTCCGCCTTTGCAAGCGTACCATGCATGCGGCTTACGAGAACACCCAAAACAAAATGACCCGTCTTCGTGCCCAAGGCTACAACGTCATTGAAATGTGGGAATCTGAGTGGGCCCGCCTCAAGCAAACCTCTCCCGACATCCAAACGTACGTGAACTCCCTTGAATTTGTGGAACCCCTCCACCCTCGTGACGCCTTTTGTGGAGGACGCACCAATGCCGCCAAGCTGTACCATCACGTGACACCGGGCCAAAAGATCCACTACATCGATTACACCTCCTTGTACCCCTGGGTCAACAAGACGTGCGTCTACCCCAAAGGTCATCCTCAATTCATCTCGCAACCGGGTCACACCAACATCCATGGTTACTTTGGTTTCGTCAAATGTCGAGTGCTGCCTCCACCTCAGCTGTACCATCCCGTGTTGCCTTACCAAAACCTGTCAAGGGCTCTTCCAAGACTATGCTCAATTCCATGTGGGGCAAGTTTGGACAACATCTCAACAAGACCCAAGTCGAAACATTCGACGACCCCCAAGCCTTCCATCGTTTCCTGGATACCGACTCCGTGGATGTCTGTCACGTCTCCGTCAAAAACGATCAACTGGTGGAAGTCCACTATCAGTATCAAGACGAAGACATCCCCGTGTCTCCCAACCTCAACATTTTCGTGGCCTCTTTCACCACCTCTTGGGCACGTCTCCATCTCAATAAAGCTCTCCAACTCTTGGGTGAACGCGTACTCTACTACGACACGGACTCGATTATTTACCTGGAGGAACCCGGCCAACCCAAACCTCTCGTGGGAGATTACCTCGGAGAGTTTACCAGCGAATTGGAGACCGACGATTACATCCAAGAATTCGTGTCAGGTGGTCCCAAGAATTATGGGTACAAAGCCAAGAAAGGCAAAGTCGAATGCAAAGTCCGTGGCTTCCGGCTCAACAGCGAGGGTAAAACCCAATTGAATTATGACGCCATGCGCCAGAACGTGCTGGACGAAATCCAACACCCACAAAAGGAACCGCGCCAAACCCAAGTCGTCAAAACGTACCAGATCGTGCGTGGCGCCAAAACCTACGATCTCTACACCTATCCCGACTACAAGCGTTACCAACTGGCGTACGACAACAGAGTCATCGATCCCAGTACCTTTCAAACCTACCCTTACGGATACACAGCACTTGCCGTGACGCCACGTCAACATTCACCTTCATCCAATGACTCACCGGTGGATCAACCCCTCGTCAACCAAGCATACAATCCCCTCAGTGCCTTGGAGAGACTGGTTTCCTCCATACAGTGACGCGTCTATCAAACTACGGTCCAGGCACCACGCTGCCAACCTGTCCCTAGTTAGTTGGACTTTGAACTCTTCTTTTTTTTATTGTGTGTGTGTTATTGTCAAAGGAAGAAAAATGGGACGCCGCTGACCACTCGGGTCCAGGCACACGTTCCCGCTTGTAAAACGAAGGCTGGGTTGATTAAAAAATGAATTTTTTTCCTGACAAATGGCTTGTTGCTATGGTGATTTTTGACATGACAGCTCACCAATTTTCACCCTTTTTCACTTCCGGTGTGACGTCACTGTTTTGTCTCCACCAATCAGAAGCCAGAAAAATCCAACATGGCCGACTTTTTGACCCTTCTCCACCAATCAGATCTTAGGGGGTGTGTATGCAAATTAAATGTGACAATTACCTAAAGGGGCATGCCTTACTACTCTGGTCGTTTCGTACACTCTATTTGCGGTCGGCTTTTGACTTGCCAAAAGTGTTTGTGAATGACGGTCCGCGAGTGTTTTTACGTGAGTTGTCTGGCAAGCAAACAGCGCGGCCTTTGAAAGAAATGTCCGAAGCGAATGAGACTGGAAAAATACGCTAAAAATACGACTGTCTGCTTTAATTCAATCGCCACTGGGATTTAACATAGTCAAAAATTTTAAATAAGAAAGAAAACCCGATACTCACTTGAAAAATATGATGTCAAAAAGTTGAAATTCATGAATCACAAAAACTGTTTGAATGAATATCATTGCCTATTGTAGTATCCTGGTGATAAACAAACAGTATCATTAGGAGACATACTGCTGAAGAGCTTTTATTTAAATGGTGATACTTAGAACTTCATCCACAGACCGAAAGGTACCAGAAATACACAACCTGAATGATAAAATGGGATTTATGTTCTGTTCAAATTTTTACCCATCCGTGCCGGACTTCCTCGCATTTATTTTGCATTATTTATCTCGGTCTATTTTCACCCATTTATAATTCTAGTTTTTCCGCATTTGATTTTAACACTTTCGCCGCGAAAGTTGACTTTGGCGACATTTGGAGGAGTAGTCATTGAACCACTTGTGCCGACATCATTTTTCAACGTCACCAGTTTGTTTTGATAAGCAGCTAACACAGCAAGGACAGATCCATCCACACGTGTGTCCATTTTCAGCATTGACCAAATTCTGGCAGAGCTATTCCAGAAAAACGTGTGTCCAATATTCAGGGTGCAAACGTGGCGGTAAAATAGGCCAAGTCACCTATAGTTGATCAATGTTCCATTTCCAGGTTTTTTGAAGGGCTGAGGCCAAAACTTTTCCAGTAGATAGGAAGGTGATAAAGGGTAGAAGATAAAGAGAGAAGAATGGGAGAGAAAAAGGAAACAAAAAAAAGCAGGAAAAATTGGGAATGAGTCTGCCAAAAATATACAGCAAAATATTGTATAATTTACAACAAAATCTGCTTCAAAATCTAGCTTAATTGTAAAGAAATGTTTTTGTAGCAAAGTTTAGTGGGATTTAGCAAAATAGCACTAAGAAAAACAGCCTTAACAGAAAAAATGCGTCTTCAATTAAAGAGTGAGCAGTGAAAGAGTTAAAGTGGCCGCAGTGCGTTCGACAGTGTAGACAAAAGTCTCAAACAGCGTGATCTAAAGCAGAAATTGGATTGCGTGATTTTTAATAGTGACTAAAGTGTTATCGGCGCGTGTGCAGTTGAATGTCCACAAAACGAAACATGATCCCCGTTTCTCAAAACTCCCAAAAACTTGCCGGACCCGATAAACATTTTTAGATCTGTTTTTATAGATTGACTAGTCACAAATTTGTACTATTGACTAGTTAGATGTAGAATCAATAAGAATTGAGTGATTTTTGATGACGAACATTGACACTATTAACTAGTTTTCGAGCCTGGTACGTTATCGGAAGTCTCAAAATTAAGCGGCCTCCTGGTATCAAAGAAAGCAGCAACAACGCTTATTAGTACCCATAAATATTGACAACTAAAATTGTGACGTTTATTAAGACTACATTTGTTACAATGACATTTGCTCTTAGGACTCCTATTGGTAACATAGCAATGTAGATGTATAACACAAATCCCAGACATGACGCTCTGTCTCTTAAATCCGCTAAAAATTCTTCTACAAGCACATGATCGGTTTCATTTTATTGCACAAAGATGTATCCCATGGCCTTAATGTGTTGATCTCCATTATCGGCCTCAAGTTTTTTGGTAGCCTCGTTTCCACACGTGTTGGAGTCATCCTGGGACCCACCAGTACCAAACCCAATTCTGGAGTCACAAGAAACACATTCATCTTGATTGTTGCAAACAAAGCCGATTCTTGCTTTGGAAGCATCCTCTCCACACTCAACGTTGAACCCTTCCTTGTTACAATTGGGCTGCAAGGAAGCCTGTGACCCAATCAGCGTCTTCCACGTGACACGACCCAGTGAAGTGGCGCAGTATTTCCCGTCAGCGATCAGTGAAAATAGAGAGTTTGCTTGCTTGGTAATGACGATAAACTTGATCTGATTGTCGATTTTCATACCAAGGCAGATCTTGGAGAAGGGTGTGTTCCAGTAGGTTGGTAACTTTGTTTCTGCGGCGTCTATCCCAGTCTCTCCTCCTACAAGGTTGAACTCGTTGGTGTTTGTCCAGAGCTCGGAGTGGAAATGGAAGGTTGACTGCGAAAAAAAGACATCACAGGATCGTTAATGGAAGTATTTCATTCTAAAAATATACATAATAGCTCTGCCATAGTTAATTCCAGCAAAGAACATGTACAGAACATATTGTCCAATCAGAGCTCGGTTGTCAAGCTAACTTAGGATTAGCAATTCCAGTTCACATCATTAGTAAGTCTTTAAAAAGATCGAGCAATTATATCTAGCAAATAACGGTACACTTCTCTTTTATGATGAACTGGCTAAAATAATGAGGGTTATTCAACAGTAATTGAATAGCCCTCATTCTTTTAGCCAGTAATGTCAACAGTAATGTAGGGCAGGGATGGTGTAGTGGTTAGCGCGTTGGACTTCACATCTGAAGGTCGGCGGTTCGACGCCCGGTCCCTGCCATTGTGTTGTTTCCTTAGACAAGAAACTTTACCCCACATTTGTCTCTCTCCACTCAGTTGTATAAATGGGTGCCGGCGACAAACTTCTGGTGGTTACCCTGCGATGGACTAGCATCCCATCCAGGGGGGAGTAGCAGTATATCCAGGGGGTAGTAGAAATACTCTCAGTTGCTTCATGCTACAGAAACCGATATAACATAAGCTCCGGCCCTCTGGGCCTCCTTGGCTCGTGTGAGACTTTACCTACCTTTACCATTCAACAATAATACGGAAGTACGCAACTATTGGTTTCTAGACTTATCTCATACTTTTAAGCTAACCGCCTCTATAGGGCTGCTAAAAGGAGACCTTCCTTGTCTAACTAGCTGTTGTCCGCTTCCTTGTTGCCCGATTGTTGTATCCCTTACTTGTCCGCTTGCTGCTATGCGTGGTTCACTTCGATTAGCACCTCCAACAGGGTCTGCTAAATTTGATCTCGTGACACGGACGGTGTCTCGCAAGAGAAACCCTAGGCCTGTGTTGTATTATATTCTTACCAACTAGGCTTAGACAAGCTGTATGGTATGTGTTCAAACAGAAAAATACCCCGGGGTCGAAAGCAGCCTCTCTTGGAATTCCCACAAACGCATCACAATAGCTAAAACCAACAAGCTTTTAGGCTAACTAAACAGAACTTGTCCCTTGTTCGCAGACCCCATAGTAAGGCGGACTGTATTTATCTCGCCACGTATTTGTTACGCTACGGAGGAGCCTATTGTAAGATGTTGTTGTTGTTAGTTTTCCCTACAGATGAAAAAGTTTGAAAACAAACTATCGGCCTGTGTGAAGATTGTACACTTATTGGGTACTTCAATGAAACGGAGAATTATTAAACGTAATGTTAGTACCTTATTGCCGTCGATCTTCATGACCAATGTCCATCCGCCATCTCCGCATCCTCGATTCCTAGCAGTGGCTACGGTCATGTGACAATAAACGTTGATAGCACGATTCCCTACTATCAATGGGTAGGCTTTACTCTCGTTGGCTCTAAGTAATTTAAAAATAATGCTCAAAGTTCAAGAAGGAATCTGTTTCCTGGTCAAGAAGTCTTCAAATATTTTAACTACTCAGCCGTCGCCAGAAAACTTGTTATCCATTGGATCACAGTCGAGACCACTGAAAAGGACAGGGAAAGCTGAAAATAGACTAATCTTTGGGAGAGGCAGCTGGAGGTGGGGGGGGGGGGGGAAAGGGGGGGGGAAGAGGAACTCCAGACCTCCTTATCCCTCTTCTGTGAACCGCCACTGCATTTATTGAGTTT
>Ga0126336_10001589_pt1 | contig 12106 bp, 4 predicted proteins | sample SidCmetagenome_FD_92530 | JGI IMG/M metagenome (GOLD analysis project Ga0126336, IMG submission 92530) | Coral microbial communities from El Islote,Puerto Morelos, Mexico - Siderastrea C C metagenome | ecosystem: Host-associated > Invertebrates > Cnidaria > Coral | place: El Islote,Puerto... | reverse complement strand
CTGATATGCAAAGCCCTACTTCCTTTTCTGCAGATTATCATATGCACTTTGATTTAAACGAATTAAGATGAACAGGAGAATCCTTTTTAAGGCATACATGTTAAGTACCTTAATAAATGCATCAATTCTCTCCATCTTTTTCAAATCGCTGTCTTTGAACACAATTCGGGAAAGCGGCGAGTTCAGTTCTGCGTAAAAAACAACAAATATTAAAAGAAAATAGACGAACTAAACACTTGTCGCAAATAAAATATATCAAAACGAATCTATAACAGCACTCTTCACACAATGCTAAGATATGCCCTACTGAATTGGTAACTGTCGATCCAAAACCAGGTTTTCAAATCGATTTAGTCCTACCAACGCAATCTGTAAAACTCTAACAAACGTTATATGAATGAAGGCACATTTTATCTCCACAATTTGTCTAGTGACAAACCTGGTAAACTAGATACAAGTGTTCTTGAAGTCTTCCTTGAATAACCGGCTTTTTGCTTGAGTAAGTCGTAAACCGTTGCCTGTAATTAATATGTATTAATATTAATATGTAATTAAGTATGTGAGCTTTAACGTACTTTGTCTTAGGGTTCATATTTCGTTTTCAAAATTGAAGCACCAGTGGGTTAACGTGAGGAAACAATATACGAAAATTAAAGCGAAAAATCGTAAAATTCGTTGCAGATTTAAATCCTGGACATAAGTGGAAACTGATACCACAAAACAACATGGTTGGTTGGATTACTGAATGACACCTGTAGTTAAAAATCATTTTCATCAATTAACATAAAGACACAAAGAAAAAATGCGTAGTTGCCGCAAGACTAGATGTCGCAAAACTGTCTAGCAACTTGTTGACTTCCTCTTTTTCTCAGAACAGGTAGGGGACGAAATAGGCGTCTGGTAGTCCAAGCTCCTAACAGCTATCATTTAATGTTATATTTTTTGATTTTGTCGTGACAGCAAAGTGATTCAATGTACCTTTTAATAATTGTTTTCTTAGGTACTTAAGTAAATCAATATAAACAAATTTAAACAAAAGCAAACAGTGTGATCATAAACTAACCTGTAAGTCGACGAACTCTTCGTAAGTCTTTCGGAGAACAGTTTTGCTTCCGTCCGAGTACACAACGGTGATTTTGTATGCCTAAAGAATATTGAAGAAAAAGTGGAGTTGTAGGTGTAACAATAATTAGCTACCTGTTAATTAACATACTGCATGTGCAATGGTTTGAATCAAATAGCGGACTGTGTTACTTTGCTGCTGAACTGAAACTGGGTATGTGTCCTGAACACTGAAAAGAGCAAAGTGGACGTTTTATTATTTGGAAAAATGTCATAGAAATCAGCAACAAAGGCAAATCCGGATTAAACGAGATGCTTCCACTTGAATGGGCACTGATTGGAAATTTTCATCTACAGACTCTACGGCCAGACCCCGATTGAATTTTGGGCCACTAAACAAAATAACACATGCAAGCACCTACAGGAATACCTCACAATGAGTAACATAGCTCAAGATAAGCCGTTTATGATTTGAATTCTGGCCGAGAGTTTATCTTGTAAACAATTGGTGATTTTTATTAACAATGGGTCCGTTATGTTGGTTAAATAAAAATACACATCCAATACAGCGCGGCATAATCACGAAAGCATTGCTCTTTTGAAGCGGAATCTCAACGCGGTTTCCTAGCTTCAGGGTGAACAGAAGTGTTTGTATTAGATAAGCGCGGAAATTCCGTCAACCTACCTCAGGATCCTTTCCATCCTTAGGTGTTAGAGTTCCCGTTACAGAAGCATTCAACACCGACTTCTGTTCCATGACGTGGGTGTGGATAAATGAGCTCTTCAACCGCTAATGATGCCTTTTTATAAAATCGATGTGCGTGGGCTGCCTCTAAGCCTACGTCACGAAATAGACTGAGGTAAGTAAATTACAAATTTCCGTTTCGGAATTGTATCATTTCACAACGAGACAAAAGATCCAATGGTCAGCCAACTAGAACGTCATTTATTGTTAATTAATAGCTCGTTTGAAAAACGAACTATTGACTTGCCGCTTGTGAGTAATGGGATTTATAATTACTCACGATAGATAGAATACATGGCAGAAAGACAGTGGAATCAAGAAAAAATTGGACTTCTCAAGCCCTCTAAGTGCGTAAGAATTGCAGCCAAATAAATCGAATGTATTGATGAGTGCACGTTTCTGTTAGAGAAATTTTTTTGCATCATATGACGTTATAACATTTTATTTTCGTCTATTGAAAAAATGCGTGTTTTCATTCATTAACTGTAAATTGTGTTGTCTTTTTGACCTTAAAAATACGTTAAGTGGTTCATTGAATGTATAAACCTTAAAATGTCTTACAAAAGTCAAATGGATCTGTAAATGACTTACATTGCTAGGACACTTTTCAGTTTTAATTACTGAACCATCATAAACTAATGATAACGTTTAACTGATTTGCGTGTCACATAATTTGCAGACACGCAAATGTTCGCGCAGCTTGCCACGTTTTCTTAAGCGCTATTTTTAATATAGAGAGGCCTAATATACGGTGCGTCAATCAAGGTAAATATAGTCGAAATATTCACTCATTTTATTTTAACGCGGTAAACTAACACCCATTTACTGTAAACAAATACTGTATTGACTCTTTACGTTATAATCCGCCAGAACCTACCTAACTCAAACCATAATTCTAATGTTTTTTTTATACGAAACAGATTGTCGTGTTTAACCTTATGGTAACTTTTTGTCCTGCAGAAAACAAGCTAAAAATGTAATTTCAATCTTTTGGGTTTAGTTTTATAGTTTTACTCAAATTTAGTACTCTGTCAAATGTTTTGCGCTATGAACAAGGTAAAAAAACGCCAAAAATAATTAATCGAGCATGAAATCGCAGTTAACGAAGGTATCATTTATACAGTTTTTTTCCTTTAAGAAACAAAGCACTCTAACTGAACAATGGAATAATTTGATAGCGTGAAAAAAGACATGGAAAACTTATTGAAAGGAAAACGCACACGACTTTACATGAAATGTCTCTTTTTCTTTTTATCATTTCACCTTTTTTATGTGCAAGACCGCTCTTCAAAAAGAACGCTGAGGTTAAGTATAGCCAAAGCGTGAGAACACTCCACTGAGCTAGAGAAGTATCGCCCTCTGAAATTAAGTGAACGCTCGGATAATTTCCATTTTTTAATGGAAAAAAATATAGCTTATAGGTAAAGCCCCTGAGAATGATAAAGAGTTCGCTGAAACACTGCTTTTCAACTCACGATCAACATTGCCTTTCCTTAACACATTTTATCCGGTTGCGATGCAAAATATGAAAGGCTATGACAAACGATCGGTGCTCTATTTCTGGCTTTCGGGGTAATTTAGCTATTATTTTCGAAGTTAATGCACTTTCATCCGTAGCCTCCGAAATGTAACTTCACTGAGCATTGTGACTGTACATTCCTCTGATCTACTTTGACCGCTGTAAAGGAAAAACAGATGTTGGAAACCTACTAAATTCAGAAACGCACACAGCATTGCCGGGAAAAGCAAAATTTTCAGGCTGAAAATTTTGCTTTTCCCGTTTATTGTTATGAAGTTGATGAACTGAGACAAACAGTGTCTGGCTAAACGGGAAACCAGCACTTTGAACGTTAACAATAGAATGACGTGCTGGAAATGGACACTAAGCAAAATGCGTCACCACTATCACCGTCGTTCTGAGATACATAGTTTAAATTAAATTTTCTTCAGTTTCTAGCAACTGCAATAATATTAGGAAAAGAAGTACACTCTCCTTGATTAGGGATTACTTAACTAAAGTTTAGAATGAGCTTTTATATTAGCATTTAGCTTTCTTGAACTATTTAAGTTCAGGACCACCGCTTATTTCGCGAAGGGATATCGTGTTTTTTTGGTTCCTTCTGTGAGTACCGGGGAACGAATGACGTAAAACAAAAGAAACCAAAGACAGAAAACAATTCAACTCCAAAATAGAACCAAATTACAATGTCTCGCAAACAAAAGAAGGACAATGTGCTCCGGTACCTGAAGAAAGACCCGTTTCTTTGCCTCCACCTGACAAAATTTGCGTTCCACGGAAGTAGCTTTACTATGTATGCTAAATCCTGCTTCAAATGACGTTATTGCTATCAGCACTGAATCAGTGCTGACACAAGGCCAACAGGTCAAACATTAATTCTGTACTAAGGCACAACAAGCAACACGATTAGTTAGTCATTAAGCAATTTTTTTCTTTTTTTCAGTTTTTCAATATTTGCCGGATATATAATTGAACAGTTATTTTCTTCATGCCGAGATAATATATGGTTTTTTATTCTTCATTTACGACTACCACGTCTTTCGTGAGGATGCATGCATGGCTTTGTATCTTAAGTTTTTGTTTTATATTGTAAAACTACTTTTGTTCACCCAGGCCTGTTTCTACCAACGCGATGAACAAATAGAAAAAACAACAAAACAAAAACAAATAAAAAACAATAACTGATATTCGAAATATCATACTGTAACACCAAGTATATTTTTAGGAGAGATGTTCATGAAACTTAGCACGACTAACTTTGTAAATTATCGTTAATTAGATACGCCCGAACAAAAGATAAGTGCTTTTCTTGTTTCCCTGGTCTAATTGGTCTGTTTCGACCGGTGACATTAACGTCTATTATCTTGCGTAAATGGCTAGTCATGGTTATATTGTTCCACTGAAGACAAAGTCAGCCTGGGTTCCTTGGCTAATTGTATCTTATTTTGCCCACGATGAATTTGGATTTCGATAAGTGCGTTTGCGTAAGGTGAATGACAATCAGAACTGAACGTCATTGAAATTGCAGCCTACGATCAGACGCCAATGAACCTTCTTCAACGAATCAGCGTCAAGATTAGGAATACACTGACGAAAATAAATTTCTCATCGTTTTCACCCATTTCGGTGATTTGAAAACTTTTTGCCTCTCGTTAGGTCGGTTTACCTTATTACTTTTTTTATTGTGGTCGTTAAACGGATGAAGATATTAATTGGACCAATGAGCTACAGCTAAAACGCAGGTGTATTCTTTTACCTTTCTTTTATTGACATAAGAATGGTCAACTGACTCCCGCAGTTTTGGACAGAAACAGTGAAAGCTGTAGTGAAAGTTCTGGAATAGTCCTTTTATGTGGTGCTGGTTCAGTGTACAAGGGGTTTTAATTTTTGAGTCTGTGGATGAAATCCTAAAGGGTGGCCATTCAAATGAAAGCTACTGAGCAGTACTTTCCTGTGGTGTTGGTTATTATGCTGTACAAGGGGTTCTAGCTTTTGAGTCTGTGGATGAAATCCTAAAGTGTGACCATTCAAATAAAAGCTACTGAGCAGTACTTTCCTGTGATGCTGTTTATTATGCTGTACAAGGGGTTCTAACTTTTGAGTCTGTGGATGAAATCCTAAAGTGTGACCATTCAAATGAAAGCTACTGAACAGTACGTTCCTGTAGTGTTGGTTATTATGCTGTACAAGGTGGTTCTAACTTTTGAGTCTGTGGATGAAATCCTAAAGGGTGGCCATTCAAATGAAAGCTACTAAACAGTACGTTCCTGTGGTGTTGGTTATTATGCTGTACAAGGTGGTTCTATATCTTCCGATTGTGGGGATGAAATTCTAACTGACCATTCAAATGAACGCTCCCAAACAGTCATTTATGTGGTGCTGTTTGTTTTTCATGATGAATTTGAGAGACTACTAGGATTACACTGAGTACATAGGTTAAAGGCAGTTCCCTTATCTGAAGCATGTAGATTGTTGCTCAATGCACAAGTGCGTGTACTTCTTATGTTTGTTTGGTGTTTGTTTATATATATTTTGTTCGATTTGTGTCTGAGCTCAGGAGTGATACTGGTTTACTAAATTTAACTAAACTTACTCAATTATTATCAAACTAACGATATGAAATTTTGTTGGAGTTTTTTTCCTGGATAATAATAAAGATGGTATTAACTATAGAGGTTGATAGCCGAATAGCTATTTTGATTCTGTAAAATCTGCCCGTAAGCCAAATATTCCAATCACAAATAGAATGCAATTTAAAACAAGAGATGGAAACTTTTCAGCGCGCAACTTAAGAAATGTCATTTAAAATAGCACTGAAAACGTTCTCCAATGCAGCCTTTCCTCTCCGGATCCAAACTGATAAACTACAATTTCTTATAGCTGGGAAGGACGGCTCCTGACTCATGATGCAAAATATTCTACATGATGACTACATGATGACGTCGTGTTTATTTTCGTTCGAACCTTGATCGTCTTGAATTAAAATCGAACTAATGATAGCAAAGTTCTCTGTGATCACGTGCACTAGCGCGTGGAGGTTGTTTTAATGGCAAAGCTATCTACTCCACTTGAAGGATCCAACGACAACGACTTGCAGTAAGTAGCCGACAATAACGTCAAGGCACGAACTGAATGTTCTGTTAGTCATTTTGACCTCATTAACGACGAAGTAATGAACGCTAAAAAGTTAGGAATTACTTCCTCAGATAACTTTTTTTTTTACAAAATCTACAGTTACGTGACAGCTAATGAAAAAACATAGGAATGAACATATACAGACCAACTTAAGCAAATCTGGAAAAACGTAATCTCTAAACACCACAGTCGCTGCGATTAGTTGATTAGTTCGGATAGATCGATAGATCCGGATTCTAGATTTTATGCTGGAAAGAAGCGTTTGCTTTATTGTTCGGTACCAAGGGTCCAAAATATTTAAAGGCTATTCTGTAGAGTTGTCGTGGTTGTTTCTTTTTTGCATAGAGTTATCATAAAATGACGGGATGAGCTCAGGTACAGGAACAATTTTGAAACGTGTACCAGTGATATCAGTCTTTGAGTGAATAAATTAATTGGAAACTTTGCATAAGTGAAACCATCAGAAAAGGGGAACAGATTGCAATTTTACAATTGCAGAAGGGCTAAACATGGAAAAATGTATTTGTTATAGGTTTTTGTGTGGCCGCTCAGAGGGCTTGAAGCCCACACTGTGTCATCACTTGTATTGACTGTTTAAATTTGTATGTGTGTGTGTGTGGTTTTGTCAGGTTTACCGCATTTCCCTCAGTAGAAGTTAGCAGTTATACTTAATATTTTTCAGTGAAGAATAAAGGACTTAAATTAGCATTGTGTAGATTATTCACGCCTCAGAGTATTGTGGTCGGGCTTCGAGTCCGCCTTGTAGACTAGGACATTTATTCCCTATTTGATCACAGGTTGACCATTTTTCTTTTCACAGTAGATACCGCCGTTCCGATTCCGTTAAATTTTCTCTGAAGGTCTGCGATTTGATTAACATGTAACAGCACAATTTTGTCCCAGCGAGCCATATCTTTTTGTTCGAACTCAGATACACCGAGCAGGTTTGCATGAATTTAACCTGGGAATTTAATTTATGCCAATATGCAATATTATCGAGTATTTACGTTTCATTTCACTTTGTAATTGATAAAAAGATTGGCTGAAGAACGATTTTTTCCCTTTAGATCAATGTAAACGCAGAGTTGAACGTTTTTTCGTATAAATTTTTTCGTATTATTTCCGATTTCGTTCCCTCCAAACATAGTTTTGCTAATGACGTAAACAAAGAGTTAGCGTGAGGTGCCGACATGGAAAGGTAGTTTAGTGATCTCGCATGATCTTGACAATAGTGCAATCGATACTAACATTTTAGCAAACGCTTTTGGTACAGCTCAGACTGTACTAACATTTCCTATCAACAGTTAAATTCCTAACGGCTGCCCAATACAACTCAGTGACTAAACTATTGTAAAGACTGGAATTGAAAGAATCTAAAATTCTCTGTATGAAGCCACGAAGAGGGGAAATGGGCCAGAGTGAGCAATCAAACCATGGCGACGAGTTCGAGCTGGAGTCACTGCTGATAAAGTAAAGCAAATAAAGCCGCAAAAAGTAAATACTTACCAAACAGGAAGACTTGAAGTGATCCTTCTATGAGCTGGGTCAAGAGAGGACGAAAATCTAATCTGTACATTGGCCTTAAATAGTAAATGAGTGAATCGGAGGTTGTGACCCGTAACGAAGAGCCACATGACAAACACGTGTTTCAATTTTAATTTGTTATTTGATGACGCCGCAAACTATTAATTGGAATGTAGTGTTTGTCACCCTTGGTATTTTCGAATGTGTTTAAAAATGGAATAGTTGTAGTTTGGTACATAGGTGTTCAGTGATACAATTGCAGATAAAAGACAATTGAGGAATCATCGATCAAAAATAGCTCTCACTTATAACAAAAAGCAAAAATCGTACGCCAGTCTAACTTCCATACTCTAGGAAATAAAACAAACTTGAGAGCACTGGCGTTTTGAAATAAAGCTGTGGAAAAACAATTATACCCAGTTTTATTTTCTTCCCACGTATTCGACATCTTTTGAAGAAGAATATCTTGAATATGGCAAATAAAACTGAAGTTACAATTAAACAGCCTGATAAACAAAGGTTAATCTGCGATACAATAGTTTCTGAAGTGATCATATGTTACATAAGGAGAGAAACAAAGAGGACAAAACGGGATATTAAGAAGGTGGCTTCCGTCACGTAAAATAGGTCTCCAAAATTTGCCGCGTCATTATATTGTGTGGAATTTGCTCCGAGTTAAGACACTGCGTTCCAGTTTATAGGTGTGGAACTGCTTCTGATAATAGCATCCGATAGTCCATTTTTGCAGGCGATAAAAGAGAACAAAAAGATTGACAATAAATTAATCAAACTCTCCAAAACAAGCAATTACCTAAACTCCACAGATTATATGCAGCTGATTCTGCGATTGCAAGGCCATTACAAACATTTTAGCTTCACTTTTTTATAAAAGCATTATAAAGCACGACCGCAGACTACGATTGTTTGATTGTTTTTGTCACTTTAATTGTCAGAGTCCATACTTTAACTTTTCCCATTACAGAGTTTAGTCGACGTTGCAGTCACCAATTACCATAGAACACGAAGTCACTGCAATTCTACTTGTTTATCTCAGTTATTTCCTTTCAGTTTGCTTCAATAACCCATGCAACCTACAGCCAGTATTGATCAAGCATTGCCGACCTAAGCACGTTACATGTTGGGGTCAAGTCTATGTTTCGGTTTATTAATTCACTTAACTCAAGGCTAACTGAGTCAGCTGCTTGCGAGTTGAAAAATGCATTTAATAGGTAATTAGTATATTGAAACAATATCTTGTGTCTCTCGTTCTAAAAGTCAAATCAATGACAATAATGTACGCAGTTTCAGTTGCAAAAGTTTTCTGACGTGCGCCAGTTTTGTATTGAAGCGTTAAAGTAACAAATTTGTGAACCTTAAGAAAGGCAGAACCAAATGCTTTAGATATGTTAAAACGTTGTTCCACACACTTAGGTTTTATTGTGAATAATGACTCTGAATTTTGCAAGTAGCCAGATTGCAAGTCAGCATAACAAAGTCTGTTTTTCCCGCCCCCTTAAAAATTTCCATAACATTCATATGTAATATTGTGCTCTCAGTGAAAAAAAGTAGCCTTGTCATTTCGAGCATTTGTTAACATTTTCCACATACCGGTTCTTTGTAAATGTAAGTTAACTGGAAATATTTTGAAAACTTAATCTAAAAAAAAATAGCATCCATCCATCTTCTTCTGAGCTGTTATCTAAAGAACCTTTTCGATGTACTGAACACTCTTCGAGGTGATACTGTCATCCCCTAACACGATACCTCATTTACTTTGTTCAGCTCAAAGTGACTAAATCTCAAACGGTCAAAAGTAAAAACCTAAAAAAATGGATAAGAAGAGCTTATCTTCAAGCTAAGCAAGAAGTGTTTTGAACCCAGCATGCACAAACCGAAGAATTCCAGCGTTCCCCAGGATAAAGGCTACAGAACATGAACCCTGAAATACTGATAACAAATTCATCACACAAATGTCAACCTTTCCTTTTAATTAAGAAAACTGACGAAAGTTTTGATTATTTGAAAAAGTTTCAAAACAACAGTTGCCGGATTGTTAAGGTTCTAGATGCATGGTTAATTAATCCAAAAAATACAAGGACAAGATTCATTTCTCTATTGCTCTGATAAAAAGTCAACTTTCGAAATAAAAACCCTACCTCTTCCTCTAGTGCCCAATGAGGACAAACATAAAATTTGAAAAAGCCCGCAATGCCAAGTGAAAGATACTGTCACATTTCAGGATTTCATATATCCAAGGTCACGGCGAAATCTGGAGCTACGTTAAGTGATTTTCGGTTTTTCTTTAGGAGGGAAAATGTTAACGGTCGAGGTTAACCTACCTCCCTTATCCGGGTAACGTTTGACAAATCGTTTCTGTAATGCCTTTGTCGATCACAGCTGCTCTCCGGGGCTTAAAATATTAGGCATCAGTAAAGATGTTTTCCACCGCGGAATGTTAAGAGTAATATTGTGTTCCCGGTAAAATGGTCTCATTATCTGCAAAAATCAAATTCCGTAACTCTGAAGAACGTAACTCCACAAATGTCGTCCTTCATCAAATACAAACATAACCTACTCGATGAAATAAGTCTAGCTGTATGTTACACTATATTTTCTAATTTCATAAAAATATGGTTTAAGTAACCTTTTTCTTTCGGCAAAAAGCTTCCTTTAGTGTAACGTTTAGGCTCCCGGACAAATGCACGCAACCTTCCATTCAACGTTCGACATTGTGGACTTTATTGTGTTGCACCTATTTGGCCACTCTGTTAAATGATGTTAGATGACATGAGTTGAACAAAATTTTACTGCCATCAAACTTTCCATCCAACCCCATTCAATATTTTTCCTTAGGTGTGAACAACAGTGTTGAATTCGTTAGGCTGACACGTGCCAACACCGGCACGTGGAGGGAACACCAAACTGGTTACATAATTTAACAACATTCAACGTCATTCACAGAATTAAAAGCGTGCAACAAGTTTAATTGAACAACGTTATACGATGTTGAATCGAGGTGTGTTATTTGTTCGGCCACCTCGTTTAACACAGTAAAACAATTTTGGATGATATTGAATCCTTTTTCCCGGGGCTTACAAGTTAGTTTTGATCCGTGATCTTTTTATTTTGCTGCTTATGTTGTTTATATTGAGCAAGTGTTTGTTTGTTTGTTTGTTATGAAAGCATTTTCAGCAGAGCTGTTGAAAAACACTGAGAAATGGTTGAAACAAGAGTTCAATAGATATTGAATGGTCATTTTATGTTGTTTTAGTTCTTTATCATTCGTCTTTATTTCACGCGATTTTCAAAGCCTCATCACTGGAATCTGAGGAATCTTAATGAAGAGTGCACGGCCAAAACGCTTGCTTTTACTTCAATCTGGATGCTACAAAGCAATTGTGTTTCAGATATATAAATAGCGAGAGACATGCCATTGATGTGTTGATCGTGTTGCACCAAGGACAAAGCTGAAGGTTTTGCTTGCTACAAGCAAGTTTTCTAGCTGCATTCCCCAACTAGATTCGCCATTTTTTAAAGATAAGAGGCTCATTATCGTGTCATGAATTGAAGCATGTTTCCTGTTTAATATGCGAGGGCACATTTTGTATCAATGTACCAATATTTGGGTATCAATATGATTAACTGCTAGAAGATGTGAATGCAATATTTACAAGTTCTCGAGAGCTTGGCAATGCTTTCTCATGTTATTTAAAAGGTAATGTTTCAACTAGCTCTATTTTATAGCTAGCATCACGATCAACATCCATAAAGCATACTTTCTGCTTAAAAGTCAAGCGATGAGACTTTGTTTTAAAGGAATTCTTTTGCTCATTTTTAAAACATTTTTTCGAAGGGAAATACATGTCTAGCACTTCAATAAACAAAGAAAAGAACGCGCGAGTAACCGGCAAAATATCAATTTGTTTCTGGACACTTTCCCTTTTAAAGTATGTGTTGCCGTTATTTTCCGTGTAATGCAGAATTCATGAGATTATTAACTATATTGCTCCTCTTTCGTCAATGCAACAAACACAGTACTTTCAATAGTGTGACAAAGCAGCAAAGCGTCCCCTGTGGCTCTTTATCTAGCCAAGCAGTGTCAAAACTCTGTTTTGTTTGAT
>Ga0126336_10001588_pt1 | contig 12106 bp, 13 predicted proteins | sample SidCmetagenome_FD_92530 | JGI IMG/M metagenome (GOLD analysis project Ga0126336, IMG submission 92530) | Coral microbial communities from El Islote,Puerto Morelos, Mexico - Siderastrea C C metagenome | ecosystem: Host-associated > Invertebrates > Cnidaria > Coral | place: El Islote,Puerto... | reverse complement strand
CCAAGTCCACATGATCTTTTTAAGTTGCTGCAACAACTTCCACCTGGAGGGTAGTTTGCTGTTACTTTAAAAGATCATTCACTGGACATTAAATTTGTTTTGGATAAATATTGATTTGGCCAAGACCACGTGATCTTTTTCTAAGTTTCCGCAATAACTTGCAGTTGGAGGGTGGTTTGCCGCTACTTAAAGATCATGCATTGGACATTAAATTTCTTTTGAATAAAGATTGATTCGGCCAGGACCACATGATCATTTCGAGTTCCCGCAATTTGGCTACTTCGTTTTAAATCCTCCAGACATTTCTCAAGCTCTGTCTCTGTACCGACAAAAACAGCTGAGTCGTCGTGCCATGTGATGTTAATCGTCCAATAATTTTCTTGGATGATTGACGTCATTCATCCCATTATTTTTCTATTATTGGACGTTTGGAGTAAATCTCCTGAATTTGGTGAGAGTAAGCCCATTATGAAAAATTAGCTAGGAGATTCAAGTCAATTAGAAATGGAGAAATAATTTAAAAGATTAATAATTGATACTATTTTTACTTGTACACATGTGATTAATTTATTGTCTGAGTGGATGTTTGGAGTCTTCAGGATTGTACAGTTAAAATGTGTGTTTGTTTGGTTCAACTGCGTCAGCAAACTATAGGTATGTTGGTTGTGACATTCGATATTGATAAAGTATAAATTAAGTTATTATTTATTAGATTAAAAGTCCCCTTTTGTTCCTTTTTAGGCATTTTTATCTGTAAGATCTGTGTTTGCAAAACATTAATTTTACACATTCACACATTGCAAAACTACTGACTTTAGTTTTAATCGTATTTAAGGGCTGGTGACATTAGATCTGAAATCGAAAAGAAAGTTCTACTCAAAACCAGAACCAGACTTTGATACAGTTACTCTTCCCAAAAAAGGGAAGAGACGGAAGAGGAATAATAAAAAATATTGTTCATTGAGCAGTCAGGAATGTAGCTTAGGACACAGTAAGAGTCACAAAGCAAGAAAGGTACTGTTCACTGTAAATTTTATGACTGCATGTGTCAATGGAATAGTCTACTTTTACAGTTAGTGATGTCTGTTTTTACACTTTGCCATAATCTAGGTGAGCCATCAGGCAAGTCAAGTTCGGGAGTATAGCTAAGGAGTTTGTAGATGTAAATAAATAGAATTTAGAATTTAGAATTTATGCTATCCCTCTGGATTGCTCATATCTTTTCAAACAAACGCAACAGAGAATAGTTGTTGTTGTCAGCGGTAGCTCGGTTTGATGGGCCAGAAGAAAACAAACACACCTTTTGTCTGGATAAATTTTGGCTATGTGCAAGCAACACATAGCCGCTTTAATATTCCAAAATTCATTGTAAAAATTAATGACACAATAAAACAAAAGCTACGCCCATCAAAGGTGAGGGTAAGGAACTGCAACCCTAACATATGAAAAAACAAGGGGAGGAAAGGACAATGTGGGAGGAGGTGGGTAAAATTATAGCTCCAAACTCAACAAACTGCTTGAGGCTAGACCGCTAAAAGCACATAGCATGAAGGCCTAGAGAGTATACCCATTAACCAATTGAAGAATACCCTTGAACTATTGTCCTTCCCTCACGTGTTCAAAATTTTGGTTAGTAAATGACAGCGAGGGATATCATAAAATTTTTATTGTCAGGCCAACAATCCCTTTATGCTATCCCTCTGGATTGCTCGTATCTTTTCAAGCAAATGTAAAAGAGGATAGTTGTTGTTGTCAGCGGTAGCTCGGTTTCATGGGCCAGAAGAAAACACACACACACCTTTTGTCGGGATAAATTTTGGCTATGTGCAAGCAACGGATAGCTGCTTTGATATTCCAAAATTCATTGTAAAAATTAATGACACCATAAAACAAAAGCTACACCCATGAAAGGTGAGGACAATGAACCGCCAGAGCTCACTTGGGTAAAGTGGGCAGCCCCACCCTAGCGCTGACAACAATACCTAGTCTCTGGAGAAACACGGACAACAAAAAGCCGAAAGACAAGGAGCTACCCCTGCAAGCTTCCGTGTTGATATGAAGGACTACAGATTACTAGGAGTAGCAGAACAGTTACCCTGCAAACTGCGCTGCGTATAGGTAAAGAAAATTTTAAACAAGCTACCCCTGTAAACTGTTTGGAAGTCTAAATTAGGACTAACTAAAAGATCAAATGGCGAGAACAGTTGCCCCTGCAAACTGCGCTCATGCAAACCCCTAAAAAATAATCAGGCGGACAACAAAAACAGCCACCCCTGTAGACTGGTTTGTCATGGCCGAGAAGCAGTCATATTCCAAACCAAGAATTGCCTAAGAAGCAGAGCTGAAACAAGTAGGTCTACTTTGCAAACTAGGAAGTCGAATGTACTTTTTAAAAGCATCTGATTTCCATCGGCCCAAAAGACGAATCGGGGTTTCAGAATGGCCACACTCAGCGGCATGGGAGGCTGCCCCGATGCGAAAGCTATGACCCTTATGTCTCTCTGGGTTAAGACCACAGCTCTTGATTGCCCTTGCCAACCAGTCGGAAAATTCTGAACGGGTAACAGGTGACCCATCCAGATGCTGAAAACTTGGTCCCGGCTGACCACCTCGGAATTGGAGAGTGTTGACTGGGCAGACGACCGGCTGACGCGCAAGAACCACGGAGAGCGGTGGCTCATTGTAATGGTGTTCAAACGAATAAAAAGTAACCTTTATTGCCTCAGTGTCTCCATACAAATTAGGCAACTTTTCCAACTGCCGTAACTGTAATATGGCTGCTTACAGTTACAGCTGGTGATTGTTTGGTGACTGTAATTTCACCAATGCACAAAAAGGCATAAAAAGCCATAGCTCACATAGCTTTAAACATAGTGGAAACGTAGTGGGAGTCCAAAATGCTGGGACACAGCTGAAAATCTTTGTCAGTATGGGAATGGGAATGGGAATGGCATCAAAGCGCGGGTCAACCTTTCTATAGCCTTTTAACATCTCTAGAATAAAAAATACTTTGGTGGGATCGAGAACACCCGCAAGGCGGTGCGAATAACCCAGTGCAGAAACATAGGTATTGACAGTGGAAGAAGCGTAATTTTGCTGAAATAAATGGGCAATAAAGAGAGCCAGAGTCACTGGAGGTATAGGGAAATCAGGTGACGGATTACCGACAAGGCCGAAAAAAAAATTGCGGTAAAGCTCCCATGCACGGCGATAGGTTGGAATGGAAGATGGCTGCAAACTAGAACTAATGAAGTGGGTCACTACATCCTCCAATTTTGAGGCTGCATAGGTGGAGGGACAACTGTCGGAGTTGGGTGCATGTGAGCGGGGCGAGCTGCTGGAAACGCTGGATCTGTAAACGGGACAAAGAGTCCGCCAAATTAATGTGAATGCCTGGAACATGGCGGACCTTCTATAGAAACTAGGTAGTTTGTTTTCACGTTCAAGCTTCTCTTCTATGGAACACATAAATGTCAGAACCTCGACCGACCAAATATGCACGAACAATTTAACATCTTGAAAAATGCAGAGGCAAGCTGGAATGTCTGATTTATGAAATGCTATTGATCAAGGAAAGGAGACCAACTCTAGATACGCAAGCGGACTCCATCCGTGCGAAACTGTTTAATTAGCTGACATTGTTCTAATTAACTGACATTATTCGTTTTCTTTTTCACACTTAAACTGCTATATATTCTGAACTTATAACTTTATAATTTACTTATGATAATGGTGACAGGATGACGGCGAAACGTCATGTTCTAGCGTTGGTACTGCTTTATTACCTGTGGAAAAGAGAATATGGTGAAGAAAGTCTGACAAGGTGCTGCGGTGTAATGCTGACAGTTAAATCAAAAAGCCGACGGAGAAATGCCCGTCCAGGAAGGACAACAGAACATGTAAAGTTCAAAAGTCCTGTAAGGGACTGTAATTCTTTTAGAGTAACCTTCTTGCGAGTCAGAAATGCTGAAAGAAAATTGACATACCACAGCACCTTCTCTGATGGGAGACGGGCCTCAGAGCGACTGGTATCAAGTTCAATACCGGCAAATGACAAAACCACCGCCGGACCTACAGTTTTTTCTGGGGACATAGGTATACCCAAATAGTCACACAAGTCCAAAAAACTTGAAAGCTGACAGGAACAGAGAGACCTAGTGGGAGCAACGATTACAAATCATCCAACAGATGAATCATGTAAGGTATGGGAAGCTTGGTCCTGGCAATCCATTCAACTGCGCTAGTGAGAGACTCAAAAGTCTTGAGCTAGCACAACCCATGACCATACAACGATCATAGTAAAGAAGACCACGCCAGCGCATTCCCAGAAGGTGGTAAACTTCAGGCCGAATAGAGATTATGCGGAAAGCACTCTTGATATCAGTTTTGGCCAAAAAACTACCGACCCCAGACTGAGTTATCAGCCGAATAGCATCATCAACCCGAGCGTAAGTGACAGTAGTATGTTCTGGAGGAATATAGTCATTCACAGAAGCACTGGAGGGATATGACAAGTGCTGTAAAAGGAGGAACTGCCCAGGGGTTTTCTTAGGAACTACCCCAAGAGGTGAAACACGTAAAGATGGAAACGGAGGACTAGGAAAGGGGCCAGCAAGGCGCTCGAAGGATAATTCTTTCTCCATATAGTGGTCTACTACCTCAGGATGCTAGTGCTAGGGGCCATAGTGGCATTGCCAAGACCATCACAATGTATGGGAAAGCCATTTTGAAAACCACAAATCAACAATTGAGTCTCGCTAAGAGAATGTCCTGTGAGTAGTGGAGCTAACCTATTTATCCTGGCTGGGGTTGGTAGATCGGGATTTGGCAGCGACTGAGGTGGAGCTGGGGGTGCACTGGGGGGACGAAAACTATATTTGGAGCTCGGATGCAGCCGATGACACTTCTGTTACTCATGCTTGAAATTACAACCATCACAGGCACCACCTCGATGGAACTTTCTGCAGTAACTATTGGGATGAAAACAGGGTTAGCCGCCCACCCAGTTGATGGCCTAGGGTGTTTTGTGGTTGGTAGATTCTGCGAGCGAATCCGCAACTCCCAGTGCACTACATTCCAAGCTAAGCTGGCAGGCTGTTGTTGCTTTGAATAGCGGAAATTAGCGTCATAATACCACCAGTTGGCCCCCCTCGCTGCCATATCGCGAACCACCTCACCATACTTTATGAGGGCAGGGGCTTCCCCTACAAAACCTTGAAAGGCAGAATTCCAAGTATCTATAGAAGTCAGGCGCTTTGCCTTGTTAGTGGGCTCCAGGCACAGCGTGGGTAGGCCTAGGGAACCAGAGGCTGCCGATGTGGTTACAGACAAATGATACTGTGGTTCCGTAGGGGAGTTGCCGAGCAGCAAACCAAAATCAAAATATTCATGAGCTCATATTATGGCTTTAAGTTTGGCAGGGACTCGGCAATCAATGGAAAGACTCGTGGGAGTAAAAACATCCCTGGGCCTATCCTGTCCTGGAGCCGGAGCCCCCACTCCCAACGGCTTACCTGAGAGATTATGGAGGACAGATGCCACCGACCCCTGTACGTTGGCATCTGCCCCCGCTGTTGTCCCCTATGGTGCAGCAAGGGCCCCAGCACTGGACAATTGGAAGGGAGGTGGAGCAGCCGAGGCCGCCGTAATACCGGCAGCCATCATACCGTGTGTTGAAATGGTCTGCAGCACCTGCAGGGTCACCGCTTGAGTGATGTCCCGAATGAGGGAGCTGCTTGCCAGGGCGGAGGGTGTGGTGTTTGGTACGGTGGCGCTCAATGCGACTGTTGCTGGATTGTGGATGTTAGAGTTGGTTGTTGTTACAGATGGGGTGGTGTGGGTGAAACTAACAGCCACAAGGGAAGTTGTAGGGCTGGTGTCGGTAAAGCTGCTCACTCTCAAGGATGTGGCGGTGGAAGAGACAGCTGCAGCATCTGAGGAAGCGGCAGGATTGAGGTTTAGGTCCTGTTCCATTAACTTGGCCGGAGGCTGGATGTTCCTCTGGCTGCGACGCATGGCCGGCGGAGCAGGGCGTGTGGTCTGGCGAAGAGTTCTGGCAGCACGAGCCATTCTAGGATAAACAAAAAAAGAACCAGACAAGCGAGCCCGCACGAAGAAGGCTGGTTTGTAGCTAAAGCTGTTGCAAAATTATAATTTATCATCACTTAAATATCACATAAAAACAAATATAAACACAATTACAACCCGAGCGCAGCAGGGTGGCATGGCAGACAATACAAACACAGTATCGCCGCATAGTGCCACCCCATGAAGCTGCAAAATAAAGAGGGCCATAAATGAGCCGAAACAAAGAAAAATTGAGGTCTGCTCCATGCTAACAAATAAAAAAGTAGGCCATTAATGAGCACAAAGCCAGAAAGTAAATTAAAAACAAAGTAACAAGCTAATTCTGCCCAGGTCAGCACATGAAGAATCTGGTGGTAAGCAGGCAATAAAGTAGCATAAGCAAATGGCTCAGTGTGCTCCAGGCCAACTCAAAAGGCCAAAGGAAAATTAAAAGAATATAATTCTGCTAAGGCTGCTCCAGGTCAAAAAATAAAGTACAATGCAGGCCATAAATGAACATTAATAAAAACAAAGAAGGAGTAGGTCCGCTCCAGGCCAACATGCACAGAAATGCCCTGTAAACTTACGAGGCCATAAATGAGCGTTAACCAGGTTACACGAAAACAGTTAAGTTGGCACCAGGGCAATAATGATGAAATGATCAATAATCTAGGCTTACAATATTACAGTAAAAACACCAAGCAAGTTATTGAGAGCCCAAAATCCCTAAGAAATTTCAGACGACGGGGACAAATCCTTTAAAAGTGCACCACAATAACTCCGGTGAAGCTTGTATTGGCCATGTGGATTCAAATGAACACCATCTGGCATCAAAATGGCGCTATCCAGCGACTCCAGCTCCTCGTCTTGCCAGACAAAAGCGAAAGTACAGCAAGCACAGCAAGGACGCAGCTCGACAAGGTCGGAGCGAAAGCATATATGGACGCCTTCTGGCAGCCGCCGGAGCACTGCCAACAGCCAGCTCGAATAAGCTGCGTGTCAGTTTTTGCCGAAGAAGGAAAACTGGAGTACCCAGAGAAAAACCCTCGGAGCAGCGTCGAAAACCAACGCAAACTCAGCCCACATATGACGCCGGGTCCGGGAATCGAACCGGGGCCACGTTGGTGGGAAGCGAGTGCTCTCACCACTATGCCATCCCTGCTCCCCTAATCTTATCATGAGCCCGGGAGATAGTAAACGTAAGGCACAACGCATGCGCTGTAGCGAGTGTTGTAAGATCGGCCATGTTTGACAGTTTTATAAAATGCATGTGAGTTCGTTGTTGTAGACGTTTTCTGTGTGCTCGTTACTACCTGAAAGTAGCACTTGTCAACAATTATATGACTAAAGGTCTGATAAAAAGGCAGGTGTATTCGAAAAGCAATTAGTGTGCTTTACAGTTTGGCTGCTATAAAGAGGGAAGTGACGTAACACAAAGTCACTCGAATCTTTCATCAGCTGCATCGGCAATGCCTTCACGACTTTTTTTCTGGAATGAGCATCCTGAGGAGAAGAACATATTATTAAGAAAAACTTTGTGTTATCAAGAAGAACGTGTTATCTTCTCAGTCTCGCAGAGGTTGAACTGCAAGTTGGCTTCGCCGAGTCAGTATCTCTTGCAAATTAAACCATTCCTTTTCTCAGGGGCACCAAACGAGAAGCTTTTAGCAAAATACTTGAAATGTCATTTTCTGGTTTCTTAGATTGTTTCCGAACTTTTTAAAGGCAAATTTGTTCGGTGGTTTTAGCTAAAATATTAAGGCGCAGAAAATGTTAGGAAATGGGATCCTACCCGCCGAATTTCCAAGCTGCTACTGTCTTTCCGAAAATGCTAGCTGACCTTATTTTACACTCTAGACGACATATTTGTCCCTCCGAAAATAATAGAAATTAACCAGTCACCTTTTTATGAAAGTCTGAGGCGATGTTTCGCCAAAGAAATTTCTAGTTTTCACTGCAATTTATAAATCCGAATTTTTCAGGACTGCCGAACAGATATTCCGCCGAAACGAACCGTTGGATACTCCTGATTTCTCCTCGAGAAACCAAATTATGACGATAGCTACAATGTTGGCGACCTCCTTTCAAAATTTCTCGTCATATTTTCGTGTGTTTCAGCAGCGTCCTTCGCTGCGATTTCGCTGGAACTCACTTTCACCGTCTTTTTCACGTCCATTTGAACTCTCTTTCGCCGTTTTACGTCGATTTGAACAGTCAGCGCTAGAGTTTACGACATTTGTAGCATCGCATTTATTCAGGCTCCTGGGATTAGTGTGGCTACCATCAACGTGTTACAGGCTTCCTGAGTTTGGGATAATGCTTTGTTTTCGGCAACTTTAGTAATGAACTCTATCGTCATGCTTTACCTCCTTATTACTTGTGGAACATAGGCGGTGATACATTTCCATGAAACAGAAGGTAAAACTCTCAAGAACGATGTTCATGTTATTTAACTTGGCTTTCACCAATAATCTTTTACAGCGTAGTTGTTTTCTCGGAATGCGTTTCATGTTCCCTATTTGTAATGCTGGTAGAAATCGTCCAGCATTTAGCCAACTCTGTTACGTTATTAGTCCACTTCCATACAGTTATAGAATTCAAACTTTTGAAGAAGAAGAAGAAGAAGAAGAAGAAGAAGAAGAAGAAGAAGAAGAAAAAGAACAAGAAGAACAAGGAGGAGGAGGAGGAGGAGGAAATTTTTAAAGTGATCAGGCTGTACATGCGCTTCATGCGCAATGGAACTTCTTAAGATTCCCTGTTAAAAGCACTCGGTCTAATCTGATGGCTATGTGGAACTCAATGGACTGAGACTAGATGTCAATGTAAAAATAAAGAACATTTTTAATGATTGTTCGTTCATTTCATCACTGAGACACACTTATGATGAAACTTTCATTTATTAATGTTTAATTTTCGTTCTATTGACCCAAAGTAGCTAACTGGTCATTGGCCTGCTGGAATTACATAAAATCTCAAGAAAATACTATTAGGAGTTGAGAAACACGTGTTTTATAAGTGTTAACCCTTCAACTGCAATACAATCAACTTTCATTTCGTGGAAGAAACGAATAACCGATCAGTGATGCTCAGTAATTCCCTCACTACTTGTTTTATTACTCCAGCCCAGGCCCTCGGGGCCGGGCAGTTAAAAAATGGGACGGTCACGTGGATTGTGAGCACAATTCCGAAAAATTGCGCAATGTTGTGACGTTGTCCCAATGCGCTTTGCTCGCGAGCTTTGTCACCAGCGTATCTGACGCGGAGAAAACTCTTTTGGTGTGCGGCCATAATTGACATAAAAGAGGCCATTACGTCCATTACTGACGTGGAGAAAACCGTTTCGATTTGCCGCCATAAGACTGCCATACATAACTGACGCGGAGAAAACTCTTTTGGTGTGCCAAGAATCACTCCCAAATCACTTCGTTGCTTTGTCAACAAAAGGTTCGTCAACTTTCTGTGGTACTATATGTTTTGAATCGATAAAATCAAGTTTTATAGTGAATGAAAGCGATGTGTGTGAATAGGCTGTGTGTGCGTTAGTGACAGGTTTCAAATTACACATGCAAGTTGTTTTGAAGTCATGCAAATTTGTGATGTGAAGTCAATTTGTGTACTCCATCGGTTTAAGATAACTGAAGGTTAAATATTCCGCTTGTTTTATAACAAACTCAATCGGTTAACTTTATTGGAGCGAACGTAAGTTGAAATATGTCGCTTGCTAAAAGAAACCTCAGACACCGGTTGGTACAAAACGCAGGTCCCAGGTCCCAGGTCCCAGGTCCCAGGTCCCAGGTCCTAGGTCACAGGTCACACAGGTCACGGTAGATAGGTCACCATTGGTTTAGTTAACGTTTATCCATCGCGTATGGATATATCTGAAGGATAGTACTATCTCTCTTTGAAGCACTCGAATAAACACACCAATGCACCACTTTGACTTTCCCGGAATGCCCTACGTGCATGCGCAGAAAACCACTGACATTTAGCCCGTTATAAAGACATTGATAGCTGTTTGTCAAATTGACTGGGTGGTTGGCAAAAAAATATTTGCACAAGGTGCCAGTGAACTGACGAAAAAGGGCATGTTGCAAAAAGACCACGTTTGTATTCACGTTACTGCTACCTGAGAATCACACAAAACAGCGACTGTAACAGCTCTCCTGTTTTTGTTGTTGTTGTTTTTTTTGTGTTTTTTTTGTTTGTAATTCACAGACTCTTTATTATTCTTTGGAAGTTGATATGGATAAGCCCTTATGGGACTAATTAAATACTCAACCCGGACGCAATAGACAAAGCATTTGTCAACAAAATGTTTTCTTCTCGGGATAGAAATACCGGGTAGAAATAATAAATAGATAAATTTAAATTAGTAAAACTAAACCTGGAGCTATGATATCGACTCAGCTTTTGTATATCACTCATTTTTGCCGAGGTTTTTATTTTTCTTGATGAAATTTTGTCGCATTTAAATTTTTCAGTGGTCTGCTATGCATTTTAGGGATATCTGTAAGCCATAAAGGGTACATGTTGGCGTGAGATTATAAGCTAAAAATGATTTTACTAGTCTAAACAATTCAATTCACAGCAAGAGAGGATGAAGGAAGAGAGCGAATTCCCCATACATGGGCCTCTTCCGATGAAAATTATTTGAAATCTATTTTTGGTTTTGTGTCATACTCATCTCATTGGTGAGTTAGAATGACGTCATTTGATTTTAGATTGTTGCCATGGAAACAACAGATAAAAATAACCTTCACAGGATGGGTGCGAACTAATAATAAATTTCAAATAATTATCATGGGGCACAGGGATTCACTCTCTTAGTTCATCCTCTCTTGATTCACAGCCATCTCTAAGCTAATAAGGGAGTATGATTTTATTACAACAAAAATTTGAGTGTAGAGACATCTGTTATCTAAAAAGAGAGCATGATTTCACAACAATCAGCAAAGCAGTTTAGTCAAGAGATATCTGTAAGCAATAAGGGAGTTTGATGTCACAAGAACAAAACCGTTTAGTTTAGGCATCTGTCCGACTAAACGGGAGTAGGATTTTGAGAGAATAAAACAGTTCAGTTAAGAGACATCAGTTTGATTAAGATAGATTACGCTTTCATGAGAGTAAAACAGTTTAGTTTAGAGCTATCTGTATTCTAAAAATAGAGTATGATTTCACAAGACTAAAATGGTTCAGTTTAGAGTTATCTAGAAGCTAGAAAGTGTACATCATGAGACGAGGATCAAAAAGTTCAGTTGACAGGCATCTCTGACCAATAAAACAGTTCAGTTTAGAGGCACCTGTAAGGGTAAAAAGAAAATGTGTTTCACAATTTATAATAAAACATTTCAGATTAATTAACTAATGGTTTGTCTAGTAGGTTCTCCAGTCATGAGCCATTAACAATATTTCATTAGGCACATTAGAGTGTGTCCATATCTCCTTCCAAAGAGTAATACAGACTGTGAATTAAAAAAAAACAATAACAAGAGAGCTGAGAGTATGTGACAACTTACTGTCGCTGTATTGTGATTCTCAGGTAGCAGTAGCGTGAATACAAACGTGATCTTTATGCACCATGCCCTTTTGCGTCAGTTCACTCGCACCTTGTGCAAATATTTTTTCCAATCACCCAGTCAATTTGTTGACAGACAGGTATCAATTGCCTTTATAACAGGCTAAAGGTCAGCAGTTTTCTGTGCATGCATATAGGGCATTCTGCGAAAGTCAAAGTGGTACATTGGTGTGTTTATTAGAGTGAATGGATAAACGTTAACTAAGCCAATTGTAAGCTACCTATCCTTTGAACATCTGGGGTTTCACTGACCTGGGACCTGTGACCTCTGACCTGGGACCTGGGACCTGGGACCTGGGACCTGGGACCTGGGTCCTGGGACCTGGGACCTGGGACCTGGGTCCTGGGACCTGGGACCTGGGACCTGGGACCTGGGACCTGGGACCTGGGACCTGGGACCTGGGACCTGGGACCTGGGACCTGGGACCTGGGACCTGGGACCTGGGACCTGGGACCTGGGACCTG
>Ga0126336_10001587_pt1 | contig 12109 bp, 9 predicted proteins | sample SidCmetagenome_FD_92530 | JGI IMG/M metagenome (GOLD analysis project Ga0126336, IMG submission 92530) | Coral microbial communities from El Islote,Puerto Morelos, Mexico - Siderastrea C C metagenome | ecosystem: Host-associated > Invertebrates > Cnidaria > Coral | place: El Islote,Puerto... | reverse complement strand
TATGCATGCATGCATGCATGCATGCATGCATGTATGTATGTATGTATGTATGTATGTATGTATGTATGTATGTATGTATGTATGTATGTATGTATGTATGTATGTATGTATGTATGTCCCAGATGTTTAAGGGCTCGTTATGTAATTATAAGAGCCTCTTATTTAAGCAAAACATGTTATCCTGCCTTCTACGCTTCGGATAAACAGAGAGGAACGATAATTAGCTTTCATAGTTTTTTAGGACCTCTAACTGTCGTTGACTAATAATTAAGAAGAAGTGGAGGTAAATACTTACCACTCTTCATGGACACTGAGGTCAAGAATTGTAACAGTTATAGTATACACCAAACTAGTGGTCACGTAATAACCAGTAAAAAATTACTGAACTGCGAGAGAGCCAATCAGATGCGAGGATTAAGGAAAAAGATCGCTAACTAGCGATAACTAAGCCTGCAAACCAGTAATCGTAAGGAGAGAGAAAAGTGCCGGGGTTGACTGCTACCACGCTAGCATGTTCACTACTCACGTCCATTAACTCTGAGGGATAAAAGATGACAGAGGAGGGGATGATATTGATGCCATCCCCTCCAAGGATTTTCTTCATTTTTTATTGGAAATTTATAACAGCATCTGCCGTTCAAGTAGCAGTGGACTTATCCCTTAGACACATTTTAACGAAGTTTGGTGCGAATCGGGTACTATGGGTACGAGATATTACATTATGTTCTCCAAGTCTAGCATGATAAGTTCTATTTTCGTCGTTTTTTATTAACTTCTCATTATGAAGAAAATCCAAAATGGCGACCATCTTGGCCCCAATTTTCTATGCCACAGTCTGCAACCAATGATATTACCTCTTCTTCATCATCACAGACTGTCTAAGGGTAAAACCTTCCAGAAATTTTGAAACACAAAAAAAATCCTTAGAGAAGACCAGCAAATGTTGTACCCGGAAGAGGGTGTGAGTTGGCGTGTACGTCCAAAGGTTAATTAATATGCAATGCAAGTTGTATGCATCATATCTGGCTGTCAGATTTGTCAAATCAGTATGTTTCAGGGTATTTCACTTTTGCCCTTCTTCGCTCTCCGATCTCACTAATCATTACTCTCCCTCCCCTTTCTGCGTCTGCAGGCTAGACAATGTTGTACTTTATTGGCTGTCGCACTCACCATGCAATTCTTTAACAGCAACAATCTCCTGCTTTCTGGTGGTATTAACCCAGTTTTGATTGAATTTATTAAAGTACTCCAAGCCGTCCTTCAGTTTTACTTTTTTGACTTTCCCGAAAGCTCCTTGTCCCAATTCCTCGACAAACTCTGTCCTGATTGGTGGAATTTCACAATGATCCAATACTTGAATGTCCCTAGCTGTCCTGAAAGAATCAAGAATTTGCTCTCCTTAGTAAGATAACTACTTCATACATTAACAGCTGCTAAAGAAATAATTTATCACATACAATCTGAAAAGATGTTTGATTGTGGCAATTTTTTTTTGCAAAGTATTTGCTCGCCATACTTGAAGTTCAATGTCCCAAAAACCTTGGAAATGCTTAATAATGAGGTCTTATCTGTGAAAATATAACGGCCTTTGTGTCCGATTAATATAGCGGCATCCCAATACAATGGCATTATGTCATTAAAGGTGTATTTATTGTTCATCGTGGTGTAAGATAGGAGATGAACGTTTATTCGTTTGTCTCATGATGGAATCGCTTTGAGTTGTTGGTCGCGACGTTCCGACTGCAATACCGCTAGTCTTCATCAGGCGATGATGAAGACTAGCACTACTGCAGTCGAAACGTCACGATCAACAACTCAAAGCGATTCCATCGTGAGACATACGAATAAACGTTCATCTTTCCACTGGCATCAGTGATGGTTTCGATAACAATTTCAATTAAACTTTACCGGCCGACTTCAACAAGACGTTGCGACATAACAGGATCAACAACTGAGTCCCTTCCTTCACTAGTCATGCTTCAGTTGTACTACTGAATGGAAATTTTTGAAACAAAATGCAGACTGCTAACTGTATCTCCTGCTATTGAAACGTTTATTCCATCGTAGCTCCAACGTATTTGCCAAGATACATGTGACTGAAACGGTAAACACCACGTGACATCGAGGTCGTGAAACTAAGCATAGTTTGTGATATAAGTCTCCTGTAGTGAGTCTTGCATTTGGTTTGAAAACACTATTTCATTCATGATCGACAACAACAAATAAACCTACCATTTAACACGTCGTTCTGGTGTCGTTTTGCAATACCTAACACCTATGAACAACAGAATGGCAGCCAGTGCTATACCAGCCATTGTGAAGACCATTTGTAGAATAGTCGTTAGAGATAGACCTTTCACATGAAAAAAAAATATATATATAATTACGGTGTTGTGGTTATGAGCCGATTGGGCTTGATATTCTTAAGTTTTGTTCTTTTTCTCACTGGAAGCACCTTTAAAAGGACCTGTTGTAGAGACAGCAACTGTTCCAAAAGTGATGGCATTTTGCTGGAGGTAACTCTCAATGCAAGGGAAGATGGAGTGAGGAGGTTTTATGTAGGCATTACTTTTTTTCATCACCATTTCATTGAATACTTTCATTTCGTGTTTCTCACTTATGTGTGGGTCTGTATTAATAATGCCTGTATCCTAGCGGATTTGGACCCCATTTCGCAAACTTGGACTCCTGTGTGAAACCTTATGCTGAGCAAGTAACTTGAAAGTAGAATCTGGCTATTTGCAAATACACATGTACAAACCACCGAAATGACGTTTTTGCTTTCAGTTTTACCAAGAAACCTTTTCCATTGGGTTTTAAAATACGGTAAACGGCTTGACTTCAGATTACCCTGCGATACGCAGAAACTAATTTTATAAAAAGATGACTCACTTGACTGCAAAAGACTACTAAAAACGTACCGCGAGACTGATGGCCTTATTCTAAAACGTTTCCTCTCCAAAAGGAGATCATTGCCCTAATGAAGGGGGAGAGGTCCTTATCCGCTAGCCAATTTGGACCAGCTACTGAGAGGATAGAAAAATTATCCAGTGTATTTGCATACCTCTATGTGCAAATTCCTTTGTGGTATCTCCTCCTGTTGTTGCTGACCGCACTGTAGAAGGAGGACTCATTCCTACCTCATTCCACGCCACGACTTCAAACTCATAGGTCGTCGAACACCTTAACATAAGCTCCCGCTGATTTGTGTCTGGATCTGTAACATTCATTTCTGTCCACTCTTTTCGCTTCTGTCGCTTGTAGCGGATCGTATAAAAAAGTAATGGGCAGCCATTTGATGATGGCTTGGTCCACTCTACAGTAATGTTGCATCCCTGCTCTTTAATATCTTTAATGTTTGGCTTCTCAGGGCTACCTAAAAGAATAAAAAAAAAATTGTAAAAATCTCAACAACAATCGAAAAAGGTTCTGCACGTCGAGTTTATTTATGCACTTTATTTGTCCATCAGTCGTACTGTTTATTGACCAAAAAACGGATGGAAGCGACCAGTAACCCTTTTTGCAACCGATAACAGAATCTTTCGGGCAAAAAAATAGATCATAAATATAACCCTTGTTTATGTGATTACCTGCTTGTTTCGTTGAAGCTTTCAACACCGCAGATGGCCAACCATTTGCAATGTTGTTCTTTGCAATTACTCTCACATCATACTTCATATTTGGCTTGAGATGTGTAAAAAGACATGACGTGGACAGTGAATTGTTAAATCCAGTGCAATTGTCCCACGGTTCTTTAAAACTGGTTCTTTTTATTTGTGCAAGATACCCTGTTACTGGCCCCCCTAGTGCCTTGCGTGCTGGTGGGCTCCAAGTTGCGTTGATGGTGTTGCAGCCTCCAGAGAAAACCGAATGCAATACGGGTGGATATGGGACATCTGTCAACAAAAAGTAAATTTAAAATATTAATTAATTAAAAGAAATGTATTTTCTTCTCATTTCGGAAACGTTAGACACAAGGCAACAGACAAGATTATCGAAAGTCGCCTTTATCGTTATCGTGGATGCCCCCCCCCCCCCGAAAAAGCGGGTAGTTTCAAAATATTCAAACACAACAAAAATCCAGGGGTTGCAACTCTTGCAAGAGACGAAAGGTGTTGTACATGCCGTAAATCTTGATTCCTGATGCAATAATTTATCGGCAAAACGTAGACGGAAAATATATACAATTTACATTAAATTCTTCATCCCGCAGTTCAAATATATGATATTCATGTATTCATTATTTCATCTTCATCCTTCATGGGTTTATGATGGACTGATTAAATGACCAGCTCCCAGTTGGCTTGTTAGCTGAATTCGTTAGAGCGCTGAACACCGGTATCACAGCGGTCAAGGGTCGAATGCTGTACATGCCTGGATTTTTTTTTTCTTTACAGGCTTTCTTTTTGCAACTACAAAAGTTGCGTCTTTAACTGCGATTATCGTCTTTGCACTAAATTACTTGTTACGAACTGAATCACGGATAACGTTTCTATATAATTGTTTGGCTCATCGAACAAAGATTTTGTGAACTAAAGTTTTTCTAAACGCGTCAGTTACAAAGTGAGCTGAATTTAGTTTCTCTAGCTGGGTTCTCGAAGGCGTAAGATTAAATAAATTCAATTTAAAATTAAAAACAAACTCAGCGAGCTCTAAAGATTACTACATCAGACAACTTTCAGCACTAACATGAAGTGTCAAATGACCGTAATCTGCCTGCCAGGTTGGCGAAATACCATTTACTCTGCAGTGCACTCTCGCAGAATCTTTGTTAATTACTTGACAAGTTGCAGGTGAGAATAACCTATGGGTCCATTGGGAGTAATATGATTGACACAATACAGTTACACTAAACATGTTATTATTCGTTATTATTTGATTTTTAAATCAAAATCGGCTTGGTGCTATTGTTGTCTTTTTAAAACCCTGAAAAATCTACTCACATTGCGCTGTTCTTACTTCCCATGCTTTGCTTTCCACACTGCGTCCCAGATTGTTCCAAGCAAACACTGTCACTCTGTACTTCTTGCTGTGCTGAAGATGCAGTTCGTAATAGGTACTATTGACATCGGTTATGTTTATCATTGACCATTTCTCAGCAGATGGTTTAATTACACTGTAGCGCAATGAGAACATGGTGATGTTGCAATTTCTTACAGCAGGACGTGTCCATAGCACTGTAACATTTCTTCCAGAAAGTTCTGTCTCATTGTTTCTTATTAGAGGAGGGTCAGGTGGACCTAGAAGAAAACAAATCAATCAGCACTGAGAAAGAGGTGCCCATGGGAACTGTATGATGTTAATTGGCTGACCGATACGTCAATGTAATCAAAAGTGGATAGTTTCTTTCTATTGGTCTGGGTTAGCTACTCTTATCTTGTAGACTTACCAATTAGACCCGTGGTTAATGGTTTTTCCGCCCATTCGCTCTCTCCCTTCTGGTTAAGCGCCCGAACACGAAAATGGTACTCTGTCTTACTCTGTAGGCCTTTGAACGAACAGCTGTGATTTGTAAGGAAAGTAGTACAGTTACGCCAGTCATCACCTTTTTTCCTCATCTGGACTTGGAAACCAGTCAGCGGTCCTCCGCCAGAGTCCAAGGATTGTGAAACCCAATAAACGTCGAATTCACCACACTGTTTTTCAGTGATAGTGGTCAGGCTTGGCATAAATGGATCACCTACACATCATCAAAAGTGCATTAGCTACCCACAGATTGTTATCGCTGATAGAAATTCAATGCATGGCTACAGTGCTTGGCTTATTATTTTATTCGGTAGTTTGGTGACGTAACTGGTGCGACATTTAGTATCCAAATATGATAAAATGAAATTTGGTTACTTGCGTGTTGACAGATTCTCAGGTTGAAGATGTCCACCATTTTTTCTCTTTTTATTAGTTTGTTGTCTGCTTTTTTTGTATATAGCTATAGGGATAACCCACTAAGAAAATATTTGGAATATTTATACTTTATCCCTTTCAATAACATACTAATAAGCGCTCGAAAATAAAGTAATTACGTGGGACTAGAATTTTCAGTAAAAGCAGGGAAACAATTTGCTACTGCAGAATGTAGACGCAAAAGATAAAGTATTCCTCTTGCCAAAACACGTGTCACCCCATCCTACCGATAAGGCTTAATGGGTGACGTTTAGCGTAGGAATTAAAACAATTGTAGCTAGGGTTTAGCCCCTTTAATGGGGTAGGGTGAGATAGTGAGAGGACTACAGAGATAGGAAAATATCTGATAATCAAACCTTCCAAATTTAGAAAGAATTCCGTATACTGTTGCATATCTCTTGAGTTTCTCCTCCTCCTCCTTGCACAATTGTATTAAAAATACCGAAACTAATACCGTTCTCCGTAAGCACAGAATGAGACTTCCCATCCCCGTAACTACTTCCACGTTCATTCCATGCTATGGCCATGACTTCGTATTTCTTGCTACAGTTCAACGGTAGACGATATTCAGTTGTATTTGGGTCATTCACTTCCGTTGTTTTCCACCTTTTGCTGCATCTATGAGAGGTCGTGCATTCCCTATAGTGGACTGTGTATCGAGATATGGGGCAGCTGTTAGTTGAGGGAATCTTCCACGAGAGTCTTACGTAACATCCTTCCGGCTCAGCTCTAATATTAAAAGCTTCGGGTATATCTGCAAAAATAGTTGCAAACACACATAAAATAGCTAGACAGTGTCTACGAGAGGTTTCTTGGACGCTTTATATGACTGCAGTCGAATAGCCGTGCACGTGCAAAATTGGGTGTGTCAGAACTGTATTTGGTGCATACGCAAATGCTCATTATTGCATAAAATTGCACTTAAGTTTCCTAATTTCCCTGCTCTTTCGATCAAAGAAGATTGTCTTTTGAGGACAAAGTACGTTGTACAACATAATACAATACGGATCTTTTTTTTATGTGTGAATCATTTTTGAGGAGGAAGTGAGGATACGGTGGATTCTACCAAAATTTGCAAACGCATTAACAAAGTTTAGTATACCTGTCAAGAACTTGAAGAAGAAGAAGAAGAAGAAGAAGAAGTGATAAGAAAAGATGGAAGGGGAGGGAGGAAAAGAACGGCTCACCTGTTGCTAATAGTGCTCACATGGTTTAGCTTTGTTTGACGCAAAATGCTAGCATTACTCACCTCTGAGGGTTTTTTTGATGACTTCTTACTTATTATGGACGTACAAAAAAATTTGCATAATTATAATCGTCAAAATTAATTTCTCCATTTCTTGCAATTAGGAGATCAGTTTGAAAATACCTTGGTAAAATACAGCAACAATCATCAAAACTAATAATGACGAAAACATCAATAGCAACACTGACAAAAAAAATACGGAAATAATCATCAAAACTAATAACAATGAAAACAACAACAACAACACTGACAAAGAAAACGGCAGCGACAAGAAAAAGTAAGCATTAAAGAAAATATTTCTATTGTACCTGCAGTCGTTGTCAATTGCTGTTTTGCCCAATGACTATAGCCCTCAGAGTTTCTTGCTCTGATATTGACCTCATAAACAGTGTTACTCTTGCTCTCAAGTATTTTGGAGTGAAATTCACTGGAGAGATTGAAGACTTTCTTGGAGTCGTTACTGTGAGATATTAACTTAATTTGATATCCACTGATGGTACTTTTTGAGGGTTGATTCCATTCCACTTTCATAGCCCTTCCACAGTTGATAGTTGCCAGTTTCAAGTTTTGGGGACTTGGTGGGACTTTGGAATTCACTTAAAAACAAAGAAAAAAGCAAAAAACAACAACAAAAAAAACAAAAACTGATTCGGTTGGTAAAAGAATACTTCAAAGGCCAGGCATCCAAACAGAATAGTAGCAATAGCGCACTTATAAGACCAAGGCATTGACAGATGAATCCATCCATCCATTCATCCATCGATAGAAAGATAGATAAATAGAAAACATTATTTCATCACGGTAGTTTGTCAGAATTACAGAGTATTTTGATTTGCACAAAAGCCATGCAAATAACAGTATAAATTATTGAATGTAACGAATTTAAACAAACATTATTTGAAAGACAGTGAATAACTTTTGTTACAAAAATACTATTTAAAAATCAAAGTATCAATCCACTCAATCCATGCATCCTTTCAGCCATCCATCCATGCATCCAATGATGGAAGCATCAACTGGTTCATTTGATTAATTCTTTTACTGACTAAATATATGAAATAGTAACTTTTTTACTTGTACATCAAAACACAATTTTGGGCTGTCTCGCAACACAGAAATTATCGCTCTATTAATGAGGACAAGAAACAAAAAGAGCAGTATAAAGCTTACCAAGAAAGAAAGAAATAAAAAGACAAGAAATAAAAAGAGCAGTATAAAGCTTACCAAAGTCGTAGAAAGGAATGTCTCTTTCCGCAAGCATTCTGCCTGACATCTGTAATCCACACTTGTAATGTCCCAAATCTTGTTTGGAAACGTTTGCAATCTCCAGAGCAACCAAACCTTTTGTTTGCTGACAAGAATTAGGTGGCAAGTGCATGGAAAGTATTTTATATTTTCCATCTTCCTTTATTTCACCACCATGAAACATCCACTTCCAGTGGTAAGAACCTATCTGTTCATTGTCGAGGCGGTAAACCTCGCAACTCAAAGTGGCATTGTCATTTGGTCCCATGTTAGGTGGCAGTGCAGTCACTAGTGGTAACGCCGGTGGACCTAGCGTGGAAAAGAATACCAATAGTTTATAGTTTGATTGGGGAGACGCCCTTGATACCTTAACCCTATTTTGCTTGGGCTTTTTTTTTTTTGAGTTTCTGCATAAGCATACACATGGTCATGGAAAAGAAAATCTATCGTTTTTCGTTGTGCTTGTGCTTTTGCTTTCGTGTTTGCGTCGCTCGTCGGGGCACAGGTGATCAAAGACGTTCTCGTCCCCAGATCCCGATACCCTTTTGGTGTGCAGCACAACTCAAGGGTTCTGGTTGGCAATTGCAAGTTTGATATGGCGGGGTCGAAAATCAATCCGTATAAGTAGTGTTTTCCGGGAAATTCAAACAGTCTATAAAACCTATTTGCTGGATTCGCAAGACTAAAACTCAAACCGCGCTACGTCTCATAACACTCACAAACTTACACGGATTTTTCTTTCATTTTTCTAGGAATATTTTTTTCAGTTTTCAGTAGCTATACGCCTACCCGTAGAGACATCTTGACAGAAGTTTGGAGAGAATGGGTGGTGATGGTTATTGGATTTGTCATCATAATTAGTAGGTGGTCAAGCCATTTTAATTTTTAAATAAAAATGCGTGTTTTCCACCTTTTTTAGGTAAAAAAGCACACAACGTCGATAAAAGCGTCACATCCTACATGTCTAGCATCAAAAATTTCCATTTCTCGCCGTTTTTTGATAATTTCTAATTTTGGATATGGCGGCCATCTTGAATGACGATACAAACCCCTAGCAGCCTACAACCTAGGATATACACCTCATCTTGTAGAGCACACCACAAGCTTTCTACTAAAGATAAAAGCTTCTCAAAATATTGTAACACTCACCCACACACACAAAAAATCAAACAAACAAACAAAAAAGAAAAAAAAAAGAAACAAGAGGGGACATCACTCCCCTCGTAGCACGGTGAGGGTGTGACTTTGCTTGTACGTCCGAGGGTTGAGGAGAAAGGTATTAGTGTGTAGCGAAACAAATAAAGAACGCTCACAAGATACCGTCACCAGGATATTTCGTCTCTTGCTTCTGTACTTGTTTGTAGCTTGACAGGTGTAATTTCCAGCATGTCTTATGTCAACATCAGAGATATCTAGTGACAGATTCAAGTGATCTCCTTTAATTTTTCTCTCCAGTACAACCGTGTGGTTCATGTCACCATCTTGGAGCTCTTTACCATTCATCAGCCACTTGACTGTTGGCAAAGGCCAGCCTGATGTGGCACAATTAAAACCAACTTTTCTGCCAGCGAAAAGAGATGTAACGTCGTCCGATAATTGAACTGATGGGTTATCTAAAACAGAAGAGTCACAAAGTATGTATTACACAAACCGTTTCCCTAAGTTGCAAACACCATCGCGTTAAGACTATGAACATAACGTAGTTACTTCCTGTTTCTTCTGTCTTTTTTATTACCGACTTTATGCAATGCCACACTGATTAAATAAATGCCTTCCTCTTCGGCATTTCATTTCGTTTTATATTTCACAAGGACAAATTATGTATAATATTTTCTCAATGTTGCGAATAAAGTCATATTTTTCTGTCCAAAATATAACCCATTAGGTTAAAACTGGACCCCCAAAAAACTTATCTACGCGGCTTTTTATTATCATTTAAAAAGAAAAACTAACTAACTAACTAACTAACTAACTAACTAACTAACTAATTAACTAACTAACTAACTAACTAACTAACTAACTAACTAACTAACTGACTAACTGACTAACTAACTAACTAACTAACTAACTAACTAACTAACTAACTAACTAACTAACTAACTAACTAACAAAGGAACAAACTAACAAACAAACAGATAGACAGACACTGACAAACAAACTAAGGAGACCCAGAAAGTTCATTTTGTTTCATTTTCTTTTGTAGCTTGTAACTGAAATAGATAAAACTGACTGAGATTCAATTGAGGATTCTGACGCTTTGGGTGATACTTTATTAACCAAATCTTTTGTGTTGTTCTATTGCTAAGTAAACTGTGTTGAGCACTGTTTTATATTAACCTTTATGTCTCTTTTGTTCTTTGTGTCGTAACTCTGGGCTTGGCATATGGCGCACACTACCCCATGCCTTTTGTCAACCCCAAAGAAGCCCTGCTATATATTTTAGCTAAAGTAAGTCTACCAGAAGATTTATAGCAAAACCCCAAAATGGCCTTTGCAACTCCCTATTACTTATAGATCCGATTCCCTTTCCCCCAGGGTATATTTTACCGGCCGCCTGGTTATTGTTAACGTTGCTCTAGGTAAGCCTAGCATAAAGGAGTTTCATTTAAAGATCATATATTAAAAAAGACGGAAATTCGGTACTTGCCAATCGCCCACCAAATGTTGGTCACCAGTCTATCCACCTCACCAAGCAGAGAGGAAAATGAGTTTACCAGAAACACGTCCTCCTTCCTTCCTGTAATCTCTAACAGCTCCTGTAAAGCAACAGCCTTCCCTATGCCGACAGCAAAAATACGAACACCTTTTTGTTTGAGTGGTTCAGAGGCGATGCTCAAGGGTACAGTATCTGGACTTGCTGTGTTCTTGCCATCAGTGATCAGAATTGCAATCTTAGGCACGCGTGGCCGCGAACCCGCAAGTGCCGTAAATACAGAGCTTGCTGTGAGGAGTAAAGCTTTGTCAATCCGTGTCCACCCCCTTTCATGGACTAAGCTATCTATGACATAGTTAAAGTAGTCCAAGTTAAATTTCTTAGAAAAGGTAAGCTGCACAGAGGCACTGATACTGAATAACACGACCGCAGCATTAAGCTGTGCGCACTTGTTCCCAAGTTTATACACAATCTCTTTGACAAATGTCTTTTCCATTTCGTAGTATATTCGCACTATACTACCACTGGAATCTACTAAGAAGGCTATTTCCGCTCCTTCGCCGCACGGGCCTGATCCTGAAAACAAAAGTAATTAACAAACAACATTGATGCCTGATATTTAATTTAAAACCGGTTTGGACTGGGTTGTTTTCAATCAATCAATCAATCAATCAATCAATCAATCAATCAATCAATCAATCAATCAATCAATCAATCAATCTTAAAAGAAAACTGTAACGAAACGAACGGATGCAGGTTAAGTCCATCGACTTTATTCAATTTAAAAAAATACAAAAATATAAAACGTTTTTGTCTCAAATTACATGGTACTCGGATCTTTCGGATTTCCCGAGTGGATACAGCTGTCATGGTGGGGCCAAACCAGCCCCCAAAGGGGTCATTTAGACTAATTTTGCTTCTTTTTCATATTTCTTTTCCACACTTGGCAAAAAACCTTGGGTTGTCGCCCAATTTATTTTAAGTATGAGAATGACTAAAAAGGCCAAATTGTGACGTCATAATGGCTGACGTCACAAAACGAGTTAACTGAAAATTTCAAATTT
>Ga0126336_10001586_pt1 | contig 12111 bp, 16 predicted proteins | sample SidCmetagenome_FD_92530 | JGI IMG/M metagenome (GOLD analysis project Ga0126336, IMG submission 92530) | Coral microbial communities from El Islote,Puerto Morelos, Mexico - Siderastrea C C metagenome | ecosystem: Host-associated > Invertebrates > Cnidaria > Coral | place: El Islote,Puerto... | reverse complement strand
CGTCTAATTCACAGTTAAACGAGTACGGGCTCTTGCTCGGGACCTACCGCCCCCTGCAAGAGCCAATATTGTCACCCATGATTTTTGTACATGCAATTCTGCTGTAAATATTGCACCAAGTAACAACCTTAATCCATATGTAAATGATAGTGAAGTCGATATAGGAGTCACTGGTTCCCATCTGTCCGCTATGGATACTGTGGGAAACCCGAGACCTGCAAATATAATATGTCACCTTGACAACGGATCAGAACCAACTTCTCCAAATTGTACATATTTTTCTCAGGGTAATATCACGGCCGAATTTTATTCCCCAGGGGACAATGATAGTGAAAGCGCTGATGTTATTGTTGAAACAGAAATTCTTGATGCCCACTTGAACCATATGTTTCCGACTAAAGACATGACATGTACTGATGATGAAATTAACGCGATTGAGACACACGTTACTGACAATGCTGCAGCCCAAAATCACATACCACAAGTCATCGAAATGATACGAAATAATGATGCGATAGAACCAAATTCAGAAGTAAACAATTCCACAGTGAGTATGATAGAAGGTGACCAGAACTCACCGCATTGTTTTGATGTACATCCTAATTCTTCTCATGGAGGCAACATGAGTGTTAACAAAATTAATCAAGTGGACATAATCAAGTCTCTCTGATAGCCGGCAGGAGAGGAATTTCAATTCTATGAATAGTGATACAGAAATAAACAAAGATATTCAAGCAGATTATGAAGTAAGTGAAGATACACCTCCAAATTTTTCAATGGGCCAAAATGCAGCACAAGATATTATAATAAGTGATGACTTAAACGAGCATATACCATTACATGATAAGCAAGTCCAAGATATTGAATTTTATGATAATACAGCACAACATAGGGCATGCAGCAATGACATAGGATATCACTTAATCCCTGACCATAGCCCACAGCATTCTTGCACGTTCAACCCTGATCAAGTTGTAACTGCATTACTTCCTGGCTTAGATATGACACCGCCGGATATAGGTACTGTCAATACATGTTTAGTTTCGGATAACACCTTCACAGAGCGCGCATTAGAAACCGAAACTTCACTACCTTTGCCTGTATCTCAACCGGCCTTTCTGGATCACCCTGGTTTTCAAGGCCTCGACCAGGTGGATCAGCCGTCACCAGAATCAGTTGCAACCACAGACCATCGGTGGATCAACTCTCACCTTCCTACAGTTATGGTTTCTTTTAGTCCATCCTCTTCTGCATGGTATACTCCACCACAGACACCAACCAATGATAGTCCAGCCATTGCTGCCATGGACATACCATTTTCTCTACCATCAGGTAGCCTTTACATTATTGGGTGCATACAAGACCAACCTTCACCGATGTTAATAGATACCGGTGCTTCAATTACTGCTGTAAGTGGTTCATTTTTTTGCCACCCTCTCATCTGCTCCTTCTCAGCAACCTTCTTCTTTACCTTTCATCGGCACAGTCAGTGGAGAGGATCTTCCTGTCCAGGGCAGAGTTACCCTGACATTGGTCCTTGACACTGTCCTCTATTTATTTGAGGTTCTGGTGATAGATAATCTTACCTATCCAGTTGTTATTGGGCGTGATTTTCTGATGCATTACGGCTCAATTATTGACATGCAAGTCCGTTCTTTGGTGTCATCTGTTAACCCTCCCATAACTCTCAATAGTTCATATTGTTCTGACGGAGGCACTGATTCTACTGATGAATCAGTAACTGTTCATGCTTATAACGCGTACATTTTGCCCCCTTACTCTGAATCTGTTATCCCTGTCTACCCAAAGAAACCTTTAGCAATTGGTAGCACTGGTCTCATAGAGCCAAGTTCTAAACTTGCTGAGCGTTATAATACATGCGATGCATCTCAACTGGTTAGTTTTTCTGAGGATCACACATTTCCATTTCGGGTATTGAATCGAACAAATAAACCAGTTACTATTTATCGCTGCTCTACTATGGGCACCTACACTCCATCTGCTCTATCTATGTCTGTAATTGCTACCGCAGAAGAACCTCCACCTCCAACAACTTCTGCCAATCCAATCCAAACAGTGCCACCAGATCTTTCAAACACTGATCTTACTGACACACAGTAAGCTCAACTTAAATCACTGATTGCTGAATATCGTGACATATTTGCTCTTACACCTGAAGAACTTGGTCGCACAGGCTTAGTGCAACATCGCATTGATACTGGGGATCATGCTACCATTCGACAACACCCATACCGGGTTTCTGACACTCAACGTGCAATTATAGAGGAACATGTCACCGATATGCTTAACCGCGGGATAATCCATCCTAGCGTCTTACCCTGGTCATCTCCAGTCATATTGGTGAAGAAAAAAAGATGGCACTGATCGTTTTGTCGTTGATTTTCGCCGCTTGAATTCCATTAAACACAAAGATTCATATCCCCTCCCACGGATAGATGATGCCTTAGATGCACTAAATGGCATCACATAGTTTTCCAAGGACCTCATGAGTGGGTACTGCCAGGTGGAAATGGATCCTGATTCTCGCGAGCACACTGCCTTCACAACCTATGGTGGTCTGTACGAATTCCTGGTTCTACCTTTCGGATTAACCAACGCGCCTAGTACGTATCAGAGATTAATGGAATGTGTTTTACGCAATTTGACATAGAAGATTTGTTTGATTTATCTTGATGATATCCTTGTTTATTTAGGGCACATAGTTTCACCAGATGGTATTGCACCTGATGATGATAAAATTTCTGCTGTTAGAGATTTCCCTCGACCACATAATGTAAAAGCAGTGAGGTCTTTCCTTGGTTTGGCAAACTATTATCGTCGTTTTGTGAAAGAGTTTGCTAAAATTGCAGCACCTTTAAACCAACTTCCTCGCAAAGATCACAAATTTGTTTGGACAGATGCTTGTGAAACAACATTTAAAGCTTTAAAGGAGGCCTTAACTAATGCTCCTATTTTAGCTTTTCCAAATTTTCAGGAACCATTTCACTTGTATACCGATGCATCTAGTGAAGGTATAGGAGCAACATTAGGTCAATTTCAGAATGGCAAGGAAGTGGCTATTGCATATGCAGGTCGCGACATTAATGCCACTGAACGGAACTATAGTACAACTGAATGCGAGGCACTTAAGGAGTTATTTTTGGTACTAAGAAGTTTGAGCCTTATCTCCATGGTAGGAAGTTCATCTTGCATACTGATCACCATGCACTGAAGTAGCTAATGTCGATACACGATCCTTCTGGCAGACTCGCCCGATGGTCCTTATTGGTCCAGCAACATGACTTTGGGATTCGACATCGCCCAGGTGCCTCGCATGCCAATGTGGATGCCCTCTTGCGCCGTCTGTACACATTACCAATGCCACCTATTTCAGCTTATGTTGTCCCAGGTGTTCAAACTTCAAGAGTGAAGGAATTACAGCGTCGTGATCCAGACCTCGCTGACCTCATTGACTACCTCGAGAGTATCAACCTCCCAGATAAAGACAAACTTGCACGGTCTCTTTTGCTCACTATTGATGACTACTACCTCAGTGATGACGGCTTACACTTCCATTTATGGACCCCAAGGAGATCCCGGCATACTACTACCTATCCGCAACTTGTTATCCCAGCAGCTTTACGCTATGAAGTACTCACATGGGGACATGATGATCCTACTGCAGGTCACTTTGGTACAGTTAAAACTTATGAGACGCTGTGAACTCGCTACTATTGGCACAACATGTTAAGTGGCATACAGCATTGGTCCCGAAGTTGTTGTGATTGTGCTATGCAAAACACCCCTTGCAACCGCCACAAGGTGCCACTCCTGCCCATTCCAGTGCAAGACGCTTTTGAATGCATGGCCTGCGATATTCTTGGCCCTCTTCCAAAGACTGCTAGAGGGAACCGATATGTCTGTGTTTGGTCAGATTGTTTCACGCATTGGGCTGAATGTTTTGCTGTGCCTTCTATTGAAGCTTCTGTTATCTTTTGGATGAAATTTTTACAAGACATAGAGCCCTGTGCACCTTCTTGTGAGATCGGGGAAGCAACTTTCTTTCTGCTCTAGTTGAAGACGTTTGTCGTTTGATGAATACTAAGAAACTAAACACCAGCGCTTATCACCCCCAAACTGATGGTTTGGTCAAATGGTTTAACAACACTCTCGCTGAATCAATTTCTATGTTTGTCAATGCTGAACAAACAGATTGGGATTTGTTTATACCATCTATACTCTTTGCTTATCGTGTGTCACCCCGTGTTACCACTGGCGACTCGCCTTTCTTTCTTTAAATGGCCGAGAGCCGAGATTGCCAATCGATGTATCTTTGTTGCCACCTAGTAACCTTTCTAGTTCAGTGGAGGATCATCAGAAACACATCGTGACCCAAATTGAAATTGCCCAGGCACTCGCTCGCAGTAACATGGCCAAAGCTCAACAATTAATGAAACTTCAATATGATAAGAAGGCAGCTGATGCCCCTTTTGAAGTGGGACAACGGGTCTGGGTGTACAATCCCAAAACTAAGAAAGGTTTGTCTAAGAAGCTTTTGCACATGTGGCACAGTTTCATGGGTTTTTCATAGCATTAGCGAAATTCATGACCCATGAACAACCCATTGGTTTCCCCTGGATATTGAAATATTAATGACCCATGAAAATGTTCTAAGCAAGTTCATGGACTTTTCATGGCATTTTAAAGACCCATGAAAAACTAGTGCTGATTGGTTGACAGTCATTTCATGGGGGAAAAGTGAAAACATGAACCATGAAAATTGCATTAACCCTAATTTAAGGACATTGCAGACAAATTGTGTCCGGCATCCTCACTAACAAAAATTACAATGTTAGCAAAATAAATACCTTAAAACTTACCATTTGATGATGTGAATATCACTATAGGCTCTCAAAATAAAATGTGACGGCTGTTTTCCTCATTGCAAGGATCAGGGAAGGTTTATACTTTCAATGTACAGGCGCGTTGGTGACCGTGCAAACCAATGACCTTGACAATTGGTTGTCCACAAAATGTATATCACGTTTATTGTTCCCTTTCAGTGGAGGATTGTCCAGCATAATTTGCTTATTATCTTCATATATAAATATTCATCATTTTCATCAACAACTGGAACTTCTTTTTTACTCTAGTGATGATGAAGACGACACATGCATGGTCCATGAAGATCCAGGAGAAGATGATTACCCTTCAACAAACTCAGATGACGATCATGATGGCAACGACCTTTTGCTGTTAGCAGGCAATCCAGAGAAGTCAGCAAAGGTTAGAATCGATGAAGTGCTGTGGTATTTGTCAAGTGTCTGCCATGATTTATAAAAGCTTGTATGCTACAAACCGTTTTTGGGATTCGCTAGTGCTTAAAAGCTGAATACTGTAGAAGAACCCAGATACCTGTAGTGAATTGTGTAGTCTGCGTTTGGCATTCTGCTGTCGTACAAACGCCATATTAAAGCTTACATAACCTTATCCGCAAATTATTGCCTCCTCGTATACCTCTGCACTTGGAACTTGTCTTCCCTTTTTCATATTGTTTCGCTGTCTTTAGTGTTGACCCTTTTGTTTCGGTCCTTGTGGAACAGAACTGCGTTTTCGGCTTATTAAAATTCCAATGTACAATGAATGGGTCACCGAAATAACCTTACAAAATCACCAAAGCCCGAATAAATGACGATCTGTTGGCCTCTGATCGTATGAGTGTTAATATTTTATTTATTTATTTTTTGTAAACCTTGACTTTAGGGCGCGGAGGAAAATATTGAAGTGTATCTAGAAGACTCAGACCCCATTCCTCGGATTGAGAGTGATGAGACAGACTCGTCTGATTCTGACACGGAGAATAGTAGCTCTGGATCTCAAAGTAAGGTATGTTATCATTTATAAAAAAGCTTGTGTCTAAATTATAGAATACGTGGCCACTTATTTGTAACAATAATGCCCATTGTGATATGCCTCGTATGTCTCATTGTTTGAAAAGTGGCCCTGCCTTGAAAAGTGGCCCTGTGTAATATAGTTCATCCATTCCTCTTTCAGCTGGTTAGCTGATTGCTACCAAATTAATTTTTGAATTGTCATAGAAATCAGTCTGATGAGAAATGCCACATTATTTTAGGCAAGCAACTAGCATTGACAATGGCATAAAAAAGTGTAAATTGGGTCAACATATAATCTCCACAGCCGCAGGTCCACTGAAACTGTTCAAATATACAATTTTAAACTCCTCTAATTAATGATTATACATGTATTCCGCAGGATAGTGACAAAGATCCACTGAAGGATGAATTAAGTGGAGATGCTGTTGACATCACTGCTGCTATTTTGTCTGGAAAAATGTCAAAAGATGTGAGCGAGGCTATTGCCAAAAGTCCGGCTCTTCATAGCAGCCTCACAAGTACATTGTTTGAAACAATTGTTTATTCATTTGACTTGTTCGCTTCTCACCCATCACTGAGTAAAGACGCTTTTTCAAAAAATCTACAGCTGTGGCACTCACTTCCTCCTGAAGGTAACCTCCTTCCAACTTCATACCAAGAGGCCTATAATATAATTAGGCCATATCTTCTGCCGGAAATTGTTTCACGTGTGCATAAATGACTGCACACTTTACAGAGGGGAATACAAAGATAGTGTTGTCTGTCCCAAATGCAGCGAACCAAGATTTGGGGTGAAAAACACTCCCAGAAGAACATTCCATTACTTGCCACTTGGCCCAAGGCTAATAAGGAGTTACGGTACTGAAGAAATTTCATGTATTCTGCAAAGTCATGGAGGGGAATTTGGTGGAATCAGCAACGGTGGAATCATGAGAGACATTCATGACTCTCCAAAGCGGAAGGAAGCGTTTAGAGCCAGTGGAATTTTCAAGGGTGATCCTCGTGGTGTTCTTTTTTCATTGTGCCTTGATGGGCTCAATCCTTGGAGCAAAAACAAATCCAATTATTCCATGTGGCCCATTGTCTTAGCCCAGTTGAATCTTCCAAGGAACGCAAGGTACCATATTGCCAATCTTTTGCTTCTTGGTATTATTCCAAGTCAAGCACAAGGAAAGGAGCCTAAACACCTTGACCCTTTCCTTGAAGTCGTAGTGGATGAAATCCCCTTTCTATCCAACTGCAAGGTCTACGATGCATACAGGAAAGCACCTTTTGAAGTCAAGGTGGACATCATGATCTATGTCTTTGATTATCAAGGTCTAGGCAAAGTGTTCTGCCTAACAGGGACTGGCTCGTATAGAGGATGTGGATGGTGCATTCAGAAGGGGTAGTACTGTAAGCATTTCAAAAAAAGTTGTTTATCTTGGGAAGAGGCGTTTCCTGCCCAATGACCACAGCCTGAGGAAAGACAGCCATAATTTCCCTGACCATTTTGAGGAAACAAGAGAAATTCCACCGCAACGCAGCTTCCACCAAGATGCCTGGTTCCATAAGGCACATGATAATGCCAAGAACAATGCTCAGAGCATGAGAATAGCAACTGGAACTGGTTGTCGTGGAATGCCTGTTCTTGCCAAGAATCCCATGTTTGATCGTGTAGAACAAACACTGCCCGATACAATGCACACAGTTGCTGTGCAGGTAAAGCATCTGGTCAAGTGCATTGCTGGGAAGGCCCCAGAGGACAGTCTTACAGTTAGATTGCAAGAAAAATCCCTTCGTAGGTTTCAACAGTCATCGCCAAATGCTACATGTTCAATATCTTCCTCTTAACATGATGGTGCCTGCAAAGAAAGCCCAAGAGAAAGCAAGAAAAAGAAAAAGAGTGAGAAGGGAACAACTCCACTGCCAACTGGCCCATTTGGACTCACAAAGAAAGAGATGGAGGTTGTTGACAAACGTGCTAAGGAAATCAGAGTTCCAGCTTGGGACCCCTTCTGTCCAGGCCCCATCTTCTCGCGAATCTCAGGGCTGAACTCACATGAATGGAAGGGGGTAATAAGACAATCTTAATATAATCAAAGGCTCTCTGAGCTACGTCTAAGTCCTGAATGAATGTATCTTTTTAACAGCTGATTGAGTGAGCAAAAAGGAAACAGAGTAGAGTCCATCATTCTATTAAGAAGGTGCCAGTGTTTGGCTTCTGGTAGCAGCCCACTTTATTTTCCCAGATCGTTTTGATCCTAAAAAAATAAAAAAGAAATGTTTGTTGGTTAATTTACTATGATGTGTGCACCCTTAATATCCCTCAAATTAAGTAATTTGCTCATATAGCTGGTGCATGCTATTATTGTTTTATGAAAGGCAAGTTTGAGCAGTTCATCTTTGTATTGATCTTGTTGTTTTTTTAAGCCCCACTAACATTTGGATTGATTTCCCAGCACTCGGGCCAATAAAGTTAACGAGTTAACCGCGTTTTGTGCCTAATCTATTGACAACAGAATACAAGGTTGATTGAAAATTTGGTTTTAATTCAGTACTAGACTATACCATCAGGCCAGGCTTTAAACCTGATTCATGCTACAAATTCCGATTTGCAGTTTGATTTTTTACTTAACCTGTAGGTTGCAGACCGGGGCATACTGAAATATCTTCTAAGCGACATGTTGGGAGATCAACAAAGAGAGAGTTTAGTCTTGTTTATGGATGCTATTGCTGCACTGTGTGCTCCTTTACAGGATGAGGCAAAAATTCCCCTCCTGAAAGAGCAAGTTGATGTGGCACTTGCATGAATGGAGAGAGATTTTCCATTGTCTCTGCAGGTAAAAATGCATAGATTCAAGAGTTATATAAAAGTATTTGTTGTTCATAAATCCACTCTAATTATTTTAGAACATGTCTTGTGTAAATCCCATTGATACAAGCCCTATTCTTTGTTACTTAAAATAGCTAACATTAAAAATGTTTGCACAGGTTGTAACCAATCACATTCTTCATCATGTGCCAGAAGGTATCGAGTGGTTTGGGCCAGTACATGGACCGTGGATGTTCGTGAATGAAAGGTTTAACTCGTGGCTATGCAGAAGAGCAATGAACAGGCCAGAGACATCCAGAAGCCACCAGTCTGAGAACGTATGCTCTATCTGAGCTTTCAGCACAAGTATGGTATATTACTGGGTTCTAAGAGCAGATTTCAATTGAGTGTTGAAAAAATAAGACCAAGGTATAAATTACTCTGACCAATCACAGCAGACACTAAAATCTCGATGAACCAATCAGGAGCACATTTGTAAAGCTCATTTTAATAAACAAGCTGGTGAAACCTCGCCCACATGATATTAACTAAAACTTTGACCGAGTCCGAGCAAAATAGAAAAACCCATCTAAATCTCAAAACATACTGAACCACATGGTAACTGGGATCCTAATCAACTCATCTAGGCAAACCACGGACATAAGACATAAAATATTGTGTGCATGCATGCATAAAATATTGTATGCATGCGCATGCATGCATGTATGTATGTATGTATGTATGTATGTATGTATGTATTGCTCTAGTTTTCAATTGACTGATCATGGGTATTTACCAGTATGTGTAAGTGTCCCAGTTTTCATACAAGGTGGTGGTTGTGAAACTGTGGCTTACATGTACAATATCATCTGAAGTGAATGTCTCAGTGAAGCACAATATTCACCCGCTGAATGTAATATACATTTAATACAATTCATTTCCTTTAAGGCAGGAAGCAAGTGATGCTTGGTTAGTCAGGCACATTAGACCCTTGCCACCGTGCAAAGTTATTGGTTAAATTGTGATAGCTTTTTGACATCTTTAGACAACTTGGTGATGGCTTCTGTTGCAAATTGCCAAACAAAGCACAAGAGCTGTGGGAGGTGGAGTTGACAGTTGTAGAAAATTAATATATAAGACGTTGTAAGGTCGTCATGGTTAGATGCACATGACTGTAAATCCTTATTCCATAGTCACCAATGAAGGCTACATTGTATCAGCCTGAAACTGAGCATAAGGCCAACTAGTATTTTATCGGTGCACTTTCACATATATATTACCTAAATCATTGCAAACCTTGGCTGTCCTCGCCCTCTTACGTATCTGACTATATGAGCCATACATGAAGTTCACCCATCAGCTCCGGATAAATCATCAGCATTGTTTTCCTCGTAGTGCATAAAAATAACACTCTTTTAACACTCTTTACCAGAGGACATTAGAATGCAGGACAATTACAATATTTTTAAGGGACAGTTGAAGACTCACTATTTTAGACTTGCATATAATTTTTAACTCTATGTAGGTGTACGTAAATTTTACTCTCTTTTTAATTAATTTTAATGGCAGAAACAGATACATTTCCTTTTCGTTATATTTGTAATGCGCATTTGATCACGTATTTCTGTTAATTTGCGCAATGTTAAGTAATGATTATTATTATTATTATTATCATTATTGTTATTATTATTATTATTATTATTATTATTATTAAGATTTTTTTGTCTTCACTCTTTCTTAACAGATCTATGAGTGGTGTCACTTCATTAAACTGTCTGGAAAGATGAGGAACAAACTTCCATGTGAAGGTAGTGATAATGTGTTGTCACCAAGCCCCTTGAATGGAAGCTCACAGGGAACAATACATCTTTCTAAGAAAGAACTATTCACAATGCTCCTAATGAAATGCGATGATAAGATAACTTATTATAATGCCTCGTTAGCACCAGGCCCACATATGCACGCTGATTGCGTAACCAGGATGGCATAAATAGGATGAAAACACTTGATTCTTGCTCAGTTTCCTTCCAGCGGACAACCAGAGTAAACGACTCTTCTGTTTCTCGCCCGAACCGCACGACTTCTCCATCGTATAATGGCTGATAGGCAAGTGCAAATGCCACAAGCCCTGGCTCATCGCGAAGCCCCTCATCCGGGAGCGGCTCAGGCTCCGCAAGTTCAGCAAGCACCACAAGTTCCACAGGTTGCACAAGTACCCCAGGTTCCGCAAGTTCACCCGGCTCCACAAGTGCCGCAAGCGCCGCAAGCGCCACAGGCGCCTCAGGCACCTGTAACTCCTCAAGCAGGAAACGCTCCTGAAGCCGCTCAAGCCCCACAGGCTCCGCACGTTCCGCAGGATGCAACGCCATGGTGGAGAGCTTGAGGTGAATATTTTATGTCTTATGTCCGTGGTTTGCCTAGATGAGTTGATTAGGATCCCAGTTACCATGTGTTTCAGCATGTTTTGAGATTTAGATGGGTTTTTCTATTTTGCTCGGACTCGGTCAAAGTTTTAGTTTATATCATGTGGGCGAGGTTTCACCAGCTTGTTTATTAAAACGAGCTTTACAAATGTGGGCAAGGTTTTGCCAGTGTTAATGAGTGAAGCTGACAAATGTGGGCGAGGTTTCGCCAGCTCGTTTATGAAATGAGCTTTACAAATGTGGGCAAGGGTTTGCCAGTGTTAGTGAGTGAAGCTGACAAATGTGGGCAAGGTTTTGCCAGTGTTAGTCAGTGAAGCGGACAAATGTGGGCGAGGTTTCGCCATCTTGTTATGGAATGAGCTTCACAAATGTGGGCAAGGCTTCCCCTCCCCCCCAAAAAAATTGGTTCAAGAGTTTTTATCAAATGGAGACCGTAAAGGAGGGCGAGACCGCTACTTTTGTTTTATGGAATGTTCCATTCATTGATTTGAGGAAGTTAAACAAATGTGGGCGAGACTTTGCCAGTCTTCTGTTTTGTTTTGTTTTTGTGGCTTGAATGCTCCATTCAATGATTCGAGGTGGTTAATTGACAAGTTTGGGCGAGGCTTCGCTAGTTTGTCTTGTGGAATAGCCGATTCAATGATTTGGATGCATTTGGCTAATGAGGGCGACACCTCCCAGCTTGTTTTCCTGGAATATTTTCTTTGAATGAAGACAAAAGTTTTTGTACGGGAGATCGCACCCTTCGTGAGTTTTTTCCGTTGTGTTATTTTTAAAGAAGCTGCGAGGGCTAATATTCATTTGTGCCCACAACATTGAGATGATTGATTTGTGCACTCCCGGGAGGTCATCTGTGGTTGCTTCGTGCATTTGTAGCTTTTTCAGAATTACAAATTAATGTTAAACTAAATTTTGATAATGAGATGAGGGCGCCAAGTCTCCGAGGAAGTTTTATATCGCCATCCTGCTTTTGAGCCTATAATATCTGCAGTTTTGTTCT
>Ga0126336_10001585_pt1 | contig 12114 bp, 7 predicted proteins | sample SidCmetagenome_FD_92530 | JGI IMG/M metagenome (GOLD analysis project Ga0126336, IMG submission 92530) | Coral microbial communities from El Islote,Puerto Morelos, Mexico - Siderastrea C C metagenome | ecosystem: Host-associated > Invertebrates > Cnidaria > Coral | place: El Islote,Puerto... | reverse complement strand
AATTATTCTACTCGGGCTTGCTGGATATGAAATGATTATAACCAACTCGGCGCTACGCGCCTCGTTGGTTATCTATCATTTCATATCCAGCGCGCCCTCGTAGAATAATTGTTAATTATTATTATTATTATTATTATTATTATTATTACGTCTGCCAGTATAATGTATCCGTTTCTAAAGATTACTTACCAAACGAAGAAATAATATGCTTTGGAAATGATCCTTCAATTCGCGGAAGAAAGATAAAATATGGAACTCTAAAGATGTCGCTATCCTTGTCAACAACTAGCCTCAGTTCTCTTATGTCCAATGCATTGCCAATAGCAACGATAAATGATTTCGCACCAATAGTTTTCAGTGGTTTACTAGCAACGTCAAGAGGATTGGCAGAAGCCCGCCTTCCAGAAGTAATGAGAACTGTAACCTTGGGAACGCCCCTTCGTGCTCTTCTTAACAGACTGGCCGCATACTCCAGAGCTTTGTCCACACGACGAGTGCGTCGAAGGTAGGGGGCTCGGTCCACCGCGCTTTCAAACTGTCGCAAGGTCTTGTGACTGTCGAATCGCGTTACGAGCCTCGCAGTGTCGCTGTAAACTACAAGGCAGGCCCTCGTAGCTTGTTCTCCAAGGTTCAAGGCTTTGGCGATGACTTTGATGAAATTCTTCTGCCTTCTGTAATTTTCCACTCCAACACCAGAAGAGGAGTCCATTAGGAACACAATATCAGCTATGAAAAGGGGCCTTGCTCCTGTAACGGTAAATTATTTTGTTTAAACTCGACTTATAACGGTAAAACTTTGTCGCATCCGAGCATCCTACGATAAGACTTGTTCCGACTATTTAAAATCGCAGTATTTAAATAAGAGTTCTAGAGCAGCAAGCTGCAAGCAGTGATGTACTTCACGGCGATCACACACAAAAACCTACGTAATTTCCTAGTCTTTGAGAGCCTTGAATTTTGAACCAGTTCAAACATTTGCGAGCGTGAAGTTCGCATGAAAGCGATACAGAAAATGTCTCGACAAAAAGAAATTTTTCGTGGACAAACCTTGTGGATTACAGTAACCTCATTTTAGACAAATACTCAACGTAAAAACCTGAAGTTTTCAGAAACAGCGTTAAGTTTCGCGGTTAAAGTGAAGCTTTCACATTTGCCTTTATTTTTCTTTGCAAAATTATGGCGGTAACTGCGCACGCGTTGTAAGTTTGACCGCTGTGAGGTAATGCACAATATGATTTTGACTTTTCAGTCAGCGGATGAGCTTCTTAAGTGTGACGATTTAAATGAAAGCGACTGAGAAGTATATGTCTGTGGTGATATGTATGACGTCGAAATTGATTCTAACTGTTAAGTCAGTAAATGAAAAAAGTGAAAGCGACTGAGAAGTATGTCTCTGTGGTGATATGTATGCCGTCGAAATTGATTCTAACAGTTAAGTCAGTAAATAAATTTTTTGAAGTCTGAGAAGGATTTCAAAACAGCTATTGAGGTGTAGTTTTCTTGGTGTTGTTTATTGCTGTATGCAAAGTGGTTCCAAATTTTTAAGTCCGCGGATGAAATTACCCGAAAATTTGTGAAGCTTCGTTGCTTTAACCCTTAAAGGGAAAAGAAAAGTTCACTGGCCTTAGTACACACCTTGCGTACGGCTGATGTGTCTTCCAACAGCATGAATTTCAGACTGCAACTTTATGAACGAAGGTATTTGTATAAGGTCATCGGAAGTGTTCACCAGGTTCCTTATTTCACGGTAGGAAACTTTAGGCCCTATGGCTATCACGTAGATGCGTGCGCCCAATTTCTCAAGTTGTTTTGTGGCGCCGTCTAAATCAGCGGATTCGATAATCGATTGTGGTCCGGATGTGAACAACACAACTGCTCTTGGTCCAGGTTTTACGTGGTCTTTGAGCATGCGTACAGCGAGTCTTAATGCCTTGTCCATCCTTCTTGGGCCTGTGAAAAAATATTAAAAATAATAAGAGTTTGGCTATTTGAGTTTTTGATTAGTTTCATAGCTGCTTTTGATTAGTTTCATAGATGAGGTTATGTAACTACGGCTATGAAGCATTACGGCTGACATTACATCACCGCATCATTTTGTTTGGCGTAATTTCACAAGATAAAAAGAAAACGCCCTCCTTGTGCTTAAACAATCGGTTGCAAACCCCGAGGGAGTTTGGAACCGATTGTTCTTCTCTGGTCTTCTCTGATTTGCTGAGAAAACAATAGAACAAACAACAAAACAATGGACCCTAGCCCCGAAAACAATAGAGCTGCGTGATACCAAGGTCCAATGAAATTAGAGGTTGTTAAGAGCTGCGTGGTATCGAAAGCATTTCTGTTGACCCTTGTCTGCGGTTCGGGAATACATAAACTTTAGGGACGACGGCAACACAAAGAAAAACGTCATTTAAATTGTGTATTTTGGTTTTTTATTCAACTTTCTGTTTATCCCAACTCGTTTAACTTGTCTCATGTGGCCGAACTATCCTATAACTGAATTTGCAGTGACGTTGCTTAAGTTCAGGTAGAGAAAGAAAAATTCACCGTCTTGTGTTTCCCGTTCTACCTAAAACCTTAACACTGGTCATTTCACGTTGCTGTTTTGTTAAGGACGGCAAAGAAATGTATAGTACTAAAAAGGGGGATCACACGTGTGGAATCATTGTTTTGCTCATTAACCTTTTGTGTTTTGTCACGTTCTCGTTGTCGTCGCCATCGTAGTTCCTTAAACTCCCTTTTAATTCTTTCAAAACACCTTCGAATGTTTGTATCAGGTTCATAATCATGCGCACCATTTTGCTCAGCTGAAGATCGATCGAAGATTTCCAAAGATTTTCGAACATAAACCAAAGTTTTCTCAAGATTTCGAAGGATAACCATTGATAATACCGTTTGCTGGCTATCTTGAAGTGAGCGTTGAATTGTTGGGTATTATTTTAAAATAAAAGATCGATCGAAGACTTCCAAAGATTTTCGAACATAAACCAAAGTTTTCTCAAGATTTCGAAGGATAACCATCGATAATACCGTTTGCTGGCTATCTTGAAGTGAGCGTTGAATTGTCGGGTATTATTTTAAAATAAAAATCTTTTACAACTATGTACCATACCAGTAAGATGATGAAGATGAAGATGACTTGAAGATGACTTGAAGTTTCTCGAACAACATCAAAAATCATCTAAGATCTCCTAGAATCTTCTAGGATCATTAAAAGGTTATGTTAGCACTACCTCATTCACCTACCTCTCATTTGGCTCGTTTTTATCATTGAAACCACGAATCGTTCAAAATCGGCAGAGTCCTTGAGTTGCACGGTTGGACGCGCACTTCCTCCGTAAGTAATGACACTGGCACGTGCTCCATTCTCAGGGATCTTGAAGACCTTCGTTAAAGAAACCACGAACTCTTTCTGTCTCTTAAAATCATCTGTTTCTACATTTTCGGAAGAGTCTATCAGGAAGACGATAGCAGCGTATTTGTGTAATGGAGTTGAAAAATCTGCACAAAGAAAAAAGTTGATAACTTTCACATTAGTCGACGTGCATAAGAGGTGAAAAGTTTCTCATCTGAGAGCTGCGTAACCATGTGGTGTAAAGATCCCGGGTGTGTGTGTGGGTGGGGTGGGGGGCACCTGTTCCATGTTCGGGTATAGAGATGCCGCTGAGGGTTTGAAACCCTGACACTGTTTGTATATGTAATCGCATGAGGCCGAGTAGAATTAAGGATAAATTTAAAAATTTAAAAATACAAGTGAAATTTATCCTTAATTCTACGAGGACTCAATGCGATTACTTGTTTATAACACAGAGGGCAAAATTTTCGGACAACTTTCAATCAGCCAGCCCTCAGAATAAAAGTACCCGCTCGTAAACAATTCACCACACAAGCAGTTTAACTGTTGCTCAGCGCACAGAACAAGAAAGACTGACAACTATGTACATCTTAAGAGATAAATACAATTCTAGTTCATTGACAAAACACACTTAAAACACTTAAACCTCAAACTAAGTAAATTTTATTCACCTGAGTTGCGAAGCTTCCTCTCGCTGGAAAAATTATCGCCCACATCGCTGCAAAGTTTTCAGTAGTTTTAAAACAAATAACCATTTGCTGTTTCCCGTAACACATCTAGGTTCACCTTTTGGAATTTCTCTTAAAGGTAACACCCGATTTCCATACCATTTTTACCAACCAACCCGGTTAAAAGTCAAACTTTGAAGCGATCCTAGTGTTGCACAACTCAAAATCCGTTTTTCGTTTCAAGACGCCTACAAAATGCAAATGGCGCGCTCTTGCGCTCAGCCAATCAAATGCGAGTAATTTTGGCGCTTGGCCAATCAGGACCAATCAGCACTCAGTAATTTTGCCCTCTATGTTATAAAGGACAAAAAACTCCCTAAATACCTATCCTGTGTAGGACACCCTCCGTTTTAGGTCCCTGTTTAGGCCAAATGTCAAAATACACACTCCCTTGTTTTAAACAATTTTAAAATTTTTCAAATACCAGCAACCATCTCCGATCTAGGATTGCTAAAATACTCGGTATCAACCATATTTAACGACGACAATCGTATAAATATATATATATGATTTTATAAAATATATATATTTCATTTTTTAAAATTTGTTCCATTGAGTATCTCTCTTTTTTGTTCCATACGGTTCGAATTTCATGTTTTACTTCTCTTCTGGCAAGAGATTCTCTCGCTTCTGCTTAAAGTTAGATGCATATACGATTGGACACATGCACATGTTGCTTCCGTGTTGCAATTGACTTTCCACATTTTAAAATGAGATAAAAAGGTGCGAATGTCAGTTATTCTCTTTAATTTGGCCTAGATAAATTGACGTGGATGTGTGTATAAATCTGAGCTGTTATCAGGATTAAAAAGGTAAATAAATAAAGGAAACGGTCCTTTTAATTCTCCTTCCAAAGTAAATATATGCACAATGAGGCCTAAACTTTAAACCTGGAGTGTATTTCATACTGTCTGTACTCAAAATAATCAATAGTAGTCTAGGAAAGATAAAAAATATGCATGACACACGAAAGGCACCTCATCCGACAATGGTCGTTGTGGAGGCCCCCTAACTGCAGAGTTGTATTTTTGAAATTTTAGCTTTGGAGGGCGGAGGAGGCGGAGGTTAAGAAGCTTGGAAAAAAAAAAGCAGAAATCGTAGACAGTTGAGAACCATTAACATACGTTACCCACATATGGGGCATTGTTAAGAGGGTAAGAGCAGGTCCCTCCCCACAATGTTGTCCGGCTTCCAATAAACGATTCTGTGTCATGTTTTGGCTGAGTTAAATGTTGATTGTCGCTTTGGTTCAGGATTTTAAACTGTTTTCGCTGGCTTCCCGCTCCACACACACACACAAAAATTCAAGCTGCAATTCAACCCAAAGTCCCTCCAACAAATTCGTTAACCCAAATGAAATCCAACCAGAGGGTGGCGAGACTGAGTTACTTTCACAATAGGGACCTGCTTAACTTTTTCCTACCTGAATTCACTCTTATGTAACTAGCTGCAGATGAAAGGTAAGGCACGAGTGTTTCATGAGACTCGTCCGTGATCATGTTATTCCTTGGAACAATCTGTCCCAAACTCAAATAATCGATGCTCTCTCCAATCGCAATCACAAACATGGTGGTCCCTTGATCACGGAGGGCTTGGACAAGGGTCCTTAAGTCGGTCCCAGGCTCAGTCAGTCGTCCTCCGTGCGTAAGAATGAGCAGAATCTTTGGAACCAATGGACGTGCTGAAGAGAACGTCTGATTAGCTAATATTAATGCTTGATCTATTCTCTTTGTGCCTCCTATGTACGGAAGTGAATCAATTGAACGGTTGATAGCTTCATTAGTCTCATGCCGGCCCAGTGGTATAGACAGCTCTGCTCTGTTTCCATAGGGAATGATTCCAGCTCGAACGTAGCGAGGCGATATTCGGAATAACTCGACGACTTTTTTGAGGAAATCTAACTCCTCTTGATAATATGATTTGGACACAGCTGATGAAGAATCCACTAAGAACAGCATGTCCGCTGTGATTTCCAAGGGTGGAATTAAATCTGAAATAATAAACGATGAAATGACAAAAATAGCTTCATTGATAAGGAAAGAAATGACGAAAAGGATGAAGCTTTTACACTCCAACACCCACAAAAATGATTAAGTCGTTAGCGAGGGGATAGAGATGTTTTAAGAAAGTTGTTTGTTGAACGTGGTCACGATCTACAGTTAAATCTCAAAGCCACCATCCTCGGCAAAGAAAAGTTTGCAAACTTGTTTTGGCTAATGTGAGTTGACGTGAATTCACGTCAGTCGTAATGAACAAATTTTGGTCATTATTCGCGCAGACCCTTTAAACAACTTATTGTGTTTAACAGATGCCTGTGAAACCGATCTCGTTCCCAGAATCCTCAGGCTCCTTGATCAGCGGGTGGTCGCCGGGAGAGACTCTGGGGTAATGGAATTGTTACCGCAGGTATTCTGCGGTTAACGGTTCCTAGTTTTGTTACTGTGAACGACGGTGAACAGCCAATCAGAAAATCAATCTTTCCATTACCCTAGAGTCTCTCCCGGCGACCACCCGCTGACCAAGAAGCCTGAGGACTCCGGGTACGAGATTGTTGTGAAACAACAGCGAATAAAGGCCAAAGGTGTTAAAAGCCTTTTGCAGGTGGCTTCTGTGGCCTGGGAAAAGAGGAGAAAATCGAAAGCGGGAGGAACCACGTTGTTTGCGATTAATAGACACAGAGTTGCCTGCTCAAGAAACTAAGCCAAACAGAAGGGGATATGAAAAAATACGGCCGTACGATATTTGCGTTTGCCGACCTCTTTAAGTTTACCGGCAAACTGTAATTTCCCCTGGAAAATAAAGTAATTAAGGAAATGTTTGCTTTTTTGACTTGCACTCAAAGGATCACACAATTACCATTCAAATCGTAGGTGAAGATTACTCGAATTCTATGGAAGGCAACCTATCCCAGCGAGTCGTGCTTTTATACCTATAAAAAAAACCTTTCTACAACAGGAGGCCTAATACTCATGTATCCTGAAAGCTTTTCCATATTAAATTCTATTCTTTATCTATGCATTACTGGAAAAATTAGGCTTACTTTCAACTCACCATATGTATCTATCTGATTCACGATGCGATAAGTCTGCTGCAAAAGTTTCTCAAACGAGTCCACAAAGAACACGTCCTGCCGTCTTCTGGCGAGCAGATACAACTCATCCTTTTTGATGTGACTTCCAATTCCGATGACGTAAACATAAACACCAAGGTCATGAAGCGGTTTCACTGCAATGTCCAGCGGTTTCGCATCATAGTCTTGCGTCTGCCTTCCGTCGGTCAACACAAACGCGATTCTCGGAACAGAAGGACGAGATTTAGAGAACACGGTCAGGCCGAGCGCCAGAGCTTTATCAATCCGTGTTCTGTTGCCTAGATACTCCAAGTTATCGATGGCAGTATTAATGCTGCGTTTGTCACTGTAGCTATTGAAGTCAAACACCAGCTTTGGAAAGTCGCTGTATATTATCGTGCTGACTCGGGTGGCATTCGGTGAAATGCTAAATACATTTATCAGATCTTTAACGAACTGTTTTTCCCGGTTGTAATCGACTTTCCCAATGCTTCCTGACGAGTCCATGACAAACACCACATCAGCTTTGTTTCTGACCGATGGTGTTATTGTATCTTGAAAAAGAAAAGAAAACAAATGAAAAAATAATAAAATATAAAATAAAATAACATAATTTATAAGAAAACTTAAAAGTTAACTGGTGACTTCCTGAAGTATCATAAACTCGCGCTCGCTGAAAGTAAATCTGCCCCAGCTCGCATGAAAACGTCCAGATTTGGTGACGTCAAATGGTACGGGTCAAGCCGAATCATCATAGGTTTCAACATAAGAATAAAAATGTTCATACTCAAGATGATGGCAAGGGAAATGTTTTAAACGCAGCCATATAGGGGCATAAAAACGTTGATCACCATTTTAAGAGGGACACTGTTTGCTTGTACTTAAGTATGTGATATAATACTGAGTTGCGTTGTCTTTGTTTACATGCATGATGCTGGAAGATGCAGGAATAATTGCAAGCACAAGAAAAAACTTGTTGTGGTTCCGGTTATGCCCAGCTTGCCCTTGTGCTTCCACCGCACAGGTTTAGACGTAGGTGTCCTGAGTTTTATTTGCTTACGCTTATACTAGCCTGGTCCAGGTGTGTAGTAAGCGAGGAAGGATTGCTCGCTAAGAAAAAGTATTGTGGTAGCTATTCCCCTTTCCTTTTTACCATCGCAATATTTTTCCTGTGCGCTGTATTTTCTTTGCTCCCGCAACCTGCACGCCGGGAAGGGGATACGCTTGAAATCGCTTAGTCTTGCCTCGAACGTGTAAACCATCCTTTTAGGGACTTTAGTTGAGTGCAACTGACTATAGTCACCAGTTCCTACCTGGCTCAAGACAGACATGCCTGCATCCATCCAGACAGCATTTGCTATTGCCTGGGCAGTCAAGGTCGCACGTGCAGTCATCCCAAACAAACGTAGGACAATCATCTCGCTTTTTGATTGGTGGACATCTCCCTTCTCGTATACCTGTAAATATGTGTAGTCGATTTATTGATGTACATTTAAATAAAAAAGCGGTGCCTGCAGCAGCAGCTACTGTAACAGAAGCAGCAACAATGATGGCAACAACAACAACAACAACAACAACAACGAAAAAATGAAATGAATCTACCACCGACAAGTGGTTACAGCACAAAGTGCTAGTGGACCAAACTTACAATAAAAAATACTTTCATTTGGAAAGAGGTAAATCCAACTGGCAAAGGCCAGACAGGAAGAGGCCTTAGAAAAGACGTTTTCCTTGCTAGAAAATGTTCAGTATGTTGGTTTTCAAAGATTTTCCTCTTATCTAGATCTGGCTTTAGAGAATACCCAATTCTAGACAAAGAGAAATTAAGATGAAGAAACTTTAGAAACGATTTAAGTTTCAGTCGCGCTCTAAATTGGACCTCACGCCTAAAGCTGAATGTTAATTTTTAGTGTTTGAACCTCGAGGATTGTTGTTTAAGTGTAACAAGACTTAAAAACTCTTTTTGAGAAGAGAGTACTTAGCGACGATGGCAGTGGACTTGGCGGTGTTTCAGATGTCATATTCTAATGTAAATACGTCGAGTTTCAAACTATTTCACCTTTTATGAATTCATAAAGCTAGTGTTTCCATTGTTATTATTTGCTCCATTGTTATTATTTGCACCAGAGGACTGCGCGATGGTGAATTTGCAAGAAAGTTATTCCCTGCTTTTGCTTTGCTGTCACTCAGAGCGAGAGCTCACTTGTCTCGTCTCCAAGTTGTCGACTCGGCATTTTCCTAAGGTGAATCGATTGCATGAGCGGCTCATAGTGTGTTTCATGTGAACCGCACGTCACGTTTTTTTTTTACTTGATCAGATTTGGTTACATTTACTTGGTTAGAAATTGACCAAGAGGCTCTTCTCTTACATTCTCATACTTGTTTATCATAACAACCATAATTATGGATCTTCTAATCAAATCATAATGTGACTCTAACACAAGTTTATATTCATTATACGAACGTTGAACGAAGAATATCCACAACTAGGCTTTCTACCATATAAATTGCCGCACTATTGTTACATCATGCATTGAAGTTTACAACGTGTCATAATCAGTGTTGTTCCACAAGCTCTTTGGATAAAAAAAAGTCTTTCAAACTATTATGTGACTGCAATCGTGCAGTCATCTAAAATACGTCGTTCTTCCAAAAGGCTGTTGCCAATTTTAGACTTACAAGCGTCTTAATTATCCATAATATAGTCTTAAAAGATTGAGATTAGATTTGAAGTCGTTTATCTCTGTTTCTGATAAAACTAAGATAAAAGTAAGCTGGACTGGCAGGTGGAGTGAGCAGTACAAGAACAACGACAAAAGGTAAAACTTTTCGTCCAGTCGACTAAATAAATGTTAATAATTTATCTATTGCGGTGGCCAGACAGATTTTTGAACGTAACACACCCCGGGAAAAAAATACTACGGGGGCAATCGTCGGGATTTGGAATGGAAACTTGGGGGGTCAAGTGCTGCAAATTTATTTTTAGACCAAAATATGTCAATGGGACGAATTTGGCTTATTGAAATTCCGTCAATCAAGACATCACTACGATCCTCCTCAGAAAGTATTGTTCTGCAGCTTGTACTTAAATGTGGTCAAACTTTAAAGGATTTCATCAGCAGACTGAAAAGATAGAACCATCTTGTAGTGCAAAATAGATGTTGTCACAAAACTAAGTATTCCTCATTTACGTTTAACTTCAATGGCCACGTTTTATAGCAAAGGGAAGAATGATACGTTAGACTAGTGACATTTAAAAAAAATTCGGCGAAATGATATCGTTTTGATGTAGTGCAGTAATATTTATCGACTTTATGTCGGATTTAGCCTACATTTTCCATAATCTATGAAACTACAAACCACAGTTGGCCAGGGGTTTCGGGTATATTCGTTACAAAGAGTTTTAAGTTAGGGATACGTATTTTCACAAGGAAATAAGCCTACGAGCAAGCTCGCAAGCTAGAAAATATGGTTATTTACAGTATAGTAATTTTTTCTATTTTAACGGAAACTTTTGACTGTATTTTGAAAGATGTATTGTTATACCTCTCCCCAGACTCCCCACTCCTCCCAGCCGACCGTAACAAACGCGCGTTCTTCGGTCGCCATCTTAAACCCAAATCGTGTCATTGTAGACGATAGACAAGGACGTGCTGTTTCAAAAAAAGGCAACCAGGCGCAAGATGTCCGACTTTTCACGCACACTCTGATACCAATTCTTGATGTTCCATTTCTGTTACGTGACGACTGAATACATACACATGAATTACATTATAGAATGACACAAGAAAGAAATTAATTACCACTTCGTTATTTGTCATTACCCTCTTCTAATAGCTGCTACGTTATGTGGATAGACACAACCAGATAGTATTATACTGTACGATTACAATTACAGTAGGGTCACTTACGTTCAAGTTGTGACTTGGCGATGAGAAGTTTGATAAAAATCACGAGCAGCAGTGTCCAGACGGACACAGACGTCGCCTTCATTACTATGGCCTCTTTTTCTTTAAAACGTCATCCACAAATTCAGCGTTGCTTGTCAAACCAAGGACAGAGGCTTTGTTGATTCGCGTTTTCCCCTGTTCCCTGCGGCGGATTTTGGCTGACCGATTTCTTTAAAGGGCTTAGCTTAGCAAGCAGAGCTTCCTGTGAAATTAATTCCTCACGTGTCACGCATTCAGCGGTTCAGTGAGATTTGACGTCGGAGAATATACAGATCCAAGGAATGTGTTCGTCAGTTAAAATGGGATCAATTTTAAAGAGGATTCGGAGTTTATACTTTAAAGAAGCCACAGCTGTGAAATTAAGGCGCACCTAATGATAATATTATTTCACCTTTTCACCTCACCCAAGATCGTATCTCGGAGATTATTTTGATACCTTTATCGTGACGATATAAGTTTACAGCGGTCGGAAGTGGTGGGTGTGACAAAGAAAGAATGATCTTTTCTTTTCTGAAATACCTACTTTGGATCAAGTGAAAACTGACGATCATCACACGAAAGTTTAGTTATGTATACTATTCTTGTCTTCCTTACAGGCGAGTCTTTAGTTTGCTAAATGGTCACATCAGTAGGGTCCTAGACTACGAGCAGTCGCTCCTTCCGCTCAGGGATAGTCGAGAAAAAGCGACCAAGCGAGCGAGGGCGAAAATCGCCTGCCGTGTTGCGTGACGCGCGTGTGGAGCCGCCAGTGTACTCATATCGGCTAACAACACTAGCGCTTCACGCAACGCGGCAGGCGATTTTCGCGCTCGCTCGCTTTTTAATATCGAGTATCCCTGAGCGCAAAGAGAGACTGCTCGTAGTCTAGGACCCTATGTGTCGAGACAGAATTAGCTAGAATTACAGAAAAGAACTGCTCCGTAGCTTTATACCAGAGATTCCAAAGTTCAAGCAACCTCCACTCCAGAAGGAAAAGGGTAGGTTAGGTTGAAAGGCGTGGTTTATTTGTCGATT
>Ga0126336_10001584_pt1 | contig 12115 bp, 7 predicted proteins | sample SidCmetagenome_FD_92530 | JGI IMG/M metagenome (GOLD analysis project Ga0126336, IMG submission 92530) | Coral microbial communities from El Islote,Puerto Morelos, Mexico - Siderastrea C C metagenome | ecosystem: Host-associated > Invertebrates > Cnidaria > Coral | place: El Islote,Puerto... | reverse complement strand
GTTTTACTTCTGATTGGTGGAGAAAGTGGCGCGAAATTTTTCAACCAATCACAGAGCGAAGTAAAGCAAAACCAAAGCAAAACGCGAATTACTTTCGACACTCAAATGAAAACCGCTCTAATTATTACTAAACGCAGTTTAAGTCTGATGTAAACGTTAGATACTGGATTAAGTAACGAGCTGATCTAAAACTAATAAAATGGGATTTATAGAATTAGCAAGTTGGCCTTTGAACTGTAAGAATACGTGAGCTCTAAATAGAAACTATTGGAAGATTCTAGCTGGTGATTAGTGACTGTTTCAGACACCTCTCGTCTAGCCAGCTGAGATCAGCTAATTGATGTCAATGAATTTTATCACACTAGGCATCTCTCGTAAACAGGCACAGAGGTCGTTTTTTGTGTGTCTGCTTTGACAAGTTTCACAATTATTTCTAGAAACAATAGAAAACTTTCAAGTCTTAAAGAAGACAAATTTCCATAGCTTCCATTGCCATCTTCGTTTACGATCAACAATACAGGGTTGAAGATGGCTATCTTTAAAATATGACAATTTAGTATAAATCTACTTGTGCTTTATCACAAATGCTGTTCTCTGATTGGCTACGCTACTCACTATCTGTTCTGTTGCAGATAGTGAGGGCGTTACCAAGGGTCTAACAAAATCATGGCCGCTTCTTTTCGTTTTCGAAGTGTCTGTGAAGAGGATTTAGATAAAGTTTTGAACGACTAGTAGATTTTTGACTTAAACAATTAGATTATTTGCTATCGATTTCTGGGCGCGATAGTTGACGAGGGCTGTGCCCTCGTCAACTATCGCGTGATAGAAGTCGCAAGCTCATAATCTAATTGTTTAGAATTAAACAGAAAAGGGCCATAATGGCAAGACAGTGAAGTAAAGGATAATTATGTGAGAACTAAAACTCTCTGTATAGTTACATGCACATATGTATGCATTCTTGGCTGTTATATTCTTAGTCTGCATTTCACTGAAATGGCAAAGACGGTGGAAAAAGTAGAAACATTACCTGTCTTCTTAAAAAAATACAATACAATATAACAAGCTACCATACATACCAGTTATGCGACACTTTTGAGTAGTATATGATGAAATATCTCACTAGTCACTTGTATTTTCCACGTCATACACACAAACCTTAAGGCTTGTGTGTATAACGTGGATATTGCGTGGTATCACCACTCATATTCGAAAGCGTGACATAACTATTTCATACCATGCCTTAGAAAAGCCCACACCCTCAATGCAATATACGCGCAGGGCACGATGGGACGGTTGGGTGCAATAAGGCAAGTCGTGATACAACGGCTTTCTGGAGTTCTTAAAAATACAATAACTTTATTGATACTCCTCTGTTGGGGCTTTTCAGTGACAGTGAATACAATTTAAAAAAGTAATGTTAAAAAAATCAAAAAAATAGGGTTAAAAACTTAAGTGTTATTTTATTTGCCAATTTTGCTATCATAGTCAAAGTTGCATAGAGTGATATTTCTTCGCAAGATTTCAATATCGGGTTGAGTCCTAGGAAGTTCGGGTTTCTTACTGAACCAAAACAGGAAGAACTTAGTATTTGCCAGGATTCATGAAGCATAAAGTTTGCGATTCTAGGAGTCTCGTTCTATAAAAAAATTCAGGCTTGAACGGGATTCGAACAAATGTGAATTAAGTGTCTAGAATAAATAAAGCATTGTATTGTATCGAACCCATGACCTCTGCGATACCGGTGCAGTGCTCTACCAACTGAATCTTTTTCCGGCTTTAATTTCACAACTGCGTAAGTTGTGTATTTAACTGCGATGCTCAATCATGTCTTCATCTCTTTCTCCGCAGTTCAAATATATGATCTTTCAAATATTCACTTGCAACGAGAGGATAGTTCAGAAGAATAACACACTACATCTCCCAACGAAATCCATTTTATACCACGTGATCACGCCATACGCAAACAACGTCTGTTTACACTATGAAAATTCTACTTTGTTAAATCTGCCATTTTATTTTACATTGAGTAGAAACAAATTAACAGGTCTTACACTACCTTATAGTGATACCAGTTTTGATTTGTTTCTTACATTACAATTCTGTTTAAGCTTGGCTATGTTTAATCAGTGTTATTAATATTATCTAAAAGTATTATAATTATATAAAAACATCGATGTCCGAATCTTTTTCGGCTTAATATGATAACTTTTTTCCATCGATAACCTTTCTAAATCTGCTGTATACATATTTACATTTACTAAGAGTAAGAAAGAAAGTTTCTTTGAAATAGTCTTTACAATTTGATATTTTCTTTAAAAGAAAGAAAAAGAGGAACCAGACAAACTATTCATTCAAAGCTTTCTTCTGTTATAATCACTGAAGTTGCTACTCGATCCGGTCCTTTTCGCAAGGTTTTGTGATTCAAATATGTTCAATAGCGTATTCTCTCCCACGTTTGGCGGGCTAGGGTTTTCATGTCACGAAACTGTTTCTTAAAACTCGCTCTGCAGTTAGAATTGAACAGAATGTACAACAAAGGGTTAACAACAGGGAATGTCAACACAGGGAATCCCAGATATTGTTTTTGTTTGATATGAATGTCAGGGAAATGATAAGTGAGGGTTTTATACACAATGTAAGGAATAAAACCTAACGTGAAAATAAAGGTCAAGAGCAAAAGAAAAGCTGCGATCCTTCTCTTCTCATTTGCTTCTTGTTTTGTTTCAACCGTTTCAGAGCATATTGTATTGTCCCAACACATTCCCTTCACAACAGACAGATAGCTTAAAGACGTTATGGCTACATTAATGACAAAAAAGAACTGAAGTACACCAAAATATATAGTCTTTGATGTTTCACCAAAACTGAAACGACATACAGGTCTCGAATCTTTGTAGCACACTCTTTTAAAGATTAAATGAGGAAGGGAAAATAGTAGGGCTGTGCAGAACCACAGACCTGCGATCACGTGCCATATATAATCTCTGTTGATTCGTAAGCGAGTGCTCATTGGTTTAAACAGAGCCATGTATCGTTCGAATGCAATCAAGGTAAATGTAAGAGCTTGAACCGCACTAAAGATTTCGTCTCTACCTACTTTACAAATTATTTCATTAAGAATTTCGGGTTTTCCAGGGCCTCTGAAAAAATACGGCAGCTGCCAAAGGACTACGAAGATATCTGCTAAGGCTATGTTACACAGTAAAATATTGGTGGTGCTTTGCATAGAAGTACTTCGTTTTACTATCAGAATGACGATTGCGTTCAATGGAATACCGACGACGTTAATAAAGATAACAAATAAAGATATCAAATCCATTGTTCAATGACAACTGAGTGTTTGATAGATCGGTACTTCCACAGCACCAGTTTATGCCAATATATCTGTGGAAAGGCTTTGCATTCTGTTTCTTCTTTGTTCTGAGGCCAGGAGAACGTCGTGAATTCAATCTGTCAGAAAAAGAAGTGACTAAAATTGCATTTTGGTTTAATTATTAATTATAATATATCATTATAATTCTCAAATTGGCATATACACGTTAACTGAAAGAAACAAAGAACTCTTGAAGTCAAAAAATGGAACAGATCTTTACGCACACTACTTAGTTACAAGTACAAAAAGCCACCCCCCCTCCCAAGCAACATTTATACCATCACCTATTTTACATCACCCGAATCTCTCCATACACGTCTCCGATGTGGTGTAAGATGATTGTAGTCCACTATTGTGGCTTCGAATTTTGATCTCAAACGGGAAAAAAATTGGAATTACACTCGTCTCCTTGTGAGTATATGAAACTCTTTTACAGTTGCCGTAGCAAAGCGAGATTGATCTGCAGAGCTTGACTAAAGCCACGCTTGAAATGCTCTGAAATGAAATTCGTGTTTCGTTTCGTTTCAGTTTTCCGAGCAACGCACTATTGACAATTCATTATCGCTATTTATAAACAGTAAAGCCGACCGCAGAGGTGAAGATATTAAAAAAGCAAAATTAACAAATGATATTTATGTCAACTTTGAGAAATTACGCTCGGTGTGGCATATTAAAGTAACTTGGAAACAAAAGTTAGAATTTTTATTGAAAATGAATAACATCTCTTGTCAAAACAAAGCAATAGTTTTTAATTAGCAACATCCGGGGTAGGTTACTACTTTGAGGGGGAACTAAAGGATTTTGTTTCTTCTTACTGCTATCTCACTTAAATTAAAATCAGCTTAAAGGATCCAACTACAAGATGCATGTAGTCGACCGATGACATCTCGCATGATCACTGAAGTTTAGAATGCAGTACCTCTTGCTACTCTTCGTCAGTCAAGGTAATCAGCTACGGAAAATAAAACAAAAACTATTTTAACGACAAGGCGTACGATGTGAATAAAGTAAATGTACACTGTACACTGCTGCAGTCTGTTTCACTGTCTAACTCAGGAAGAGAATGGACGGCCACGATTTCGAGACGAGGAGGGATTGGTATGAGCCAAGGGTGCGGCTTGTCTAAACCCCCATTTTGCCTCTTTTTGCGCATAATGCCTTTTTCGTTCAACTTTGCGAGGTTAAAAGCTTGTCAGATCCTAAGAGACAAGGCCGACTTCAAACAGTGTAATGTACGTGTGTTGCCGAGTTACGAAAACAAATTCAGTTGTTAAATAAGAATGAATTCGATGTACTTGTCTAGAAATTCATATTCCTGACGCATGCTTCCAACTCCAAGGACGTTGTGATTGTATCTGTTCTTATAGAAGTGAGAATTTGTACTCTGCGCCTCTCAGTGGCGGCTTGTAAACTCGAAACGAACAGTTTAGCTGTCTTTGCACTTGTCATGCGAGTCAAGGAATATAATAAAACAAAAAAAGATATGTTCCAAGCACATCAATTGCTGTTTACTCACCCAAATTTTGGCAGTTGGCAGCTTTTTTTCTTTTGTCCTGTGAAAAAGCAACTTCTCAGAATCTTGACCTTTGCGACTACTATAATGGCCGCTAAACCAGTTGCCAAATGTTGCAGTTAAGGTGGCTTCGACGAAAGTAGAGCTCAAACTACAGTTAGAATTAACGTCCTTTTGGTTTAAAGGACAATGCGTGACTCAGTGAGGCAATATTCTTTCTAGGATTAATTTTGATAGAAATGAACACTGGGAGAGATAAGCGGTTTGGGAAAGATAAATTTTAATTAAGAAACAGCTGTGAAAAGCTGCGACTCATTCTAAATTTGAAAACAAAAGTCAACAGCATCCATAATTGATTGCATCTCGGAAGCAAGCTTGAATGAATGGTAGGTTAATTGAAAATAACAAATTTTGAGCATCAGGGTTTTCGCTTTCGTGCAAAATTAATTGAAATTGCGTCGTCTTATTGAATCTGCTTCATTTTAATAAGTCCTACTTGGATATTAGTAAGTGTTAGGTACAGCTGATAAATATGTACTACTGATATGAAGTCTTGATGTGAAGTTCTGATCTTCTCTTTTAATGACCGCTTTTCAAAAAATTGAGACAATTAAAACTTCAGTGTTGCCGGAGTGCAACTACCTAATCAGTTCCTTTGGCAAACTGCAATTATTTATTTATGGGTTTTCCTCTATTTCTACTCTTCTTTCTCTGATATATTGGATTTATTCCTCACTTAATGACGCAGCTGAAAACGTTTTGCGCATGCTTGTCAAAGTCACTAGCTGTCTTCACTATGTAAATCAATAATGGTGAATAAATACAAGTTACTTGTTTTCAATTTGTACTCGCAGAGATTGGAAACCTTATTAATTGTGGCTCCTCAACTAAGATTTCCTAAGTGCAAATAGCTCTGTTTGTGTCCCATGATCAGATGTTTTGTTTTCCAACTTGAAATTTTGACATCTCCCATCATGCAGCGCGACGGTTATGTTATCATCGCCGTGTCCACCTTCTCCCAAGTTAACATCCATAGCGCCACTGTCTTTCACTGCATCGATAATGGTGGGCATGTCTGTCTGTCCTGTTTGTAGTTGATTATCGAGAACATTTGTACCCATCATGCTGCTGATTTCTCCTTGCAAATCACTTAGTGGGAGAACCAAAGCCAAGCAGCAAGCAAAGGACCACTGTGGGTTTTTCCTCCACTCAATGAGGTAACTATATAGGTGGGTGGAGTACTGAGCTAATAATGGTAAAATGTAAATATTTAATTTAAAGGTTTTTACGAAGTTAAGCACGTAATGTGGGCTAGAAACAATTCCAGCCGAAGGTATTTATTTTTTCAGTGTTTGTTCTTAATTTGATTTGTTCTTTCCTGTTAGCAATGGACTTCCACCACGTTAGATTTACCGCTTTGAATTCCTCTGTAGCCCTCAATAATTCCCAACAAGAATTTAAACCCTAAATCTGAACCATTAACTTATCATGGTCTGCATTAGTTTGCTAATGTTTAAAATTTATTTATTAAATAATTACCGAAAAAGAACGAGCTGTTCTTACCAATAACTTGGCCGATAACTAGGGTATTTGCTCCAAGTACCAATATCTTGAACAAGACGGCATCTACATACGCGTCACTAGAGGTGGAAATGTTCTCTGCGGGAATTCTACTGACAGCTCCAATTCCCAAGTTGACGACTGTAACGGCAAGGGATGTAGCCATCATTCTGTTCTCGGCCACGTCTTGTATGGGTCTGTTCCAAGAGAAGAGCATTCCATACATCCCGGCCATGACCCATGCCAAGCCAATGTAGGACCTGCTCTCCTGTCCCACAAGAATCAAGCCAGATGTAAGGATTACTTTACGAGACATCTCCACCAGTTCCCAATACCACAAACGAGGTTTATAATTTTCAAAAAGAAACCGCAGTGCGGTAATTATCTCCATGTTAGAGTCTGAATCCTGTGATGCATCGGTCTCATTTGGGGCTGCAATTATTCTTCGTTGTCTCCAGAGGGCGAGGAATGAAGCGGCAGGGAGGGCAATGACGTAGGCAACAGAAATGTACGCCACAATAAGCAACTGGTTGTATCTTGTCATTGCGCACTGTACGCGGTAATCAGCTTTCAAGTAACTGAAGCACGCCTCTTCTTCGTCATCTCGACATATTTTGCGGCATGTTAGTGGCAGAACATTAGCTGTCTTTGAACATGTGCTCAGGTAAGTTACGTAAAGAAAGAAAAACAAATTCTTGTAAATAAGTTCCTTGGTCTGGGACAATTTTCTTAACCTTTCTTCTTCCTCTAAGCGTGAATTTCGTCAAAAGACTTTGAAAACTCCGTAAGCGACTCCCGAAATACCAATAAGGGTGGCATTAACTGCCATTGTCGTAAATAGGTTTCCAAAGGTATCCACGTGCAATCCTGGATTAAGGCAGTCAATAGGTGCCACTTGAAGAACATTCATCTGAAGAATTTCTGAGTACTTGCCGATGACTTGCAGAGAATCTGGCCATTTTATGTACGAGAACGTTTCCATTAATCCATAAGCGACTTGATAAAAGCCAATCACGATCTTCAGTTTGGAAAAGAACGTGTCAATAAGAGAGCGTCCTTCGGTCTTTCTAACCTTTTTCTTGCTTGTCCACACTATAACTGCCACGATTATCAGAAAACTGGAAGCAATAAGTGACAATTGTCCCACCATCCACTTCTTAGACGGACATTCTTTGCACGTTTGCAATTGCTTATAGTGTCCAGAGCTGCAAACTCCACAGAGTGGGCCTTCGTACCCTTTGTCACAAGGGGAATCCAAACCACCTTTGCAAGACCCTTCTATTGGGCACTTATAAGACGTTGGTATGGGAAAAGGGTACTGTATGCTAAAATCGTCTAATGCTGGTGAAGATGCCAACAGATTTTTAATAAAATATTTGTAACGATCTTTGTATGTCTCGTTCCGCCATTCCCACCAATAACCAGATTTCAAAAAGGCATAATCATCTTTACATCCAAGTCCTCCTTGTCCACATTTGTGGCATTTTTCAAACATAAGGGTTCGATAAAATCCTTTCAAGCATTTACAAGCACGGAACCCAGCAAAGAAGTCGGTTTCAGTTCCTAGAAAATGTAAAAAGCCAATTTATATCGTTATTACTCAACTTACATTTACAAATTTAAGCTTTTTACGAGACTCTCATATAATGATAGACTGCGACAAGATATGTTTCCCCATTTCCCTGCCTGGTTAGAATTGCCGGCTATTACCCAATCGTACTTGATATTGTGTTTCTAGCTTCTTCGTGCCTCCGAACAAGATCTGTTACTTATTCGTAGTTTTGAATTTTTTCTACTACGTAAATAGAGAAAATAACATATTCACTTCCAACGCTGGATTTTAAAAATTACTGAGCTTGATTGTAGTGACCCATACAAAACATGATCGATTGGTCAGGAATTGAATAGTTTCTTCAGTTTAGGTCCAAATTTGAGCGAATCTCTATCGCTCGAGTACCCAAAGAAATGTGACTTTCGACGCAGTTAGTTATGTTTATGTGTAGAAATCTCGGTTTAATATCTGGTAATGTATTACAATAAAAGGATAACATGTCTGAAGAATGGAACCAGTAATAGAGGCGTGTTTGATGTTTACCTTCAGGACAAGATTTGCAATCTTGCTTTTGCGTTCCAGGTGCTTGATCAAATGACACGAATGATCCCGTCGGTCATCTTTTGCAACTTTCAGCCACGTACCCGACAGCATCAGAGTAAAATCCTCCTACGGAAACAAAGCGTATTTAGGTTTATTGTACAACTTTCGAAGTTTATCTGGAATAGTGTTTTTTGATTAACCTATTCACCTTTGTACACTAGTCTAGCTGATAGGGTATTCAAAAAATATGTTATATGTAATATATCAAACACGAAAGCCAGTGCTTGACCACATTTCCAAACACCGAGAAGAGAGTTGAAAATATGACGCGTAGGGGAGTATTTTTTTAGGGAACTTCGAGGTGTTTGGAAATGTGGTCAAACACTGACTTGAATGTGTGATATATCTTCACAATAAAAACTAAAACTAAGGAGAGAACGGAGAATTAGAATCATAAAAATCTATGCTAATTAAGATCAGATATCCAAACACCGTCACGGTCATGATTTCCCTTGTTTAAACTTGATAAAAAATGAGTTTTTGAAATTGCTGTCAGGTTGACTTTAAATAAACTTTGTTGGAAATGTAGTAAAAAAACAAAAACAAGAAAAGAAGAAAGAGAGGAGAATAATTCCCAAAAGGGAAAGCGCGCACGGGACGCGAATACCCACGCGAAGCGCTTCCCAGAATAAACAGAAGCCACAGTAGTGGAAAAATCTTTGTTGTTCCTCACTTGTCAGCAATTAATTCCTTCGCATTTTAGAACATTCTCTAAGGCATAACTGTCCGAAAACTCATACTTAATTAAGGTAATGCGATAAAGTGCTTTGACTAAGTTAGGCTGGGAACATACATGCTTCTCTGTTCAGTCGTACTATCCCCATAGACTCTTAGATCGAGCCAAATAAGGACATTGGCTGCCATATTGGCATACATGTAATAAAATACTGCATATTGAATGAACAGTGCCATACATATACCTGCTGGGCATTTTGTACACCCTTGTGTTCCTTTAGAGGATGAGTTTGAAAACGTCCCCACGGGACATGGAAGAAATTTATCTAACGATGGGTCATTTTCAGGCATTTGTCGGAATCCCGAGGCCAAGAGAGCAGCAATAAAGGCTCTGCTACTTGAAATATCAGGATCAGTGACGTTGACAGCTTCTGCCTTAGAATCCGGAGGGTTCCTTGAATAAAATAATTCTCTGTGTTAGAGAGACTCAACATAACACTATTCAACCACGGAGATATGAAATTTATACAGTTCTAACGATGAATACCAACTGAACTGATTGGCTTATAGAGAATTTATATTTATTTCAACATTTTTTCATATATTTATAATGCACAATTAGATTTCCGCGGTGTCGTTCAGCTACTTGAATTCGTGTAATTTTAACTTGTATTTAGATTTTTAGGTAATCTGTCAGAGTATGGGGTCTTCTTCTCTTTTACTGACCATCCTAACAGCATTTCTGTATTGTTGGTTGCCATTGAAGTGTAATAAATAGATCAATAAATAAATCAATTCAAAGAACAGCTAATTTTCCGTGTTGACAGACACTGATGGGATCAAACCCTTGATTTGCACAGTTGGAGGAGCAAAATTCTAATGGTACATCACCCATTATGCTCGATATCTCTTTTAGAAATGTTTGATGTCCAGGAAAAATATTGACGATTGTATGGAAATCATCGAATCAGACGATGAACATCCTTCGTTTTCGGTTTACTTAATGGCAATAATAGATTTGCTGAGAATGTGTCTCAGAATCAACGTTTGATTCCGAACCCACAAGTAGTATAGAGGGAATTAATCAAATACCATTTCGCAGAGGGAGCCTTATTTCACCTTATCACAGCCCCCACCATCAAGACCGGCCCTCACAAGCTCGGGCCGGTTGAACCTGGGGGCTGCGAAACGGTGAAATTCGGCTCCCTCTTTGAAATAGTATTTGATTAATTCCCTCTATACTACTTACAATAAAGGAGTGCGTCATATTAGAAACGCGCGAGCCCGGAGTTATACGCGCGAGCCGGGATGACTCGAGCGCCAAACAAGTGCAGGTGGCTGACGCGGGGCCGGAAAGAAAGCTGCGGAAAGCGTTGTTACGGGGATTATTGCGGGCAGCACAACTATCAGCTGAAAAAAGGAATGAAAATGCCAGAGCCCTGCAGAGTCTGCGGAGTCGGCCTTCTGTGCGACTACTCTCTCTGCAAGCCCTGCGGCGGTAACGCGCTAAGAATGCGGCTTAACCGCAAGCGGGAAAAAGCAAATAGAATTTTTCAACTTGTTTTGCGCGAGCTGAAAGAAACACAGCAGTTAGAGAAACAAGGAACTATGTCTTCCAACATTCAAGAAAGACTGGAAGAAGAACTCGCAAAAATTGATCCCGCGGTATTGCGTTATTTCGATCAACTTCTTGCAGAAAACGCGCCAGCGGTAAGAAAGGTTGTCCAGAACGTGCTGGAAGAACCAATTTCTCAGGAAACGCAGGCGCGTCTGCAAAAGCCACTACTTCCGAAGCCTTGCCAGCCAAGAGCCCCTCCACGTCAAAGAAAGTCAAGAAAAACGCAAGCGCTTCTGAGGGAGTACGACCCCTTCCCTGCGCGGAAGACCCAAACAGTGACAGACTACCAGAAGGAGATTCTGGACCTGTCCGACGATGCAGAGAAAGAAGGGGAAGAGAGCACAGGCCGGCGTTTCATTCGCTGGCGCTTTATCAAACGTCTGGGAAGAAACCTCTCACCAGACTTTATGGCGAGGATACGCGAAAGAGTAAGCACGTCGTTCTATCTGAGGCACGTTTTCGCGTACCAGTTGCGCAACATTGAGGATGGAACGATTATTGTGTACTACTCGAACCTCAAGGGCTCACAGTGGTTTGACAAACTGGAAGACGCGCAAAAATGGCTTAACCGCCAGGAAGAACTGCGTCTCGACCTTGAAAAAACCGACAGGCCCAACACGAAGTGGGTGTTTGAAAACTTTTTCAACGTAGACGTGAAGGTTGTGCTTGACAGGAAGCCTTTGGTGGGAACAGGGCTATTGCCCGACTGGCTGCGCAACCTTGCCCATAGCCGGGCAATGGTATCTTTGGACGTGTACAACGACAACCTGTGCCTATTTAGGTGTCTCGCTGTGCACCGAGGGGCGCGCACAGACCGTTGTACAAAAGAAGCCCGAAGACTGGCCCAGAGTTTCTGCAAACTCGATGCTATTCCACCAAACTTCAGAAAAACGTCTCTAGATGAGTTGGACAAGGTGGAAGCCCATCTGAACGAGGGCTCGCCGGTCTCATCTTGGCTCGGAATACGCGTCTACGAGCCTCAGCGTTTGGTTGACGGCGAAGTGGTATGGCATCTCAGAAGAAACCCGAACCCCAAACTCAAAAACATTTTGACGATAGGTGTCTAAAAAGACTCAAAAACTACGACCAATTTGCTGCGCCAATAATTAAGTTCCTCGTTGTTAGTGATATTGAGAATGTCAGGATTGACTTGGGGAAGTGTAACTCCACTTTCGCCTTCGATTGCTATCATTCCGTTTCGCTCCTCCGCCCATTCAGCCC
>Ga0126336_10001583_pt1 | contig 12115 bp, 9 predicted proteins | sample SidCmetagenome_FD_92530 | JGI IMG/M metagenome (GOLD analysis project Ga0126336, IMG submission 92530) | Coral microbial communities from El Islote,Puerto Morelos, Mexico - Siderastrea C C metagenome | ecosystem: Host-associated > Invertebrates > Cnidaria > Coral | place: El Islote,Puerto... | reverse complement strand
TATTCGGCTAAAAAGTGGAGACGTAAAACAAGTTTACACGAGAGCTAAAACTGAATAACTTTTCAGTTAACGTGGGAAATTTAGAAATATAAACAATTATTATGCAAATAAGTACGCTTTGCTTTGCGATTCGCGAAGCAAAAAACGAAAATTATCATAGCCGACTTGACTTGCAACAAGAAAACATACCCCTTAAATTGTCGGCGTGAGTTAAAGCCAAACTCCACCCTATAGGCAGATAAATACCGTAATAAAATAGAAAGAATGACTACTTGCGCTTGCAAATGATTTTCCTGCACGTTTGGGAAGGATCTCGATGGCACGTGCAGCTACACACGCAATGCGTTGTCCGCGTGACTGGGAACTAACGGCGATAATGAAGTCACGTGTTCCCAAGAAAGTCAGAAAATCTGAGATCTGAGCATTCAGAAGGCAGAGTTGTGGTGTATTGTTGTCGGCCAATTTTCTGCTCACTTGCATACAAACGTAACTAGTTGTGCACATTTGTGACAAGGTGAAAAGAGAAACGTCACCGGTTCTGCATGCACTGCATGCTTATGTTTTAAAATCTTATCGTATCCACTTAACCATAGCCTCGGATTCTCAGACGATTCTCTCTGAGGCACTGGGGGAGCAAGCGACCTAGGACCGTCTGAGGAAAGGTTCCTCTTCAGCCACGAATGACTGAGATATACACCTGTTTGAAAAAACGTTGTCGGGTGAAACGTGTAAACGATGGACAATGCGACACAATGGACCTCTGGGAAGATAGCACGGGCAAGTTTGTTACTGGGTTTCGTTTCTTGATATTCAAAATATTTTCTTTCCGAGATAATTTAGAGAGTAAATTAAGGCATTAATGCCCCTTAAGCAAGTTATTATAATGTGCACGTGACTAAGAATAGAGGCAAGTATTCACGCTTCCCAGAGCACCATTGGGTCACATCGTCAATGATTTATGCTTTTCATCCAACAACGTTTTTTCAATTGGGTGTATACGAAGGTTCTTTGCGTCTTCAGTGGTTGTTTTGCGTCCCTTGATCATGCATATTGGAGACAGGACTTCATTTCTTTGGGCGTTTTTCCATTAATTAGCCAAAATTTCCGGGAATTCCGGTTGGAAAGTAAATGATTAAGGTCATTTTTCCGAAACTCCATCCGAGAATTTTGGACTTTTGGCTTCTCACGTAATCCAATTTAACCGGTTGGAACGAAGCCCTACGAAAATTACCTTAACATCTGATCTTTTTGCTTGCGCCTTTACGCGAGTTTTTTGTCTTCCAACGAGATAGCAATTTGAAACTAAAAACAAGGCTCTTCTCCTGGATGGACGAAAAACCTTTCCGTTTGACCTGGAAAGTTTCCCGAATTTGGAGCCGAAACGTTTGGCGTAATAGAAAGCGCCCGATGTCATCAGCCAGTCCATCCGAAGCTCTGATCTCTGACAGATGAAATTTATCGTCCATAAATGTTACTAATTGCCTTTATTCTCTCTGTTTTATCTGCAAGACACTCGAGTTGTTGGTCCATTCCTGCCCAGTCCTGCTAAACCACTACCAAACGAGTTGGAAAAGTTCATGCAGAGTGCTGGGGACGACGGAGTGATCTTGGTGTCATTTGGTACTGTATTGGGTGAACATATTGGGTTCAATGAATCAATACTGCAGGTTATGGCTGAAGCATTCTCCAAACTGCCACAAAAAGTCATCTGGAAACTGAAGTTAGAAGGTATGGGCTTGGAAAAATAATACTTTTATTGCCAAGAATACCACGTTCAAACTTGAAAGAACAGCACAACAACAGCAGCAATAACATACAGCATCATTAAAAGAGGAACTCAAATTTTAATTTTTCATTTTGCAAAATATCAAAAAGCATACAGCACCACCTGAGAGTATTTTTCAACTAGTGTCATTTCAGAACCACTCATCATCAAAGCTTGATCCTAGCAGTGAGTTGTTACAAAAGTGAAATTGTTACAAAGCTTATTAAAGGTGTTATCTTCATTAATAGGCACATCCAAGCTCTCACTGAGTGACAATGTAAAGCTCATGTCATGGTTACCTCAGAATGACATTCTTGGCCACCCCAAGACTCGTCTATTTATAGGACACGCAGGACTTAACGGAATTCTGGAAACAACCTACCACGCCGTACCCATAATATGTTCGCCATTCTTTGGAGATCAATTTGACAACGCCCACATGGCCAAGCGCGCAGGGTTTGGGGAGATAGTGGACTTGGAGGCTACGTCATCAGAAGAGTTTTTTAATTTGATCCTCAAAGTGCTGAGTCAGCCCAGGTGAGAAATATGACATAAATACCCAGGGGGAAGAGTAGTCTCTTATGTGGCTTATACGGGACAGGAGAGGGTATGGTTTTTGGCCTTTTTGTCGTAAACCTATAACTTTATGTGTCTGTCCGGTAAACAGGGTGTTTATTTTGTCATTTGTCCTAAACAGGGACCTAAAATGAAGGATGTTGTCCTAAACAGGGTAGGTATTTTAGGTCCCTTTTTTTGTCCTAAACAGGGTCAGGGTTTCAAACCCTCAGCGGCAGCCGTATACCCAAACATGGGTCAAGTGCCCCTCACCCCCCCCCCCGGGCATAAACACATTGGTGTAAGCGCTTCCGGTGGTACCGGTGAACCGTTGTGTGAAGTCTTCCCGAACGGGGCTGGTCACCTTGATAGCTTTGACCTCAAGGCTAGTTGTTTGATCTCTTCCGTTCGCCTCTTGTTCTTTCCATAGATAAGAAGCTTTGCTCTACTTTTGTTTTGTCTCCATCCAGGAGTAGAACCTTTGGGGAAAGTCTTTCAAGCGTAGTGGGTGCTGTTATCGCTCTTGGTGCTGTGAGTCACCTCTCAGCGCTGGAGCTCAAGAGGTTTCCGTAGCCTGAGGCGACTAAGATCATTACGCCTCCCCCTCCCACCCCCTGAATGGGAAGCTAGTTTATTGCAGGATAACCCCAGCATGTTGTTAGGTTTTCCTGGCCAAACGTCGACAGTTCGAAAACGCTGCAGAAATTATGAGAGTACATCCATTCCGTCAGGGTTTTAGGGGCGAAACGAGAGCCAGTTTTGAAATTTCATCGATTGAAACTATTGGATAGAACACGAGAGTCACCGAGGGCGCGCGAGTCTTTCAGGCCAAATAGGAGTGAGCGTTTACCTCCGTCTAGTTTGGCCTGGACATTAATGGTTTGCTTTTATGTCCAGACCAAATGTGGGCTTGAGAGAGGAGTGAGAATCGTGTAAATGACATTTTTATTGGACTGTAAACAATTTTGTCCTTTTCCTATTATGGTCAACACGTGACCTTCTGCAACATTCAAGAACATGTGCTCGAGATTTACTCGAGATGAGGTTAAGAGTCGAGTCGAATTGCATGTAGAGGAGTAGAGTCGAATTGTTGAAGTAGAGTCGAATCGAATTGAAGTCGAGTGGAAATGGAAGTCAATGCGATATGGGGAGTTGTAATGTTTAGCGATTATCACGAGTATCGACGATTAAACAAGTTGAAATTACAAGAGTTCTATTTCCGTTTATTATAAGAGGCAAAGTGGAGCGAAGTTTCTTGTGTGAGGAAACAACGAACACGAACGTCCCTACGAAAGTGCAGTAACACGCTAACCACCGACACCACGCCTTCCCATTGTCGCTAGCCGTAGCTAGGTAGACTAACGTGGAAGTACTCATGGTCTTATTATACTTCTCTGGCAGTTATAATTTGAAATGTATTTAGGTGTCCGATGAACCAAACTGTAAAAAAATTGATAAAGCCACATCTTTCCTTGCAGTTATCGTGAGTCAGCAGCACGAATTTCAAAATCCGTGAAACTGCTGCCACGCCCACCCGTGAAAGAGGCCGCTGACTGGGTGGAATACGCACAGGCTCAAGGTGGTTTACAGTTCCTCAGACCTCGCGGCTTGGATTTGCCTTTGTACCGTCTCTATTGCCTGGATATTCTATTGTTAGCAGTTTTAATCTTGGCAGCTGCTTTGTTCGTTACCAGAAGCCTGATGAAGCTTGTGATGGCAAGTTTTTCAGGATCTTCCAAAAAGGAGAAGACAAACTGAAAACAGAACGATTAACAAATGTAGTCAACTGAAAATGTGATTTGTTCATTTTTTTGTAGTTAGTTCTTTGAGCATTGCATTTTTAAAATGGTTGTTAGACCTGGTTTTGGAAAATGCGTTTAAGTTTGCGTTAGGAAGTCTGATGATGGTTCTGGCGAAACAACAAATTTTGTCCTTACGGTTTTCTCATGCGTGCAGGTGCTACTACCAACACCCGAAAAAAATTATTCTGTAGTTGTTTCGCGATGATTGCGGCAGTCCTTGGTGGTGATATGGCCTCTTTACATCCATCGACGGCAGCAAGTTCATATAGCTACTTAACACTTCCTACGTTTTCAAAGGGGTGAAATTCTGCTAAAATTCAAATTAAATACCCTTCTCGAACACACAATGCTCCTTAAGCATCAAAAGAAAGAAACTGAATCCTTTTTGCCAAAGGGACGACAGACTATAATCCGCTATGTCGATGAAACAGACTTTAAAAGTAGAGATAAAGACAACAAACAAACAATGGGATCATAGAAAGTTTTATTTCAATGGTGGCAAATTCATAACTATCTTTGAGAAGAAAAAGAAGCCAACAAACAGAGCAAAGTGACCGAATTAAGGCCTCCCGGATAATAACATTTCCTGACCTCAAGGTTTCACAAGACGCAGTTCAAGGGACAAAGCACGCCAGCGCGCATGACCCTTACACAAGACTGCTGGGTTGCGTCACCAAGAAAACAGAGAATGTTATGAAAATCGCTGTGCGTAAACACGAACCCTTGCTATTTAAAAACGGTCAGTGTAAACCACGTTGGGCGGCAGGAAAGGGTGAAGGAACAGTTGGTGTCGAGGCTTCATCCACAGAAGTGTTACAAAACGTTACCATTAGCGTGTCACTAGCAAGCAACCTTCGTCATATTCAACAACCAAAGCCGGCCATTGAATCGTTTCCACGTTTCTAACCAAGTAGGGATAAACAGGGATAAACACTTAACCAAAGTTTTTTTTCTTAAGCTTAAGTCAAACTGAAGCAGAAAACAAGCTTACAGAAGTCCTCGTCACTGGCCTTGATGATCAATAGCACGGGTTCGTGTTTTGTTTGAGAACAAAATGGATAGTTAATCTAGGTACACGAAGTTAGCCAACCAGAAATATGAACGTTTTGCAACAACAATAAAATCAGACAATTACTTCACCCTAGCCGTGTAATACTCTGGCCTTAATTAAAATAGCTTTACAATTATTCTGAGGAAACAAACTTTTTCCTTTGCACAAAAGGAAAAACAAGGAAAAAATCCAAAATCATCAGAGCAGAATTCACGGCTTCCAGTGCAATAAGGGACTATGGTCTGTTTTCTCAGCTTTAACCTTCATTTTGTCCTATACAACTATCAATACACTCAACTATCATATTCAATTTATAAACTTAGCGTTGGGTCTTCCTAGAAGTGCAAGTATATGTGAAGAGTATTAGTGACAAAAAAGCGGCTGAGTCGGTAGGAAAAGTGTGCTGAAGTTTTGAAAAGCTGAACCACGTACGATTGGAAGTTGTATATATGACCTACTGCCATACGCTCAAATAGTAAGAAAAATGCCCTTCGCTAAGTATGCGATCAAAAATATTTATCAAAGGTCATCTCTCTTTAAGTTCCAGATTCTTGATTTGGTTTTGTTCTTTAGGTTATTTACTTTCCCTACTAAGTTAATATTGGAAAATTTCTACAACTTTCCACTTGCGAAAAATCCGAAAAACGTTATTACATCAAATGAATGTACTGCCCAACAGCCCTAACTATTGAACATTTCGTCCTAACTCAAAGGTTGGAACCTCATTTTACAAACATGTAACAGTACCAACGTATAGTCTCCTACGCGGCCGTTTTTGGTCTTGTCACCCAACGCTTTGAAGAAGGAAGACGGGAGGGGGGAGGCGTTGCGTGACGCGCCAATAAATGGATGCGTAAGAGACTATAACCAAGTAGGTAAGTACGTCTAGATTTTATTTGAAATGTCACTGTCGGATTTCATTAACAGACTCCAAGTGGGAGACACCTTTTACTACAGCACAATAAACAGTACCAGAGGAAAGTACTGCTCAATAGCTTTCATTTGAATGATCAGACATAGAAGATTCTTCCGCAGACTTAAACGTTTGAGTCGTATTTCGTTACTCACGGTTTGGATTTAGGAGGCGGAAGATTTATTCCTAACGCTACGAATTTATGGAATGAAAATAATGCTTTATTTTGGTCCTTAAATACGTGTGTAGAAAAAATAACCCTTCGCGATAAAATTTACTTTATGTTCCCGTTACGCTCTAGCTAAATTAGACCTATGGTGTCACAATGTATCAAAAATAAAGGAAAATACACATTATTCCAAAAAGAGTGGGTTCAACAAATGTAAAAAAAATGACAACCATAAAAAGCAAACTGTAAATCGAAAACAAACCACAAGCACAATGTAAAATTAAATAATACAAATAAAAGTAGAACAAGCACCTAGAGATACCTTGTCTATCCCCAGGTACAACTTGAGATACCTCACTGTGTTTTAAAACCCATCAAGTTCGTGTTTTGTAACGACTAGTACTTCTTCAATTATACCATATAAACAACAACAAAATAACGTCATAAAATCTACCCGTATGTTTTATATACATTGCCTGTAATCAATAGTTACTATTCAACACCCAGTCCCTGAATTTTTTCCTCATCAGTAAAAAGTTTTGAGGTGTTTCGACTTTCGACATAAAATCTTGTGCATAGACAAAATTATTTGAATTCAGTGAATGTTTTGTTATTAATTCGTAAGAAAGTTCTGATTATACTCCACGACAATTCTGCAATAATTCATCAAAAATACGCATTATCTCAAACCTAAGCGCATGTGTGATGTTGAACTTCATTTACTTTACCTAAACACGCGTCTGTTTTTACATTTATTGATCGTTGAGTCGGATGCGGGACTCGAACGGGTGGTAGTGTTCTTATGCTCGACATTTCTGCTCCCTAACAGGCTCCAAAGGTTGTTCAACCCTTTGTACATGACGATAAAAATGCTTAATTTGGAATATCATGTACAGTGTACCTCATACGCCTTTCATATTAATTTCAAATATTATTCACCATAAATTATTTTTTATACTCCATTTCATTCTAGGTGATACACCTTTTCTATATTAGCCCTTTGGTGCGTACCAGTTTCATCCCGTTTGCACCTTTTTTCGAACATTTAGTCGCCTTCTCAAGTGATTAAACCCTTACGTGTGTCAGTTAAAACGCCTTTCCAACCACATGGTAAAAAAAGTCCTCTCAGATACATTGTTTACCCGCCTGTACCACAGAGGACTAACATGTCCAATTTATGTCTTATTTACCTTAATCATCAACCATTCATTTTCGATCTTATTTTTGGGAATAAACACTTTATGTATCAGCTACAAACGTTATCCCACTCTTGCAAACAAAACACTTTCAGATAGATCGGCCTGCACAGCGCTAGACTATCATCCTCTTTTATCCCTAAGTCACCTTTAGATCGAAGACTCAATCTGCCCAATCGGTAGAAAACTATTCCGGCTTTCATCACCGGAGGTTTTAAACGAAAGTGTAACACTCTCGTCATCAGTTGTATACCGCGCAATGCCAGGGACTGGAGAAGAGCTTCTACTGTCAGGGCCAGCCTGCGCAAGAGCTTCTCCTTCTGGGTCAGTATGCTGACTAGCTGTCTGCCGTTGTTGGCGGAACTCGAAGCCTGGTACTGGTGTCTGGGGAGGGCTGAGTCGAGTTTGGGTTTCTGGGTTCGAGGGATGGTCTACATTTGGGTTCGCTGGGATCAGGTCATTTGACTTGCAGAAGAACCATGAGCCGAAATAGAGAGCCGCTGAAAGAACTGGAATAAGAAGAATGTGAAATCATTTAGGTGGGATCACTTTTATTGATTCATATTCTTTCGAGAAATCAACTGTCCAGTCAAATTCGAGGACGCCTTCCAGGAATTCAAATCAGGAGCAGAGGTGAACTTGAGCTGGTTTTCTAGAAGTTTCGAATTTACCACGACCGCTGGACAAAAAGACAAGACACATTTATACAGGGTTGGTCTCAATCTAAAGCAAAATAATCACCTCTACTAACTATGTATTCACAAATTCCTGTGTATTGTTTTATTGTAAAGATTCAGCACTTTCCTGCTGGGATTTCTTAATATTTTACTTCAGATTGAGACCCAACTTGTATAAAGCAATCTTTTGTCTTTTTTGCATACAGTTAAAACCCGCATACAAGAACTTTGCGAATGAAGAACCTGTAGCCCAAAATTTAGTCATATTTAAAGCCCCATTTTATAAGAGCCTGTTCAGCCTAAAAATTTAAACAGGTTCTTGTTTCGAAAATAAGAAAAGAGTGCAGTGTACTGGGCATATAGAACCTCAAAAAAAAGAAATCAGAAGACTTAGAGCAGGGTTTGTTTTTCCTCAGAATGTAGTCTTATTACATATTATATAATAACCCAAGTTTAACTCAAGCTTTAACACAGGGTTTTTTTTCCCGTGACAAAATCTGTTTTTTTCTTTCCTTTTGGCTTTAAATTACAGACCCACTGTCTCCAGTCTTAAGTGAGAGAAAAGAAAGGGCTTGAGCACGTAACATTCCTCACCCTGAAAGAAGAGTCCAGCTGCAACCAAAAGGTAACTCAGCAGTTCGTTGTTATACTCAAGGCAGCTTCCTCTGCCGCTACAAGTTTCCTCCCAAAGAATACACGTCTTGTCTATAAATGCACCGAATATAACTGGACCAGGCATGGAACCGAACACACACAGAAACAGCCACTGAAGACCAAGGGCATAGGTACGCTGATTGTCTGGTACGCATCTGGAAAGAACGAAACGACAACGAAATTGAATTGTTCACTCTGAGTTAAACATCACTTAATGCCATATACATCTAACTGAAAAACGTCGGGTAGGAGGCAAAAAACATGAACGATACGCCGACCCAGTGGTTTTCTCGGAAGCGGGGAAACTTGCTGCTATTCTCCGATCCCTTGCACAATAAAATAACACAACAAAGTTACATCTACTATAAAAACTTTCTGGGGATGAAAATGTCTAGAATATCATCAACGGAACTGAGTATCACGAATGCAAGTGCTGCCTCCCCAGAACTCTGCTGTGTCACATCGTTCATGGATTACATTTCGTTTTTTCAGCCACTTATGTTAACAGTTGAATCCAGATACCTCAAACCGTCTAGGAAAAGTTTGAGTTACTGGGAGTTAAATTACTTTGCTAAAGTAGAGGAGAAAAAACTGCATTTGGTTGAGTTATCAAGATTTCACTTAAAAATTTCCTGTTTGAGTGATCAGTGAAAGTCACTTGGCAATTAAAAAGTAAAAAAATTTATGAAAGTTATACCCCGACATGAGGCAAACGGTACGACGGAGCCGAGAGATCATACGTGAAATAGCTTCAAACGAGGCGTCCTTTTGGATAGTGGTATTCCACGTGTTCAGTTATTCCTAAATTAGCCTCCTTCAGGCGTTAAGATAGCGGGAGAGGTGACGTGAGACGTGCCTTTTTGCAGTCGCTTTTTATTCACGCCCCTACCGACTATCTGAGCATTTGGGACAGGTTATTCCTAAATTCAAACCCAAGGGGAAAATTAACCAATCGGAAATCACAGAGAGGACAAGTAACACGTGGCAAGCGTCACGCCACGCGAGCCAAATCACAGTTACATCTTATTGGCTGAAAATTCAACATCTTTCCTCTGATTGGTTAGAATATGTTGCACGAGTTTCTAAGCTAAGCAAAAGTGAAACTGAGTTAAACATGTAGTTAATGTCGAATGTCATCCTGAAGCAGTCGTGAAGGATATTAGTGTAAGAACCCACCTCAACACCACTGTTTTGTTGGGCGTGGCGTTCATAAAATTGAAGATAAGCAGCACAACAGCACCAAACAGAAATGGTATGAGATTCTTACAATCTCGGTCACACGTGCCTTGTTTGGCGGAGCCATGAGGAACGGAATTTTCAGGAGACGGGATGCATAGGCAATTTTCATAAGTCTGTGGCACAGAAAGCAATAACAACATAACAAAACCTAAATTGATTTGTCAAGAATAAAATCTAGACGAGGGTGGATCCTAACTTGGCCCATACAGTTACAGAGTAAATATACTTGATGATTAAAATAATAAGCATGATTACATGAGTGACCACAAAAAAAACTGAAGAGGAAAACTGGTTTCAATAAACAAAAATATTGCTATTATTTGCAAGAAAAGAAGTAGATATATGCATAGCGTTAAACAAGGTCGAGTAATACATAGGGCACGGTTATTCCAGCCATTTATTCGCACATTCAAAATGTGAATAAAAGAGAGGTGCTACGAATACTATCCAGACCAAAATTTTACCTTCCTGTATGTTGAGGGCTCAAACAACATTGTTCAAAGAGCGTAAAACTAGCTACATGCAGAGTTTCTCTAAAGGACATATGTTCGACTATGCAGCTATTTTAGTCAGACAACACATTACACTCAAGGTAGATTTTCATTCATCTACAAAATAATAGTCACAACTTCATTATCTGGTTGTAATTGTAGTCAGTTTGTACTTTAACGGCTCTCTGCAAGAACATATATTATATAGTTTATATAGTGAATGTGACTTCGTGAACTAATGAAGACAATGATGGTGATGATGATGATGATATGATGATGGTGGTGGTGGTGGTGGTGGTGGTGATGATGATGATGATGATGATGATGATGATGATGATGATGATGATGATGATGATGACGACGACGACGACTTGCCCACCTGATCCATAGTCAGTAAGTTGGTCTTTTTTTGGCTTTTGTCTTTATCCTTCACTCGTAGCGTGCATCCCGCGTAACACGGGGAGAAGTACGATATCTGATCCACTCCACACACGGGGTCATAATCACGGCTGCGACAGTGGCACAGGGAATTACACGGCGAAAACTTACTTGTTTCTTCAAGGGTTCTGATGAGAAAAATCAAGGATTGTAGTGGTACTTTTCGCAGCCATTTTTTGGTCGTTGCGCAACGCTGGACAAAGCGTTGCGTGAGGATTTACAGAAAAGCAGCGAATGAGACGGCAGTTTAAACACTTAGTTATGTACAAAAGAACATGGATTTGAAAAAAGACTTCCATGACAGGAGAGGTAATAGGAGGACTGTCATTACTCTCCACGAAAGAAGGAATAAAATGTTGTTGTGAGATGGGTAAAATAATGATTGTAATAGAATGGGCAAAACAACTTCAGGACTCGATCGTAACTTTTAAGCCCAGGGAGAACATTTGCCACTGAGATTTCTTTTCACAGAAACAAGTAAAAAAACCAGAAAAAAAATTAGGAAAAGCGGTCGTAGAAAAAAGAATAGCTTAGTGCACAGTAACATTACAGAGAACATTACAGTGACTGACAAACTGTAATTTACTTGGATTTGGTTTCGTAACTTTCACAATACACTCAATGGTCTTAAAATTATTTAGCTACTGAGAATATTGATTCCAAGTTCACTCAGGCTGGGAATTCTGGACACGTTTAACACGTCCGCTACAAATCGTATGTGTTCCTTTTAACAATAACATTACAACTAACAACAACCCCTCCGTTTGTTCGTTTGTTTGTTTCGTTGTTTTTCATACTCGCAATTATTGTAACCCGCATAGCAAGCGTTTCCGTGGGCTACTCCGCACGTTTGAAGCATTTTTCGTTTTTGGCCACGCGAAAATTGGTGCGAGGGTAAAAAATGAAGGAGGAAAGGCTAGGGTTAGTGTAAAACGATTGCTACGCATGCTACAATTATTGTTTTTACTCGCAAACGCTGGTAGATTTTGATAGAGGTTTGTTTACAGATTTTTTACAGATGTTTTATGTACAATTGGCCGGAGAGCAGGGATGGCGCAGTGGTGAGAGCGCTCGCCTCCCACCAATGTGGCCCGGGTTCGATTCCCGGACTCGGCGTCATATGTGGGTTGAGTTTGTTGTTGGTTCTCGTCCTTGCTCCGAGAGG
>Ga0126336_10001582_pt1 | contig 12116 bp, 8 predicted proteins | sample SidCmetagenome_FD_92530 | JGI IMG/M metagenome (GOLD analysis project Ga0126336, IMG submission 92530) | Coral microbial communities from El Islote,Puerto Morelos, Mexico - Siderastrea C C metagenome | ecosystem: Host-associated > Invertebrates > Cnidaria > Coral | place: El Islote,Puerto... | reverse complement strand
TCAATACCAGCTGAAGACTCGCCAATATTGGTATTGGACTCACTGAAAAGGTTTGGGACTCACAGGTTAATGGCTTGATGAGTCCCAGGACTCATTGACCTAAATTTGTAGATGGATCACTGATTTTTAGGCAGATTTTACTGATAAATGTTATTTAAAAAAATCCATACCATTCTGAACACTGTGTTTTTGCATTGTTGCTAAACAGGAACATGTGGGGTACTGTGACTTTGCCAACTGTAATGAAAAGGAGATTGACAATTTTGAAGAAAATGGAAATGAAATTGATTGGAGTCAAACAGAGATCAACAGCAAACCATTCTACAGTGAAGTAACAACTGAAGCCAAAAGTAGCATAGTGGTGAGTTAAATGCCTTGTTTTATTTACCCCTAAACTACTGTTAAGTTTCGATATTACATGTTGTAACTTAATCATTAACATCATGGTAGGCTTGTATTGTATTATTTGTACCTGGTAGTGACCCTGTAGAACCAGACATATGTAAAACCTTTGTTGCTGCTACTTTTTTGCTATGTTGGACTATGTCTTAGCTATGTATAGTGCCAGACAGGCTATGTTATTACTTAATTAATGTAACATGGTACATTACATAGTCCAAGGTATGCAAAGGCTGGTTCACACTTGTGACATAAGCATAAGCATAAACATAAGCATAAGCATAAGAAAGCGTAAGTGTGAACCATAGTGACATAAGCATAAGCATAAGCATAAGAAAGCGTAAGTGTGAACCGTAGTGACATAAGCATAAGCATAAGAAAAAGGAAACTTTTCCATTTTCTTATGCTTATGCTTATGCTTATGTCGCGTGATCGCAAGTGTGAACGAGGACAACATAAGCATAAGCATAAGCATAACGAAACAGCAGTATTTGATGTCAGCAGAAATTCAAGCAAAAACAGTTCCCAATCCTGCTCTGATTAGCTGTTTCAAACTGGCGTCTTCTTCTTTAAACACGCTGTGTTATAATGAGAAACTGGCTGAGGCCGGCCGTATTAACTACCTGAACTACCTGAAATAAATTTCTCGATCCACCAGTCGCATTTCAAGCACAAGATTGTGATAATCTTCTTGTTGTTTTCTCTTCGTGAAGATTTCTCTTACCCAACAGGACCGCCATCTTTCTTCAGGTTGTCTTTCTTTCCACCGTCGACGATTACGGTGCAGTAATATCAAAAGGAGCGCTTCTTCGTTTTCCTCTTCGTCCACCATTTTGAAATTACAACTCGTCTCATTCCCCCAGGATTATAAATCTGAAGCCCAATGCGCCTGTGTATGTCGTATTCTTAGGCTTATGTCATAAGTGTGAACATTCTTTGCTTATGCTTATGTTTATACTTATGCTTATGTCACAAGTGTGAACCAGCCTTAAAACATATTTTAAAACTACACTGTATGCTAAAGCTATTTGGAAATCACATAGTATTTAAATACATATGTCACATGCTTTTGGACAGATAATGAAGAGTTATTTCAAACATCATGATATCCATCACTGAGTAGAGAGTTTAAAAAAATTATATTGTGTAGTGGAGTTTCAGGTGTTGAATACCCTGACGAAACAATACAAGAGGAACTTTTTCAAAAATTCCGGAGGGTTCATTTCGATTATTCGTTTCTATTATTTCTTTCATTGTCCCTGAAAAGCCCCTCACAGGGATTGGTCAATTTAGTTATTATTATTATTATTATTATTATTGTTATTATTATTATTATCATTACAAGTCCTCACCTGTTTTATTCTGTAAAAAGTAAACCACACACGACAATGGCATGCAGTCAGTAATTTCTATATTCACAATCAAAAAGCAAGTTATTGAACGATTTTTGGTCAACTTGTCTTTGTGTTTCTACTTCTCCACCTCTAATTGGTAGGGGGAGGGGGGTGGGGACAGGGAGGTTAAACCTCCCGCTTTCCGTACCCTCTAATCCCGGTTCCTGCCCTATTTTTGGTTGCCCCCCCCCCCCTATTTGCGCTTTCTCAATTGCAGAATATTACATGATGTTGCATAATTTCCCCTATTTTCCCCACCTTCTGCCACCTTGGGAATCCCCCTTTCCCTCCCCCGCTCCCCTACTCCCGCTTTCCATACATTTCCCGTCTTCCATACATTTCCCACCTAATTCTTTGTGGTTGATCTCTTTTTTTATATGTCTGCTGGAACATGTATTAAGCAGTCAGTTATTTGTTCCTCTGGGTGACTGTTTATACAGATTTGATTGTACTTTGGCAGGTCTCACAAAAGAAGGAATTAGTGTTTGAAGAGTACATGTATGATGAAAGCGAGGATGATCAGGATCAGAGCTTACAGGTCAGTTGCACAACTAACGTAGGTTATCCTGCCACCTACAAACTGGTGTTTAAATAATACCGGTAATTGAAACTGTAAAATGGTGGTTTGAAATGGAAGAACAATATTTAAGGGGAGCAGGGATGGTGCAGTGGTGAGAGCACTCGCTTCCCACCAATGTGGTCTGGGTTCGATTCCAGGTCCTGGTGTCATATATGGGTTAAGTTTGTTGTTGGTTCTTGTCCTTGCTCCGAGGGTTTTCTCCGACTTCTCCGGTTTTTCTCCCTCCGTAAAAACCAACATTTCCAAATTCCAATTCCACCGGCTTGTAAAGCGCATTTGATTATATTCGTATAGAAAATGCACTATACAAGTTCTAAATTATTTAATTATTATTATTATTGTCAAAGAAATGTGGGATAAACAGCGGGAACTGGCCATATTTGTAAATATGACCAACTCTCTCTGTCACTGGCTTTAATGATCTGAAGTGAAGCCAAGCGTTTGCTTCGGTATAACAAAGGGCTTTGTTTGAAGGTTTTAAATGCGATCTCAACTTGTCTTACGGTTTGCACAGGGATCGTATGGGTGATTGAAAACCTGGAAAGTCATAGAATTTTAGAATTTCATAATCCAGGACTGGAAAGTCATGGAAACTAAGCATTTGTCATGGAAAGTCATGGAAACTGAAGTTCATTGTATAAAATAGATTTAGCATTTGCTGTTCTGTGAATGAAAATTGCAAGAAGAGAAAATTAATCGGTCATAAACTGGATCTACATGATATGTATGTATTTCACCTTTCTTGTAAACAAAAGGCTACATTTAGTGGGTCGTGGAAAACGTCAAGGTCCTGGAAAAGGTCTTGGAAAGTCCTGGAATTTCAAATTTGAAAAGGGTACGAACCCTGTTTGCAGGAGCCTTCGTTTAATTCTCTAATTTGTAGAGTTTTTACTTTCTTTAAACAGGCTAGCAGCACCAGTGCTGATATGGTCCATTGTGTATATCCTGAATGCAACATGCTGATACGTGTACACGATCTTTACGAACACTTAGAGGGAAATGAATGCATGTTAAAGCAAATGCAAAAATGTAAATTCTGCAAAGTAAAAGTCAGTCCCGATTTGATGGAGGTAAAGTTTTATTTTCTTATTGTTTAAATTTTTCAAAAGAGAGTTTCAAAGTTGGATTGTAAACTTGAAGGTTGTGCTGAGTGGCTGGTGGAGACGTTGTATGCAACTTTTACATAATGGTGTAAAGAATTTAGTGACTTACAGTATCGTCGTCGTCACCTTTTACACCAGTAGCCGCAAACGGGTGCAACATTCTCCTTTAAGTGCCGTATTTCTTATCGTGAGGGACTGGTACCTAACTGGCCGGAGCTGGTACCTAACATGCCAAACCCAAGGTCACAATAGTGTTAAAGATTTTTGGAAAAATTTCCCGTCATCACGCTTGTGAAATTTGAGCATTTGTAGTTAAAGTGTATGTCCAAAAGTTTTAAATATACGTAACGCTTTCAGTTTCACATTCAAAACCTCAATTTGTCTTGTTATTCAGTTTGAAGGTCTTTTTTCTTACAAATATCGGTATCATTAAAGCGTTAGAGATATCTTTTCAAATTAACAGTTATCGTACGAAAAAAGTAGACAGGTAGCGATTCGGTTGATCTAGGGAAGAAAATACACAGTGGCACTTTCATACACTCTGTTTACGGTCACCAGTCCCCCACGTTATGAAACCGACGAAACAATTCCGCCCACTTTCCCCTCTGTTCTCTATCCTAACGCTACCATGTTTAATCACTCTATCTTTCTCCAGTAGTTACAAGTCCATAAATTCTGCGGGCGTTCCCTCTTCAGCCTCTTCATGCGAGGCTGAAGAGGGAACGTTTGTCTGTAATCCTAGTGGTTTATAAGTCGGGCATGGCATGAAGCCACTTAAAAAAATAACCTTTAGTAAACTCACGTCTGGCTGGTTGAAAGCCGTGTCTTTATCTCCTTATTTGACATTCACCGTGCAAATACTGCAAGTTCTTGAATCCAGTAGGCTCGATGATGATGATGATGATGATGATGATGATGATGATGATGATGGTGATGATGATAATAAGCGTATATTTTAACATCTGTTCCAGTTTCTTGCTCTCCCAAACTCCAAATTTTTTTTTGCGCCACTCTTTGGAAACACGAAAAATGTTATGTAAAGTAGAGAGGATCTCAATAAAGAGAATGCCAATGAAACGTGTGTAAATGAATGATTTTACATGAGAGTCCATGATCCAGAAAATGGTAATTCAATTTTTTTAGTTGACCCTGTAAAAGGGACCAATATTCGGCAACCAAGGCTGCCTCTCTGCTTGAAGGGACCAACTTCAATCAACTCCACTGACGTCAATTCCAGAATTGAAAGTTGTATCAACCTCGTTTCTAGGGTCCTCTCTCTTTTACATGCTTATATATTTTCTTTGATCTCCACTTCGCAGCATCATTACAGTGAGTGCCCAGCATTTCCGGTTAAGTTTGATAAATGTAGAAGAGATGAAATTGCCCAAGAAAAGGTACTTTGATTTTTAGTTTCTAGTGTATGTTTAGTTAACAACTTTTATCTTACATTACCTTCAGGACAGTTAACCTTGATTACAAAAACAAGCTATTCAATTTTGGAAGCATTTTTAGTTGGTATTTCCACAGGTTTCTTCGGTGATTTGTCCATAAATTGAGGTAGCGGTGGGCTATGCTCTAGCCTTTTGTAGTCGGTAAACCCCACCTCACTGCTTCACCCTCTTTTCATGCAAACAGGTCCTCCGAGTCTTGGCAGTAGCGTAGCTTATTCGTCGGAATTTCGGTGGAAAGCTCCGTCGGTATCTGTCGTCGTGTTTTTTCTCTAGACAAGAAACTTTTCTCCACATTGTCTCTGCACGAAGGTGCATAAACGAGTAGTAAAAACCCGTTTGACAACCCTATAAACATGCCGTGGGGAGGGGGAAGGGGGGGGGGGACCCTGCGATGGACTTGCAGCCCATTCAAGTGTGAAAGTGTGAAAGGGGAATGTTGTTTGTTTTTGGTTTCCACTTACATTTTTGACGATGCAGTGCAAGTTGCAAATGTCGTTTGACTAACATGCATAGGTGTTGTTGCTTTTTGCAGGAATTGAATAATACCCTGCCATTATCACGAAAGTTCAACCTATCACCAGCTGTTAATGAATTAGGTATAAAAGAGAAGATCGCTTCCTCTTCAAAGGATGTGTCTGCAGGAAACTCAGACGCTCGAAGCGTATCTTCCCTCTGTTCCGTTGAAGTACCAATCACTGAACAGCATGAACAAAGGCTCAACGACCTTGAAAGCAAGTTCGATTTGCTTCTACAGGAAAACCTTCAGCTTAGACAGGAAAACCGCCATTTTACTAACGTAATGCACGATGTTAACCGCAAAGTTGACGAACTCAGTCGTGTAATTTTTTGCCAGAATAACCACTATGACATGTTTCAAGCACGTCTCAACGCTCTACAAAACGATCAGATCAACTTTCAGGCCCAGTTTAATCGTTTTTTGGAAAATCCCTTATCACACGAACATCGTGTAAGGTTGGTCAGGCACGTGGAAATCATCCAGGAGAGGATAAGGCGAATAGAGCAACATGTACTGTCACATGGCAACATGTTAACAGATATATCTACTTCAGTTACATCCTTGGCTAACGCGGTTGCAAGTGATAGGATACCTGGAGTGGACATAAGACCTGTGTGACGCGCTGGAAAGGCTTATTGCCTTTTAAGGCCCACTAAAAATCATGGCCATTTGTATTAGATCTAGACAAGCAACTGTTTTAAGTCACAGTCTCTTTCTAGGCAAAGATTTGGCGAATTAGATAAGTTTAGAAAATTACCGTTGTTTTTCCAACGTATAATGTCAAGATGGAACCTTGTTAACGTTAAACGTGGCTGAAAAGCTAAGATCTGGGTAGTGTCTTATTTTAGGTAAACCTTGTTATGCAATAGAAAAGAACATTTACTTTTTAGTGTATGATTTTTAGGTTTATTTTGTCATTAATTAGGTAGACAAAAAGAAATGCCTTATTGAAAAAAAAAAGAAGAAGAAAGAAAATAATATACGGCTGTAGGTTTAAAATTGAACTGATAAAGTAAGACTGTAGGCCTTGCATTCTGTTGTCTCAATATTACGAGCATAACTTTTCATAATTCAAACGAACCAATACCTCTGGCTTTTTTGGGAGCTATTAAGTATCTTGCTAGTGTGAGGTTTAACAAAATGTTTCGTTGAAATGAGTGCCTGAAATAGCTACAATAGGCCACGGAATGCACGATCAAGCCATCGCAGACTTCCAGCAAGTCTTTGCGTTACAATCAAACCTCTTCGACGAGCGAAAGAAGGATCCGAGTTTATTAGAATTTTGTCAACTGCAGAAACCGACAGACAACTTAAGTTGTACTTTTCAGTTAATGATTGTACGTATCTTTTATGGTTGTCGAGTACTTACGAGAAAATTCTTCACCCAAGGGGGGGCGGGGGGGATTCCACTTTAATCGTAGGTCGTAAGAACCCGATATCAAATATCGCTCTAATAACGATCAGTTTTTCAGGTAAGAAACTTATAGCGTTCACTTCCCAAGGTCACAGTTTCTACTCTTATTTATTGGTTGGTTTCTGGCGCTCGATAATAGCGTGGTTGCTTTCAAACAATGTTGAGTATCATCACCAGCCATAGTACGGAAATCGAGAAGTCACTCAGTACGAGTTTTGCTTTGAATCACAGAATTGTCTTCTTTATCGGTATTTTTAATCTCGTATTTTATAGTGAGAGTTTTTAACTTAATATTGCTGGATTGGGTATGTTTTCCACGCAAGGGACACGATCTCCCATTCCTATATATGACACCTGCCCTATGGCAATATCATTTTACTAATGAAATAAGTAAATAGATTGGTAGGTAGGAAGGCAGATAAATAAATGGATAAAGAAATAAATGTTAAACTTAATAAAAATAAATAAATTGAAATTTGAATTAGTAAGCTTAAGACGTTTTTGGTGGAATAATATTATGGATAGACTCACGACATACCTATGGCGACAAAGGAAATAAACTGATTTTCTTAAGAGCAAGTAAATGTTGCATGTAATTGTGAAGTTTAATTTCTAGATATAAACTGCATTTTCTATGAAGTGTTACTTTGTGTTTGTTGCTCTTTCAATTACACAGCAACTGACGTTCGTTTATTTTCTTAGTGAACGTATAGGAAACAGTCAATGATGTCTAAGGACTGTACTAAGTGGTCGCATCTCTGTTCTTCTTCAGTTGTTTCCAAATGTAATGAAAGATTTCCCGCAAGCGCGCTACGCTATAATCGCGGCAGAGTAAAAACATGACCAGGAAACCAAACTGATGGATGCTTGCAACGTTTTACTGGTAATCACGTGAATCTGGAAATCCAAATCTCGCGTCCCCGGACGTCAAGAAATTAGCAAAGAGGTTGGAGAGTATTCTTCAAGACATCTTAGATCCCGATGAAACCTCAAATTGTAGTTTGTTTAGTCTAAAATTGTCTATTTTTAGGACCACTGGGAAAAAGAATTCATGCATTCCATGCAAGATCAGTACAAATAATCGATTATTTCAGGCGCACTATTGTTATATTATCGCACAACACTAAATTTTGGCGTACTCTCATTGGTCGAAATCGATTACGTGAGGCGATAGTATCTCCCCTCAGCGGGCGCCTAAAGGAACAGCGCATAGTTTTTGGCAATTTTCCCTCAAAATTTGGCGTTGTACAATAGAACCAATAGAGAACTTCTGTCTCAGGCCCTATGTGTGATAGGTTCCCTAGGAAATTTGATGTTTTATTCTTCATGTAAGCCCTCGAACTACATTTTCGGGCTAATATTTGTTGTGAACATCAGATTTCCTTGGGCAACCTATCACACGATAGTGCCTTCGACAGAGGAACTCTACTGTTTAAATAAGGACTTGTAGTGTGTAGTTACAATGTCTTAAACTGGGGCTGTCATGTGCTCTTAAACGTTTTATAGCCCAATATCAATGTGCACGTTCTCCTCAGTGACCTTGATGTACATGATTTCTTTTGGTACTAGTTGAGAGAATTTCATATTTGATCATTTTCTTTATTCTCATGACCTGTACATTTGAGTAAGTAGGATATTGTCAGGAGAAATTACATGCTTTTTACTATTAGGGCTTAGAGGGTTACTTCCGCAGCAGATAAAGGATGAAATACGATGCACTGCGCACAGGTTTGGCGGAAATGGATACTATTTCCTGGTGAAGCTCAGGAAACCTTATTTTCCTTGGCTACATCACCATGGAAACGTTCTACTCAAATCAATGCAGCAGATGTACACTTAACAAGGCGGCATTCTATAATATTCACCAAGTTTTAAAGGTAACTATCATTCCTTATATAGTTCAATCTTATGGCAGCGCCAGCGGAAAGGTTATGAATCGATTATAAACTCATGTACGACACGGTTAAGTGGAATAATTGTTTTTATATAGGCACCCTCCGGATCACGAGGAAGCTTATGTAGTACCATAAAAATGCTTATTTCTACCATGAGGTGATAGTCTTTTAGTAGGGGAACCAATCATGGCTATACAGTATGTAGATATGTTTAACAGGGTATAACACTACTTATGACTACTCGTAATATCTTTGTTTGCATGACAGTTGACTTGGGGAAAAGATTAAAGTTTTCGTGTCCAAGAGTACAATATGAAGCATAAATATCAGTCCGAGTACCGAGCAAAACCAAATCCTGCACTATACCCGGCCACAGGAAAGTGTTCGGTGTTTTAATTTCTGGCGTTAATCAATAAGGTTCGTCACGCAATCCATTCCGGGAGGGGGGGGGGGGTTCATTTAATCAGTCAAACGGATGATGGTAGGTCGACTATTCGTCGGTGACGGGTTCACCTCGTTCCGCCGGAAGATTCATTGGACGAACTAACAGCTGTAATCGGGCGATGATCTGAAGCTCTAAAGGAAAATTTGTGGTGAAACAAAAGGTGGAATTTAAATGGAATAAATCATCGTCGGAAAAATGGAGGTGTAGACACGAGTAAATTGTGGAATAAAGATGAGACACAAACTCACACCTTTTTTAAGCACTCATTTTTATTCCTGAAAAAAGATTTGGTCCTTACATTATTCCAAACGACAAAATCTTAGCTCGAAAACTGACAATGATCATTAATTGTGTTATTCCATGCTTTCTTCAAGATCGATCAAACCTCGACATTCAGCTACTTTCAAAATAGCGTTGGGTCGTACGTGTTGTTGTTAATCATATGCAGCCAAAGTATTTTTTTTTATAAACAAGCCCCCAACTTATTATAGATCTTCAGTTAATCTAGCGGCTACGTTCGGGTTGCACAAAATTTATTGTAACCTTTGAGCACTTGGGAATGATGTCTTGAAAGTACTTCCCTCGATTTACAACATTAAAGCAGTGAAATTTAAGAAATCTGAACAGCAGTATATAACTTTTGTTGGGCACTCGCTTGGCTAGACGAGATGTACCGAGACTCTGTTCGGGGAAATCTTCTTTATTGCAGCCACTTACAGCCGTCTACAACTTCTCCACTGATTCTAATCAACTACTAGCTACAATCAAGCTTCTTTCATGCTGTGCTGTAAACATGTTTGCGACCCTAACTACAGGAAGACCAGATGGCGCCAGAAGAAGATAAAGTTGAAAGAATTTAAAAGAAGAACAGCTGATACCAAGGAGCCAAAGAAAAGACAGTTCAAGGACGGTGCCTCCTTTTGTTACTGCGCATACGATCTGCGTATCTTTGGATATTCGGGTTTCTTAAGGAATTTGCCCACCAACACAACAATATTTTTGCATGGTTTATGGCAATGTGGAAAAGGCAGATCTTAGGAAGGGCTATCTGAATCCAAAAAGGAAATTGGGGGTAACCACAAATTTTCAGAGATAATTGAGCTTAAATTTGGAAAGAAATCGCTATACATTCTCTGTATTTTAACCCTTTTTTCGAATTATGGTCGCTTAATTATCTCTGAAAAATGCGCGGTCTCCCACATTTTTCTTTTTGGGTTCCAATCACCCTTGCTGAGATCTACTTTTTCCCCATAGTCATAACCTTTGCAAAAATACATCTATATTAGGAGGCACCGTCCTTAAGTTCGCAAAAGACTCGCAGTAAGAACAATCAACCCCCCCTCCTTTTCCCACGTCCCAAGTTGTAGAGAAACACCTAGCTGAGGAGAGCGTTATGTGGTCGGCGTTTTATCCAACAAAACAACCATGAAATCTCTCAAAACGGATGGTTTTTGAATCGAATTTAAATTCAACTTATATTTTACTGAGATACGTTAATTTGACAATACTTTTAGGCTAATGAGCGACGGATAATCTGTCTGTCTTTTACACTAGAATAAAAGAATTTTTTGAACTGAATGAACTTTTAAGGAAGATATAACTCGTATATAGTAACCTGCGGTTCTGAGTTTTCAGCAAATTAAAGGACTTGATTTTTTGGGGTCATAAACCTAAAAAGTGCTCTCACCAGGTTTTGAGCGAACCATCGTGCGGTTTTCTCCAACGTTTACGGACTTCACTTGATCACCAGAGGCTTTCTTGACTTCCAAGAATTGACCTCGCCGGTATTATTAGCAATACACTTCCATGACGTCAAATTACAGACCACGCGTCATTCGTCCACAGTTTGAAAATCATTGTCGGTGGTTATTTCTAACGCGCTAAAAAGCTAATGAAAATCATAGGTGTACAATGTCCATTATCGTTAATCGACCATTGACTGTGATTTGTACGACTATGAAAACTTTTAGACTTCTCTGGAATATTAAAACCGCTGATCTTGACATCCTGTGAGAGCTGTACATCTTGTTCTCAGCTCCAGCCATTTTCTTAGTTTTTGTATGTGACTCATTGAATTAAATCGCGAAAAATTTCCCTTCAGTTTATATTTTGCTTCATTTTTGCGAATTCTACACTCCCAAATGATGAAAAGCAGTGATTAGCGTTTGTGTTCTACGTGTTTCAGTTCTAAGAAAAATATGTACGCGAAAATATTCCCGGAGGCATGTAATAACAGACTAAAGTTCCTGTTTTTCTGTTACATCATCTTTTCGCCAACTCAAAAGTTAGGCAACGCTAGAAACCGGATAAAATTCCTTCACGGCTTGGATTCTTACTTTAATTATGGCCTTAAGGATACATTTTTACTCTATTTAGCATTAAATTATGCAAGAGAGTATATCTAATGGCGGCAAGGATCAGGCACTCGAAGTAAAGAACCGAAAAAACCTGAGGACGACGGAGTGCCCGACAAGGTAGATTTGATGACAGACCGTTTTTTCCTTCCACTGGGGATAATCAGATTGAGACGGTTACCATTTCTCTAGTAGTTCTGGAAACCCAGACCGATTGAATTGGACTATAAGGTAAGGATCGTAATGAGTGCGTGGGTGCCAGCACCTCACTACAGTCCACTATACCATATTAGATTACCCTATCGATTCCTTTGTATACGGACAACTGCTATCCAGGTTTAAACAAGAGTGCCGATGTATGGCATCAGACTGCAACTGATTGCGGAGTTTTATTTCGATTTTATTCGAGACTGATCGAAAATTTCCTCAGTGAAGACGGAATACTTAGGGTGCGTTCTTTTGGGACTATTCCGGAATAGGAATACTCGGAATAGACGGTATTTGTGTTCTTTTGGGAGCTATTCCGTTTTCGGAATGAACGGAATATCATTCCGTTCATTCTGC
>Ga0126336_10001581_pt1 | contig 12118 bp, 5 predicted proteins | sample SidCmetagenome_FD_92530 | JGI IMG/M metagenome (GOLD analysis project Ga0126336, IMG submission 92530) | Coral microbial communities from El Islote,Puerto Morelos, Mexico - Siderastrea C C metagenome | ecosystem: Host-associated > Invertebrates > Cnidaria > Coral | place: El Islote,Puerto... | reverse complement strand
TGTCTAGCCGAAAAGAATCCAAACTGTCCAAAGCGTTGTTTACAAGTCGAGCACTGGACTAGCTTTTGTTCCTGATGCCAAATTACAGCTTTCAAAGTTCGGGCATGTGCAGAAAGCAAAATTCCAAGAAAGTTTCGCTGCCCTTTCGTCTTTTACTTTTTGCTTTCTCCCTCCCCTGCTCCTTTTGCTTTTCTTTCCCCCTTTTTTTCTTTTGTGGGGCATTTACTGGGCTTCCTTTTGGTGGGAAAAGATTTTGCAAAACGTTCGAGGATCGTGAATTTTTTTTTAAGGAAGTACCAGTGGGTAGTGGGACAACATTTTCATTGGAGTTTTCTGGTCAAAGTTACACGGTTTTTTGCGTCTTTCTCTGGTCTGTTTGACTGAATCGCGCTCATTTGGGTATGGCTTGAAAGATCTCATCTCCCTGCACAAGGTAGTTGTCAGTTGTCTAGGACCGTTAAAACTGATGACGTCACAAGTGGTACAAGGGACGTGGTTAAAGAAGGGCGGTCACGGGCGGTTCAGGGGTCAATGTGTTAAGCACAGAAAGCAGGTAATATAAACTAAATTCGATTTTGAGATGACATTACGGCTTTATAATGACGGCTAGTTGGGAGAAAATATATTCCGTATTGGGCGGAGTCGCTTAACGCCGTCATTATAAAGCCGTAACGTCGTCTCAAAATCGAATTTAGTCTTTTATCGCGATTCATGTCTCTTTTTTGCGAAAAAACAATAAGCCCAAAGATTTGCACGAGCGATAATTGCTCACGAAAACAATTTTGCTTTTGCAGCAAAATGTTTGAATTCGCCGCCTTTTCAACCAAAAATTGCCTAATAAAGCAAAATAATCTCTTCCAGTGCATCAACCTGTCGGCGGGGATCAACAAAATAATAGAATAACATTAAAATCAACTTCTTTTCCAGGCTAAAAGTGGAACACAAATGATAACGCAGTATGGCGCGCACATCTCGAAATAAAAAACCAAAAAAACAAACTGTTTTAAAGAAAAATGCACAGTTTTAAAGTTTTAGCACTCACATTTTGGGCATTCTGTGAAGGTAAGTTACTTGCAGGGATGAATCACATTGTAATAAAAGTTTTTCCAACTGTATTACTGAGCAAAAACTAAAATTTTGGTGGCGGTTTTGTGAAGAAAAGTTTTGAAGTTTGACCTTGGTTGCGTTGTCATGACAGTTTGTGAACCAATCATAAGCCAGCATTTTGAGACGACATTATTGGAAAATAGCGTCGTCTCAAACGCAATCAAAAGAGACCACTGGATCACAATAAATCCAGTTTACAGGATATTAACCCAGCAAAGGTGAGGGCACACCCGCCATCCAATGACGGAAAAATATCGAGAGGGAGGGAAAATTTTTCTTGACTTGCTAAGAACAGCGAGTGAAAAGGACTCTTGCCTCACTTGCAGGGCTTCCTTGTTTGCCAATTATACAATCATGGGTATATTTTTTCTGTTGCGTGATTGTAGGATCACAGAAGCTTTGCTGAAGGCTGATAGGAAAATTCAGCTTAAAGGATCCAATGGGTAAGTACAGACTCATTCAGGGTCTTTCAGTGGGATTTGTAATAAACCTATTGCTCCCAGAGGGTACTGAATTCTTCTTTGTTGTGCCTGAAGCAAAATAAAAATTCTCAGCAAACTGTATTCAGTGTCGTCAGCGTGAAAACTAAAGAAAAATTTTTCAGTCCCCAAAACATTCTTTTAAAACAAGCTTCACAGAAGTGCATATCAAAATCATTTGGGTTTGTTTTTCACACACAAGGACACCAAAACAAAAAGCACATACAGTGTTTGTAACATTATGTCTTGGTGTTCTATGATAGGAAAATGCTGTCAATTTCTGAATCAATAGACGACATGGAGGCCTACACCAGGTTAACAGATCAGGTGTATTACCAGATACTCTGCTCTACTGACCCCGCCCTGGAAGAGGTTAGTTGTGCAGTATACAGGTCTTCGTTTTCCCGTTGGTTCTATTGTGCTTTCCTTGAGTCGTACCTTTTCTTTGAAATTCAATTTTACGTGAGTTAACGGTGTGTTTGTCTTCATTGCACTTGTAGTATTTTAACCCTCTAAGCCCTAAGAGTGACGAAAATTAAATTTCTCTTCACATTATCACTACTCGTTCAAACATTCAAGTGATGAGAATAAAGGAAGTGATCACCAAGGATGAGATGTCGGTATTCTTTAGCCATATTCTTTAGCCCAGTAATAGTAAAATGTATGGAAAAGAACCCCGATATAACGAAGACCAGTTATAACGAACACGTTTTGCCAGTACCTTTTCAGTTCGTTACATCCGGGTTCCACTGTGCATATATTAAACACACACTCTGGTTGGCTTGAGATTTCATTCACTTTCAGTTTCTCCCGTTAAAAGTCACTACATATCTTCCAGTACATTGTACAGATGATTTTGCATGATTTTTTAATTAGACACTAACAATGGGGTATTTGTTTTTTAGGCACGTTCCATTTTACTCCGCATAGAAAAGCGTGACCTGTACAAGTGCATAGGGCAAACAATCTTGAAGAAACCCCGAGACAAGGTACTTGTACTGAAGTACTTACAGTGTATTCCAACTTCTTGTCCTTTTTAGAAATGACAAATCACACACCAGGAAACGTTGACTCTGACGATAACTTTCGGCAAGTTGTCCAGACGTCACTCACTTTGCAACGCAAACGCCTAAAAACAATAGGCTTTAATTAGTAAAACAATGGCCTTATAAGTGCATTATACATTCTGGTACATTTCTTTTCCTTTCTCTTAAAAACAACACTGTAAAATGACTAATTTTAAGAACGTGAATTCACGATCGAGACTTTTGTTTCCCTTCAGTCTAATTTTGCCGCATGTACGAAAGCTCTCGTAAGTGACCACCCTCTAATGTTTTATCATTTGGTCGCTTTCGAGAGCCCATTCTCGTAAGCGACCAGCTCTAGTTGCGACCACTTTTCTGAATTCCTGAGGTGGACGCTTATGAGAGTTTGGACTGCATTTATTTATTTATTTATTACATTTTTGTTGGCGATGTCAGAGTTTTTGCTTAAAGTCCCTAGTGTTACCAACAGCTGTTCTTTTCATGGCTAGACTTGCTCGGACGATCGTATTCACTCTGCTTACGTCATGGCTCCTGTGTTCAACCATTTACTAAGTTTACTAAACGGTTTTACAATTTTCCCTTTTCCTTCTATTTCAACAGGAAGAGATTCCCGATATTATGGAAGAAATGGCTGACTGTATCGACGGTGGACCTCGTATTGAGCCAAATGATTTCATTATTGAGGTAAGTTGGAAAGAGAGATATACATGCACATGTACTATATCACCTTATTTTGACTTAGTAATGAGGCTTGTTACGGGTCTTCCGATCCATTGATCTTCACACACTTAAGGGACTGTTGAATAACTAAAGGTCTGTTGAAGTATTTCAACAGCAAAAATGAAAATTAATGCGGTGCGACGTTTCAATGTTTCTGCCATTATTTTCAACCACTCGTGAAACTGAATATAAATATGTGGAAAAAATAGCTCCCAAAAGTGTCAAGAATTTTTTCCACATATCTATATTCAGTTTCATATTAAAGTCACTCAGTGCTTAAGATGGTGGTAAAGACATCGAAAAGTCACACCGCATTAATTTTCATTTTAACCCATTCGCTCCAAACCGTTTAAAAAAAAACCCTCCATTTTAAGGCAGTGTTGCCATAATTTGGCTCCTGTCTGCTCAAATCCCGGTCCAGTTTTGTTCAAAGACATTGTATTAGTCCAGTGAAACTAATATTATTAATAAGTGGCTTTGGGCACGGATGACCAGGTTATATGTAGAAGTGGATATCAATTCGAAAACGTTAGACCACCTTTTCAAGTTCTGCAATTGTGTCTCGCAAAAGGCGTTTAAAAGTTATTATGGTTTGCTTTCGTGGCCAAAATTCACCTGATATCTTCCTGTTGGTGTTCTAAGCACATCTTGTGTGTAAGCGAAGGTTACTTAATCATAATTCTAGTACAGTTTTAACAAAACACTATGGATGAGTTGCATAAAACAGAACGCCGGGCATAACTCCTCTCGTCTGACTTTTTTTTTTTTGAACAACTCCTTTTATTTACAGACAAACAAATTGATTACAAAGCAAAAGTTTGAAAAAGGTTACATAACATTACAAAGAGCATACAAATTTACATTGAATAAATATTATTAATATACAGACAGGCGGGATAACATGCTAGCGTCTGACGTTAGAAGTTAGAAGTTACGCCAGATGTTAAGTTTTACGCAAATCCCCGTGACATAATCTCACAATTCACAGTCTTACACAAATCCCCGTGACATAATCCCTTTAACAGTTGGCACTGAAACATCTGTGGTTACCATGGTGATATTAACTTAGTGTCATATCATATTTGTTTTCTTTCTCAGATTATCACTTTTGATTATGGAATGCGAGATAGAAATCCAATTGACGAGGTTCGGTTTTACGGAAAGAGTAATCCAAATAAACCAATGATAGTACGGAAGGACGAGGCAAGTGCTTTTGATCTGTTCTTTGTATTCTGTAGCCAGTGACAAAGAAGGAGAATAAAGTTGTACAAAGTTTTGCTCCGTAAGTGGACAAGAGATGCAGGCGTGAAAAACCGTTAAGACACTTCAAAATTAGTGAAAACTTTGACCAGAACAACTGTTGGATCGGTAGGGCGTCCAAACAACGTGGAGAGATGGGACAGGAAGAAGAATCATTTCTGCCATTTTCTCTGTGTAAAATTCAGGGAACCTAGAGAATTACATGGGCAAATTGTGTTTTTTTTTTGTCTTTTTTGAGGCTCATGCCAAACGTCAAACGTTTTGTGAGTTGGACTAAATTCTGCTAACTGAAAAGTTGCAGTTTTTATACGGTTCAGCACGTAAACGATTGAAAATGCACCGAAAACGGAGTTTCAAGAACGCTGCTCATGTTGTTTTATTTTGTTTTGATTGCTTGTTTGTTTGTTTGTTTGTTTGTTTTGTAACAGGGATTTAATTATCGTTTGTCCCTGAACGGTGAAAACGGTTTCAAACCCTACAACATCGCAAAAACATATTCAATCCATCATAGTTGGGGAAAAAACTAGGCTGTGTATCTGCAAATGCTGCAAGGAGCTTTTTCTTACTTCTAAATGTTAGGCTTTTCGCGTAGACAGGGGGAAACGAATGAAAACGTATGCTTGTAGACAGAGAACATTTTGAAAATGCAGAGTTATAAACTCTTTAAAACATACACCAACATTCGTTTGTTCTGAGTGCGACAAATGTCAATGTTCCACAATGTAATGTAAGAAGAACATTGAAACCAAATGAGTAACCGTTCTTTTCAACTCACCAGGTCAGTAACATGCTACCGGAGATGTTTGCTGAACAGCACATGCGTGTTTACTTTCGCAAAAATGATACGCAGTGCTTGGAGAAAGCTAAACGGTGAGTGCTGTTCTGTAACGCTGTTTGGCGTGTCGTGGATGACACTAAACCTTGAGACGTCACTAGTGCAAGGTTTATTCTGCACTGCGGCGTTATGGAAATGCCGCAAATTATAATTTGCACCAGCACGTCAACATGTTAGACTTTCATTTCAGAACGTAATAATTTGCCTCAAGGGGCCTCTTTTAGGGAGAATTTAAAAGCAAGCAAACAATCTGAAAAAGAATCATTTGATATGACAACGCAGAGTCCACAGGATTGGTATTGGTATGGTGTAAAACGAAATTAATTTCCTCCAGTATTGTCCTTGGCCTAGAGTGGATTTCAAAAGAAAACAAGCACAATACCTCAGCTAGTTTTAAAATCATTTGTTTACGTTCAAAATTACTCCCAGTAAAGGAACTGGTCGTGTTACACAAATGAACTTCTGAACTTCTAGATAAAAATTCTCAAATATGCGGTTATGAGATTTTGCCTGGAGTTTCTTTTCATGATAGGAATACTTTTGAGCTGTAAATTTGCACGGGAGACCGAGATATACTTTTTTCCAAATATTTTCCAAAAAACGCACCCATAGTTTGTGCGTGCGATTTTCACCCGACAGCAGGTGCTGTTCGGGTGTCATTTTTGGCAAAATGCGGACTGTTTTAATGCGCGAATATGCGACAGATTGTTTGTGAGGGTTCCTTTTACCTCGTGGAATCCGGGCCTCGTCAATTCATGTTAGCAATCAGAATTTAATTTATAATTGTCATTTTTTCCCCAGGTGTTTTCTGCGATGGTGCCAGGGACAGCAATGTACTACACCAAAGGTAGGTACCTTATCCGGTGTGCAAACGCGTCCCATTTGTTTCTGTCTTCTTCCTTTTTGTCGATTCGGTTTCTACCAGAAACTTAAGTGCTTGCTTTCCTTAATTGTGCTTGTTCCTAGGGAGGTGACGCATTTGCGGAATTGACGCCGATGAAGTCATCTCAAGAGAGCGGCCATGGAAACATGGAGCGGCGACTGAGCTTTCAAGAATGAACATCACTTGGAATTTAGAACATTTTTATCATTCTCACAATAGCACATTTTTTTAGCACCAAATCTGGTTTGCATCAATACCAAGTTGTAAACATTTCAATAGAATTTTTCTTTTTAATCCTAAGAATTAGTTCGTAGCTAGAATTTTTTTCTTATAATCAAATCTGCGCAGTCCTTGTAAAATCTTTATCTGTTTTTTTTTTTTTTTATATGTGATTTTACAATGACGATGTGCAAAGTGCGCATTCAAAATATGACCAGTCAAGGCCCCGTGTGAACTTAAGTTGATATCCTGCCAGAGAAGCCATCCTTGAGTAGCCTTACTGATCTTTACGTCATTCACTTTGTCAAATTCTGCAACCCTCCCCCCTAAACAAACTTGGTTAAAAAATAAACTGGTTTACAGCATTCTCAAGCCGGAGAGGGGAAAAAGCGTGCAAGTATTCCAACAATAATTATTGAGTGCGAGATCTCAGCAAGTCCGCCCTCAGTGCTTTTTTCATGATACCAAAAGTATGTTTTTGGTAGCGGTGTGATGTGTATTGTAAGCAAAGCCCGAGCTGAGATGATCTGGAGCAAGTATGAAAGACCCACTGATATCGTAAACTTTTTCTTATTGGTGTGGATTGAAAACATTGCATCTGGGAAACCAAAATACTGGTGCTAAGTGCGTTCCTTCCATTAGGCTACAAACTTAGAATCTGCTTTAAGTGTAATCCAGTGTGAACCACATTTCTTACCCTGTTTGAAAACAAAATATGCGTTTTAAATTATGTTTAAATTGATGACTCATTTGATGACTTCACGGAATCTCAGGGAAGCTAGAAAAATATATCAACAACTTGAAAATCAGCTATTTAAAAAACTATTTTTGTACGTAAACGGGAGGTAGTCTACTTGTTAATGAATGATTACCAAACCCCTGTTAATTCTCCACACTGACGTCACTTGTCTCCAGTATGAGAACCCGCGGGATTTGCAGGGCAGTGGTTAACGTCATGTTCTAACTTTTTTAAAAATTGCAATCAATGTAAAACTTTTAAATTTAAATTGAATTTATATATTAATATATTTTAACCTAACTTGTGTTGCAGCTGACGCAGTTTACCCTTTTATTCTTTGGGACTGCCTGACTTTCAGGATAAGTATTAATTCTTCTCCTACCAATTTTAAACTACTTTTAACTTTCCTAAATACCCAAGGTCCAGAAAATCTTAACTGTGTGTAATTCAGAATTTTCGAAAAAAGAAACGTTGGTTGCCGATGTATTTTATTACTCAAACTGAGTACAGTAAACTTTTATTTTCTTATACGCTGTTTTCAGTGGTTGCTTGTGAAAGAATATTCTATCCCTTTACTTCGCCAAGGAGCATTTTTAACACCAAGATTTCGTTAAATAAACCGTCCCAAATCAAAGGAGTCGTCAACAGCTTTCATCTGCTTGACCCACTTTGGGGGTTTATCCACAGACTCAAAAGTTAGGCCAAAATCTTATTTAATTTTATCTCGAGCGCTTTAGAACAGAAACTAACCGCGTGTCTCATGGGAATTTCACCATGGAGCATGGTACAAGTACGGACAATGACTTTTGTTCTTGTAGGTGCCCTCAATGAGTTACCGTTTTTTTTTGTGGGAAACTTTGGAAAAGACGGAGCGTTTACGGTTTATAGTTGACTCCTTAGTAGGGATTTGTTCCAGTTTGGGAAAAAGCAAGAAAATGTGGGTGTAAATGACATTTTTGCATGAAGAACTATAGCTCATTTGGGCAAAGGTATGCTTGCTTGCGTGTAGATGAAACGAACTACCTTGCAAAATTTTAATACTGGTTCGGGTCATAAAACAGAAAGACAGTCATTCTCGCTCGGCAAGCGACTGAAACCTTCCCGCAAATAAAGTAAGTAAGAAACAGTGACAATTTAGATAATTTTATATAGTCATGACTAAACTGCCCACCTGTTTATATAGGGGGAGCTTTTACTTGTAGTTAACAAAAGCCAAGCAATGGAGTCCAAACACGTCTGTGTAAGCTGCACACATTTTGGGAATTGGCCAGTGAGGACGCCCAAGCTTCTGCTAATAAGCTGCTACCACAGGTTCCCCAACCTCGTAAGATGAGCGTCAGTGTTACGCAATGGTTGAAATATAAGGATTTTTATAGGGACAGAACAGGTAGATTCTAGAAGCTTAAAATGTGAGTGGGTTTTAAATAGAAATAGCTTACCTTGTCTCTGTTGTGTGTTTCTTTGTTTCCTGTGTGGTTTTTAGGCCGATTTAGAGCATTTCTGGTGAATTATATACAGTAATTATAGAGAGTAAACAATATTTAATGGAACTATAACTCACTAGAAATGCTCTAAATCGGCCTAAAAACCACACAGGAAACAAAGAAATACACAACGGAGACAGGGAAAGCAATTTTTATTCAAAAACCATTCATATTTTTAGCCCTAGAATTTACCCGTTCTTTCCCCATAGAAATCCTTACACTTCGACCGCTGCGCAGCACTGACGCTGATCTCACGAGCTTGGGATACCTGTGCTGCTACCAGACGAAAGACAACACTTCTACCTCCCGGCGTATTTGAAGGTCAAGTTCAAGGCATCTCATAAATTATCACACTAGTCAACCACACGGCGGAATCCCCATGAAGTGTCTTATGATATACAATCCAACCTCTTAACGTGGACATCAAAACAAGAGACCAGGTGTCCTTGTTATGTCTGTATGAAATTCGGCCTCTTCGGGACTAAGGAACGGCGTAATGTAGAGGTATGGCCGTAATTACCCTTGGAAAGGTTTGATCGTAGACTATTTATAATGACTTCTATCGTACCCCAAACTAGACTCTACTTTATATATTATTCCAAAGTGACCGATCCTTACCACATTTTCACAATATAAAATTGTGGCATAATAGCTCTTTATTATTAAATTGTCTTGTCATTTCTTTGCTAAGTTAATTTTCCTTTACTACATTAGCAATTCAAATTGTGGTAAAGGTTTCAAGTTTGGTTTACTTCTAATAGGATGGTTATCCTTTTCTTTTGTGTATTGACCGGTTTACCCCAGCCAGATCATGTGATTTATGCCAAATGAAATTTAACTAATTCTGATTTTGTCAAGTAAAATCTTGCTAATTTAGAATCTTGTTGTTTGACGAAGTCAGAAGGGAGTTCTACAGTGCAGGTACAACATCGGAAAAGATCTTTAGTTACACAAACTACAGCTTTCAGTTTCAGTGGTTTCAGTTTAGGATTTCATCAACACTACTTATAGCATAAATCGCGAGTAACGCTAATGCTTAATTTCTTACATTTCCTTTTTTCTTTTCCAAAATTATGGGAGAGTAGTGGGGAAAAACAGTGGGAAAAACCCCTTTTTTATGGTGGTGGTTGAACGAAAACTCATATGATAATTCTTACATGTAAGCTGTGTGAAATAAATTCGTGTTAACATTTAACTTGCCAAAAATTACTGTTATTACTAGTAAGGAAGAATGCACTGTTATTCAAATCAAGGAGTACATGCGATAGCACAACGTACATACGGAAAACCGTCCAATCTAGGTTAAATCCCGCGAATTTCGAAATTTTGCAATTTGACAACGAAAGAAGTAGTTCAGTCAGGCCAATCATTTCTTAACGGCCACTGCAACTGGAGTTGCATGTGTAAAACTAGAAACTAATACAAGCGAGATCACCGTTTCGTTTGTCATCATTATACTGAGAATTTAAAATGCAAATTCGAAAAGTGACCACGTTTGCATGGTATTTTTAGTCAAGAACCTTTCCAATGTTTTTGCAAAAGTTGGTTTCGTGTAAAATTGATCTGCAAAGTTATCTGATCGTCGAAGGTCCAGTTGTGTCGCATTTCTCTGTATTCCTCATTCTCCAAAACAAGCTGAAAATGACTGTCAACTTAATTGACAAAGTCAGGCTGTGATTTCTCGAGCCTCGAGCAAATTGCGGCATATTGATTTTCAATGTTTTGTCTACAACAGGCCATGTTTTGAATTTCGTGCTGAAGCCTTTATTCAAAAGTTATCCCACAAGCCCTCGCTGGTTGCAACCACTTCATATCCAAAAAGGGAGAGTGGAATAATTGTCCTTTCGTTTTTAAATCGCAGCTTCGGTGATCGTTCCTGCCGTTTTTGCCATATTTTGGACAAAACTTCTGCGTTGCGATGATAACTGTTAAACGTCTTGGCACTTCACATATCATTTAATATCCTTACACAAGGCAAAAGCAAGGTCATTTGATGATAACCTGGATGCGGTAAACAATGATAAAGCTAGAAAATCAATAAACCGAAATCGAGAATCAGTATATTATTCTTTAGTATATTCCAAACCTGTGGATAGCGTTTTTCGCGCGCTCTGATTGGCTACTCAAACTCGGGATAGTATCGGTTGTTTGTTCACCTCCACTTCGGTGAATAATTGTTTTAAATTATATTGCTGCTGTATGGATGGTTAGGCTTATGTTATTAGTATAGTTAGCTATTAAACAGGGTTCCAAAGGGGTTTAGGGGTCCAGGATTGCTGGCTAAAAATGTAGGGCTCCAGGGATTATAGACAAACAAATTGGGCTCTAGACTGAGCTAGGACCCTATGGCTCTACTCTAGGGCTCCATTTAGCTACGTAGAACCATCATGTTTGTCTGGGCTCCAACGACCCTCCCTTGGAGACCCTGATTAAATAACTTGTAGTTTGTTGAGACATTCTATCAAAAGAACAGGAAATCTTTGCGGTCTCATTGTCCGTAGGGATAGTGTGAGGAAAGTACAACAGAGCGAGAAGGCGTAACTTATCATCCGGGAGTCCAAACATTAACCCTTTAAACCCTAAGGGAGGGACCATTATTTTTTTGGAGAGGAGGGGATGAAAAATCCTGAAAAAAATTGTTTGCAAAATTCAAAAAGCCCAAATAAATTGTTTGCAGACGTGAAAAGGAGAAAATAAAAAGTTTGCAGACTAGTTGATACATAGTTTGATTTATATATAAAAGTCAATGTAGTCCTATTTGTTAAAATGCAAGATAACAATGCAACAAAATGATTTGCAAAATCTGGATTCATCAACTGGTTTGACATGGTAAATAGGCCACCACAAGCTAATTCAAAAGTTGACATTTTGAGTGTTAGCTATTCATTAGAACAAATGAGCTATTTAACACTCAAACATCACTGTTTTGTCATTTCTTTCCGGTGGCTAATTTACCAAATTGACTTGGTTGATAAACCCCAATTTCTGTTTTTTACTTTTCCACCAACAAATTACCACAGTTTCTTAAAATCAGTAACTAACTCCTTTATTAAACGTAATCTCTTCTGGGGACCTTGAAAGCATTAAATGTTAAAGTTAGGTTATAACAAGAACTTTTTGTACTTGGATAGCTGTAATGGGACAACTACGTTGCGCACGCATCAATCAGGTGCACTGAAATGGGTTCTTTTTATAGCTCTTTCTCCACTGCTTGCAAAACTGATAATTAAAAATGTATCCCTGAAGGGCACATAGATTTTCTAATCTCGCATTTTGTTATAGATAGGATTAACTGGACTTCGTATTGTACAATTCAGGGGTAATCGTGCTCGTAATTTCAAATCGT
>Ga0126336_10001580_pt1 | contig 12120 bp, 7 predicted proteins | sample SidCmetagenome_FD_92530 | JGI IMG/M metagenome (GOLD analysis project Ga0126336, IMG submission 92530) | Coral microbial communities from El Islote,Puerto Morelos, Mexico - Siderastrea C C metagenome | ecosystem: Host-associated > Invertebrates > Cnidaria > Coral | place: El Islote,Puerto... | reverse complement strand
TTATTATTATTATTATTATTATTATTATTATTATTATTATTATTATTATTATTATTAACATTATTATTATTGTTATTAGCATTATTCAATTTTTTTTTATTACTAGCCTGAATTTTTAATTAATTCTGATGAAATTTTATTCATAACACAGTGAATATTTACATAATGTGTTCACATTCAATTAAAATTCAAAACAGACTACAATAGTTTTAAAAAACGAGATGAAAAAACTATGTCGAGAAAATTTTTATACATGGATCCACCCTATGGCTGTATCAACCTTAAAGACACTAAAATTTGAAAGATTAAAACAGATTGGAAATAATTTTGGCTAAATGGAGTAAAAGACAGCAGTTGAAAACAAAAGACCCAGCAGTATAAGATTTGCTTGGCAGGTCAGATTAAATGCAACAGGTCTTCATTGTCAAGAAATCTTTAAATGAAAACAATATCTTGTTGCATTTTGTATACGAGTAACAATAAACAAGCCATTTCCTTCGTTTCTTCGATGCTGTTCATCTTCCGGGGAATCAACCCTTCCATTTATCAAACCCTGCGTTGAGTTAAAAACGGGCAGTGTAAGGTGTAGCAAGCCTAAGTCTAGGATTTCAGTGGATCCACCATACACTTGAACGAGTCGTGTTTTCGCTTTGGATAAATCACTATCTGTTTAAGGATTGTAAATGAAAACGTGCACGTTTGCCTCTTTTCCATCGACCACAATATCAAAAGTGGCGGGCATTAAAAAAACTCTTGAGAGTGAAAATGTTCAATATATACGTAAAACAGTTGTGTCGTTTCAGTTTCCTCCAATTTCATTGACTAGAATAATTTTACAATGAGCATTAGGGCGGTTTATCTATCCAAAACAACAAAATCGTCCTTTCTACACGGGACAGAACGCTGATTCTTTGAGAACCATGACATTTTAAGTGCTGTGAATCCGATATCCATCTAACAAACTATTTCACAGGTTATTATCCACTTAGATGTGCTAATAAGCTGGGGCAACGCTTATAATTCTCGGAAGATTGCAATCAACCTAAGGAGAACTCGATTACAATAGTTAAAAAAGAGATGATAAAAATAGGTCGAGAAAAAATGTTATACATATCATTACTATTATTATTATTATTATTATTATTATTATTATTATTATTGTTATTATTATTATTATTATTATTATTATCATTATGTACTCGAAATCAACTCTCACATGTTTTTGATTTACAACGTGTTTAGTTGGAAACGGACACGCATGTGTCAAGTGTACGTATAAACTTATGAATCAAACGGATCCACCCTATGGCTGTATTTAAGTACAGATTCTTCCTTTTTAGCTAGTACTAAAGAACTGTAAATGAAAATTTGCACTTTCCGTTTCATCGAGTATAATATCCCCTAAAAGACACGTTGCGCTGAAATTTGAAAGCTAAAATATAGATTAGAAATAATTTTGGCTAAATGGAGTAAAAGACAGCAGTTGAAAATAAAAGAGCCAGCAGTAGAAGATTTGCTTGGCAGGTCAGATTGAATGGAGCAGTTTTTATTGTCAAGAAATCTTTAAATGAAAACAATATCCCGTTGCATTTTGTATACGGGTAACAATAAACAAGACTTTATAGTCCTTTCCTTCGCTTCTTCGATGTTGTTCCTTTTCTTGGGAATCAACCCTTCCATTTATCGAGCGCTGGAGTGGTTATGTTTTGGTTTACCACGCCGTTAAGTTAAAAACGGGCAGTGTAAGGTGTAGCAAGCCTAAGTCTAGGATTTCAGTGGATCCACCATACACTTAAACAAGTCGTATTTTCGCTTTGGATAAATCACTATCTGTTTAAGGATTGTAAATGAAAACGTGCACGTTCGCCTCTTTTCCATCGATCACAATATCAAAAGTGGCGGGCATTTAAAAAACTCTTGAGTGAAAATGTTCAATATATACATAAAACTAAACACAGTCGTGTCGTCTCAATTTCCTCCAAATTTCATTGACTAGAATAATTTTACAATGAGCATTAGGGCGGTTTATCTATCCAAAACAACAAAATCGTCCTTTCTAAAAGTGACAGAACGCTGATTCTTTGAGAACCATGACGTTCTAAATGCTGTGAATCCGATACCCATCCCAAAAACTATTGCATAGGTTATTATCCACTTAGATGTGCTAAGAAGCTGGGGCAACGTTTGAAATTCTCGGAAGATTGCAACCAACCTAAGGAGTTAGCAAAACGTCGAAGCTCTACCTACAAAATAAAGTACGTGGTGTGGACGCAAAATGATAATTTAGGGTACCCGATACTAAAGGCCTAAAACTGAGTTATTTAAATTGTTTTTATTTTTGTTGCAATTTGTTCAACATTCCGCGCTACGATTTTTTCCATTTAAGTTCAATTTTGTTCACACACTTCTAAGAAGCCTAGCAGAAACAAAGCAAACTTTTATATTGCGTCTACAGTTCGTAAGCATACAGGAAAACCGCACTTTTCACTTGCTTTATATGACGGTAAATATCTAAACATGAATCGGATATTTTTGGCCACTGCTGTGGCGGTTTTCAAAGCTACAGCAGAGTGCCCAAAAGATTAATCAGCCCGGGTAATTAGAGCCTTGATTCTCACATTGTATGTTTTTAGACTTCGTGGTCAAATTAAAATAAACTATTCGCTCAATTGTAAAGCAGCTGTCGCTTCCCCGAAGTGGTTTTGGGTTGGCTTACGGTGTGTCTGTTTGAAAACGGAGAGACGTGTGACTAAAGTGCCACAAGCTTAAATGTATGCCTTTTGTTGTATTTGTTGGTACACACTGTACCTGTTTTGCTATCTTGGATAATTATTACCCGTGGAAAATTTGGAAATAAATGAAAACGTGTACGTTCTGAAACTTCGTTAACTAGTAGATGTAATATTCCTGTAGCCAGCAAAGAGTCCTATATTCACTGGCTCACAAAGTTGAAAGAAAAACTGTGCAGTATTTATTAACAACAAAATGGACTAGGGTATGAATGCCACAACACGGGTTTGTTACAGTCCCTAGGTACCTGCATGGCCTGCCCAACAATTCCATGCGCATGCCTACACTCTCTCAGGATTTCGTGAAACCAATTGACTGCAGAATGATAACATCAGAGCCATTTCGCAGCACTCGTCAGGTTTTGCAAGTGTGATTTTGAGCGGCCTACAATCTGCACGTAGGTACTAGTTTTTTCACAAGGATCCTGCCACTCTACATTCTAGACCGACTCATATTAAATTATGATATATGGAAGAGTGTTGCTTATAAATCCAGTTACATACAAACGTGAACGATTCACAGTAACTTCGAACAATTTCGTGCCTGAACTCTTTCAAGACAAAGTTAACTTACTTAATCGAGAGAAGTTAAGAATACTGGCCACGGTTGAGTGTGATATATTAATATATTATGTCTGATTCCAATGTTTTAAAGAACAAACACCCTTGGCAGTAAAAATATTTAATATACACGAAAATTTGAAAGAAGTCGTTTCTTTTGGATTCTCCAAATCCCATCACATGAAGCCCACCCTAGATCATTACCATCACGAACAAAGAGCTATTTATGGAAAACAAAGACTTTGAACCAACGTGTAGCTTACTTAACGGACTGAAGTAGCTCCTAAAAGTGATGGAACTATGATGCTTTTAGATCCATTACGCTGCTCAGTCGGATATCCCCGTAACTTATACTCTCGGCTCAATAAATCTATTGCAAAAATCATTCAAGCGACACGACTGTTTCACTTTTGATATCAACGAGTTAAAAACATATCTAAAAAGAGAACTGAGTAAAAATCGTTTTATCATGATGACGAAAAGAAGTCAGAACAGCTAAAAATGTAAAAATTTCACTCAGCAGGCAACTGTTTTCCTGTATTTTCCAAATATGCCAGATTTATAGCTTTATTGTTTGCAACCCAGCATCACTACAAACGCGTCTAAAATAAATGCGTGATAGAACCACTTAATAGCATCGACATATAATCAGTCCTGATCAATCAGTCATGTACAGACGTTGCACCAAAACGTCAACGCCATGTCATTAAGAATAACAGAAAATATTCAAATCTGTTTTGCTGCAGATGCACAGTTAGTTCCTACAATTTAAATCCTTAAAAATACGTCTTATTTAGTTGACCAAAATGTCTTTTCATCATGGACAATTGTAAAGAAAGACTGGCAAATTTAAGTCTTATCGCAAATATCATTTTGGGACTTTTAATGTTTGCTTTGGTGTTTCCTTAGTAAAAACCTATATGGCTGCTGTTTTCACTACTCCAGGCATATCGTTGGTTTAAATAAAATAAGGAGTTGTAGCGATAAATTGGGCCTCTCTGCCCTAACTTGTACTCTGAGTTAAGACAGTTAACCTGTCTCGTGCGTTAATTCACTGCTGATATTTATATTACACTTATAAGACATCTCAAGATCTTGAATCAAGGAAGAAAGATAGAGTTAAGTCATCGTAAGTAACGGTGAAGCCCATGAGTATCATAAGTATCCTCTTAACACTAAAAGCATGATATGAAGTCAAATATAAATTTTTGTTCGAATAAACTTACACCATATTGCATGTCTCCGACATTTCAAGTAGCAATCGAGACATATGTAAAGATAAGGCCATTACTGTCCTCGTAAGATTAAAGCATGAAATTTAATTAAATATAGAATTGAGAAGTCTATTTAAACTTATTAAAACGTACAGCACCTGGGACGTAACTCATTCGATGCCTACACGACGTTCAGTGAGGACAGGATGCGTCTTCACAGCACAGCCCTCCTCCTTTTGTTGGCAACATTGCAGCACGCTTTCTCGTTCAAAAGTAAGTGATATATTTCTCACCATTTTATCACGTGCATGCAAAATTGTTATTGACTCGAGAATCCGCAAAGTACAAGGGAGTAAACCAGAAAAGTGCTTTATTTTCATTTTAGGATATAAAACCGAAGACCAGCCCCATGTACATCTTGCATGCGGCTTAAAAAATTGTTCCCGGAACAAGTTTTAGCTAGATGCCGTAGTAAGCCAATGGAATTTTGCGACCAAATGACCATTGCGACAACTTGCGGTCACTTTTGTTTTTCTAGGAAAGGAACGCGAACCTGTTTTTTTTTTCGCAAGTGACTCTGTTTCAAATATAAACAAATTTTAATTTCTTCGAACGGTTTAATTTTCCTACTCTGTGATAAACAGCTGTTTTAAAGAAAACAGAGGAAAAGCTGAATCTAGAGCCCCTTGATGTATATGAAGATTCAACTGGACAGATCAATGGACCTGGGGACGAAGAGTCAACGATTGCTGGAGTCGGGGACGAACAGCCACCGGTTGCTGGAGTAAGAGACGAGCAACAATCGATCCATGGAGTCGGAGAGGAGCAAACATTGATAGCTGGAGTTGTAGATGAGGTTCCGTTGATCGATCAACGTGGTGCACAGGAACCACAGGGACAGGGATCTCAACCAGCGCTGGAATATGATTCATCTGAAATGAGTAAGTTAACGGGATCATTGAGGAAATAAATGGCTTGGAAGAGGATGAAGCAGGCTATGCTTCGTTCATATCATTTAGTTACAGTTACACAAACTAAGATTTTGTTAACCTACTTTCTTATACTTGTTTACTTACTTTTTATTTGTCCAAAAATATGTTTCTGTGCAGCAAAGCAAGATTCATTTGAAATTATGAGAATAAAAATGTTAACACAAATTCAAGATGAAGGCTGAAAAAGTAATTCCAACTTTTAAAACCGTGGGTGAAAGATGGAAATTTGTTCTTTCTGTAAAGGGAAAAGGAAAATAATCACTAACTAAACTCGAAATCTATTCGGATTAATGCACATATTGTAATGTTCTCAACTCAATTTATCTCTTTTTACAGGTAATCCAGAGCTAGGACATGAAGTTGATGACGAAAAGTTGCAGTTTGATGACCGCGAAATTGCACCAGAGATGGAAGATGATTCATCTGAAAGTGCCGCTGTTCATGACGAGATGGACGATCCACCCGGTAAGAACCCACAACGCTGTGCACAATTAGTCTGCGCAGCTAATTCTAGTTAAAGTGTTTCTTATTTGTATTGATACAATCTTCCTAAGCAATAAATCAATGTATTTTTTCGCGAAAAGAGAGCAAACAATCGTCAAGGTGGCACTGCGTTTTAGTTCGTCTTAGGTTTTAACTACAAGTTGGGTTGTAATTAAAACCAGTGTTTCAAGCCGCCTAAGACATTTTTGCCTTTAGTCTTAACGCTGGATACAAAGATTGATACTTTAATGTCAAGGCCAAATTGCAGACCGAGCAAGTTTGTTTAAATTCAATCACTGACGGTGTTTCTAAAGAAAAGGTCAATGATTAACTACTCTTTTCTTAACGGAAGTGTGGTCTTACAATATTTCTGGAATTACCTCTCCACGAGAGTGCATGGTATGCTCAACAGATTCAAAAACCTTTGGCGGCAAAGAGGGAAAATAAACCGACAATACTAACAGCAGTACCACTTTCATAACTTTTCGCGATGGTATAGCCAACTGAAATTTGCCACAAAAAAAGAAAGAAGTAAGGGCTGGGAACAAATCCAAATTTATGTGGAAGTCAATAAATCTCACTCGTTAATGAAACATTCTAATATTTATTGTAGTTAATTACATTATTAATATAATAATCATTGGTCTCTCACATGAAAAAGCACATCACTGTTAGTATCGTGAAGGTTTATTCCCTTAAACTCTTTTTTTACTCTCCAGTGTCTTATTGCAATTTCGACACATCAATGTGCCGTTTTGTGCAGGATAAACGTGACAAGTTTGACTGGACTCGACGCAGGGGACGAACACCGTCGTCTCGTACAGGCCCGTCGGCTGACCATACCAGTAGAAGAGGTAAATAATCAAGGAGTCTGCCATCTGCTAGCTACCCTAATCTGACAAAAAAAAACATCCTCCTTGCTGCTGAGTCAATTTAAGGACATATACAATTTTCTTTAGCTGTTCGTTAGATTTTGAAAAGCCATAAAATAACATTGGCGTGAGTAAAAGCACAAAAAAGTATTGTCCAGTTTTGCTAAAGGGTGCCCTGCTAATGCGCGGAAACAGTCACATATGATTAAAATGGATTCCATCTTTCGTTTAGAGGAAAAAGCAGTATTTTCTCCCAAAATATAAGAAAGATAGTTAAAATCCAAAACTGTGGCATTGTTTATTTCATTTTATAGTTAGGCAGCTCTGCAGTAAACATTCATATATATGTTTCTCTTAAAATGATAAGATAATAAACGTTGTAACTTTTCTCTACTCTTACTTTTGAACAGGATATTACATGTATATAGAAGCATCCTATCCTAGAAGGCCAGGTGACAATGCAAAACTTCACAGCCCTCTTGTGAGATTCACAGGAAGAATGTGCCTTAGATTCTTCTACCATATGTATGGTTCAACAATTGGAAGACTGAATGTGATGATCGGTGGTAGAACAGTGTTCTCTGCTAGTGGCAATAAAGGCAACAGATGGATTGGGGCCAGAATAACCATAACTCGTTATGGGTTTTATAGGGTAAGGAATATGCATATGTTAATTGCTATTGGAGTTGCTTTCAGCAAACAGGGCTAAAACAGTTTGTCACTAGTATACCACCTTTTGCTCTGGTCACCAACCTCTTTGTAATTATCCTAGAGAATTGCCATGAAAAAGACTTTTGTTGGTCTGGCTAGCGTCCCCACGATTAAAACAGTGCATAGCGAGTCCAGTGAAACTGCTTCACTTCAAGTTAGTGATCTCGTTGGTTAGCTATTAAATGGCTTTGCTATTATTTTTGGGGAAGAAACGTTGCCACGACACCAAGTTTGTACAAAAAACGCACAACTGCGAACAGGTGTTTTTTTTTTTTTAAGTGCAATTACTGATCACCATAGTTACTTACGTAAGGAAGTTAGAGTCTTAAAGCCCGGCAATTTATCTCCTTGATCCATTGCAGGTAACATTTGAAGGAATAACAGGAAGAAGCTTTACTGGTGACATCGCAATTGACGACTACTCTTTGAGCACTGGTTCCTGCATTTCTCCAGGTAATTGGACGCATGTTGTGCAACAGCTGTGTTTTATCATCGATGCATTATTAGTAAATTACCTCCATTAAAAACGATTTTAATTTCTTCGAAATGAAAAGCAGACAGTTGACATTTAGTGATTCTGAGACCGACCTCTCAGAGACAAGGAAATATAGACGATACAAGTTGTGCCACTTCATCGTCCTTTTTACCTTTTCTTTTCAAAATGCCATAAAAAAATAAAATTAAAAGAGAAATTTTGTTCGAACTTTTGTTTAAAAAAAATCCAGTTTTACTTTCTAACCGCCAACTTGAAAAGCTGGAAAGGATACGTTGAAGGGATAATTATTGTCCGGTGACGGTCTTATATTACTATCTGCTATAAATATAATTTTTTTTCGGACCCAGCAATATTCCTCTCGCATTTCAGACTCATCAACGTTTGCAGTCATCTATTTTTATCATGCATGTAGTCTTTTTACCTTTATTTTTTCTTCTTTTTAGCGCATTCCTGCAATTTTGACAGGTCAATGTGTCGCTTTGTGCAGGATAAACGTGACAAGTTCGACTGGACTCGACGCAGGGGCTCAACACCGTCTTTTCGCACAGGCCCGTCTGCTGACCATACCAGTAGAAGAGGTAAATAATCAAGGAGTCTACCGTCTGCTAGTTAGCCTAATCTGAGAAAAACATCTTCCTTGCTGCTGGGTCAATTTAAGGACATATACCATTTTCTTTAGCTGTTCATTTAATTTTGAAAAGCCATAAAATCACATTGGCGTGAGAAAAAGCATGAAAAGTGATTGTCCAGTTTTGCTAAGGGTTGCCCTTCTAAAGCGCGGAAACAGTCATATATGTGTTTGGGCAGAGATGGCCAAGATTGAAATGGATTCCATCTTCGGTTTAGAAAAAAAAGCAGTATTTTCTCCCAGAATATAAGAAAGATAGTTAAAATCCAAAACTGCGGCATTGTTTATTTCATTTTATAGTTAGGTAGCTCCGCAGTAAACATTCATATATATGTTTCTCTTAAAATGATAAGATAATAAACGTCGTAATTTTTCTCTACTCTTACTTTTTAACAGGATATTACATGTATATAGAAGCATCCTATCCTAGAAGGCTAGGTGACAATGCAAAGCTTCACAGCCCTCTTGTGAGATTTACAGGGAAAATGTGCCTTAGATTCTTCTACCATATGTATGGTTCAACAATTGGAAGACTGAATGTGATGATCGGTGGTAGAACAGTGTTCTCTGCTAATGGCAATAAAGGCAACAGATGAATTGGGGCCAGAATAACCACAACTCGTTATGGACTTTCTAGGGTAAGGAATATGCATACGTTAATTGCTATTGGAGTTGCTTTCGGCAAACTGGGTTAAAACAGTTTGTCACTAGTATACTACCTTTTGCTCTGGTCACCAACCTCTTTGTAATTATCCTAGAGAATTGCCATGAAAAAGACTTTTGTTGGTCTGGCTAGCGTCCCCGCGATTAAAACAGTGCATAGCGAGTCCAGTGAAACTGCTTCACTTCAAGTTAGTGATCTCGTTGGTTAGCTATTAAATGGCTTTGCTATTATTTTTGGGGAAGAAACGTTGACGCGACACCAAGTTTGTACAAAAAACGCACAACTGCGAACAGTTGTTTTTTTTTTAAGTGCAATTACTGATCACCATAGTTACTTACGTAAGGAATTTAGAGTCTTAAAGCCCGGCAATTTATCTCCTTGATCCATTGCAGGTAACGTTTGAAGGAATAAGAGGAAGAAGCTTTACTGGTGACATCGCAATTGACGACTACTCTTTGGGTCCCTGCATTTCTTCAGGTAATTGGAAGCATGTTGTGCAACAGCTGTGTTTTATCATCCATGTATTATTAGTAAATTACCGCCATTAAAAAAGGATTTTAATTTCTTCGAAATGAAAAGCAGACAGTTGACATTAAGTGATTCTGAGATCGTCCTCTCTGAGACAAGGAGATATAAACGAAACAAGTTGTACCACTTCATCGTCCTTTTTACCTTTCCTTTCAAACTGCCCTAAAAAAAATAAAATTAAAAGAGAAATTTTGGTCGAACTTTCGTTTAAAAAAAAATCCAGTTTTACGTTCTAACCGCCAACTTGAAAAGCTGGAAAGGATACAGAAGGGATAATTATTGTCCGGTGACGGTCTTATATTACTATCTGTTATAAATATAATTTATTTTTGAACCCAGCAATATTCCTTTCGCACTTCAGACACATCAACGTTTGCAGTCATCTATTTTTATCATGTATGTAGTCTTTTTACCTTTATTTCTTTTTCTTTTTAGGATTTTCCTGCAATTTTGACAGGTCAATGTGTGGCTTTGTGCAGGACAAACGTGACAAGTTTGACTGGACTCGACGCAGGGGCTCAACACCGTCTCTTCGCACAGGCCCGTCGGGTGACCATACCAGTAGAAGAGGTAAATAATCAAGGAAGCTGTCATCTGCAAGCTACCCCAACATGACAAAAAATATCGCCTTTGCTCTTTAGCATGACGAAAACTGTTTCAAAAGTGAAATTTTCGTTAGAAGTGCGTTGTGGCGCCGTAGCGTGAGTAAAAACCTGAAAGTAGTGGTCCATCTTTTGTCAAAAATTGTCTTTCTAAGTTGGATTGGGCACAGGTGACCAAGAAATAAATAAATTGCATATTGATTTTTTCCAAAATGTAAGAAAGAGGGTTAAAATCCGTAGGCGTGACAAGAAAACTTTTTATTTATTTATTCTATGTTTATTTTATTTATTTAAGTTTTTTCAGGTGAAGTAGCCCCCTAAGTCAACGTCTATAGAGTTGTTGAATTAATAATGACAATTTAAGCTCCTAAATTTGCTCTACTGTTACTTTGCAACAGGATATTACATGTACATAGAAACATCCTATCCTAGAAAGCTGGGTGACAATGCAAGACTGATCAGTCCGTTGCTGAGATTCAGAGGAATCATGTGTCTTAGATTCTACTACCACATGTATGGGTCAACCATTGGGAGACTGAATGTGATGATCGATGGTAGGAGAGTATTCTCCACAAGTGGTAATAAAGGCAACAGATGGATTGGGGCCAGAATAACCACAGTTCGTGTTGGATTTGCCAGGGTAAGAATTTTTTTTCATTGCTACTGGAATTGCTTTCCGTACACAGGATTCAGTAAGGCATAATGAATTGTAGTTATCCGTGTTAGAGTAGCCCTGAAAAACACTAATTGGTGACTGTGTATGATTCGTGATCAAAAAATGTGAATAGTGAGCTCTGTCAACCTGCTGAACCTCTAGATCCGATTGGTTAGTTAATTCGTTTTGCTACCATCGTTCTTTTGCAAAGAGAACCTTGACGCCACCAACTGAAGATAGTTGTGTTTTAGGTGTAATTACAGTTTACCATTTTCGTTTTTGCTAGCAAGGTAAAGTCTTAAGGCGCATCAATTAATCTCTGAACTTTTGCAGGTAATATTTGAAGGTATAAGAGGAAGCAGCTTCACTGGTGACATCGCAGTTGACGACGTCTCATTGAGAAGTGGATCCTGTTCTTTAGGTAGCTGGAATCACGTTGTACAACAAGTTGATTTTTTTTCCCGCTGCATTTCCAAAAAAAAAAAGACTTCATTGACAGCGATTTTAATTAATCCCTTCTCAGTTCAATTTCAATTTCTTCACAATGGTACATCAGTGGGAGAAAAGCTCGGAATGAAACAAATTGTGGCACTTCAACGTCGGTCAGAGTTTTCCTAAGAAAAAAACTGAGCCTAACCACAAAATTGCAATTGCCCCCGGAAAACAGAAACAGTTTTGTCAATACGTGTTTCAGAAACGGAGGATCGTGCGAAAAAATTTGAAACACACCCCATTTTTGCTAGGAGATCAATTTTTTTTGCATTTTTTAAAGCAAGAAATGCAAATTCAAGTACTGTTTAACAAACGAGCAGGAGTGTTTTATCGGGTTTAAAACCACGAGGCGTAGCCGAGTGGTTTTAGACCCGATAAAACACGATCTGCGAGTTTATTGAACGGCTTCAAAAAACGATCTCATAGAATAATG
>Ga0126336_10001579_pt1 | contig 12125 bp, 9 predicted proteins | sample SidCmetagenome_FD_92530 | JGI IMG/M metagenome (GOLD analysis project Ga0126336, IMG submission 92530) | Coral microbial communities from El Islote,Puerto Morelos, Mexico - Siderastrea C C metagenome | ecosystem: Host-associated > Invertebrates > Cnidaria > Coral | place: El Islote,Puerto... | reverse complement strand
GCTTGCCGGGATTCGAACCCTGACCTCTGCGATACCGGTGCAGCGCTCTAACCAATTGAGCTGACAAGCCAACTGGGAGCTGGTCATTAAATTGGTTCGTAATATACCCGGGAAAGATGAAGACGAAATTATGAATATATGAAAATTCATATATTTGAACTGCGGAATGAAGAAATAAATGTAAAGAAGATCTTTACCTCAAAGAGATAAAATGTCAGTGTCAGGAAAACGTATTTTTTCTTAGTGTGCAGAATCCCTACAGGACAAAATCGGAAGTAAAACCTTAATTAGTCACCCACTGTGTTGCCAAAATACTGCATCAACAGGATAAAGGCCATGGCCAAGTCTCATACTTATCACATGTTTTCTTTCTAAGATAGACCACCCCTCTTACTTTCCGGATCTGGCAGACCCAGTCCTTAATATACCTGAGTGTGAAGACTTTATACAGATACTTAAAGATAATAAAGCTTGAAAACTCACAAGTTTACGTTCAAAACTTAACAGGCTTATGGTAAGCAAATTGAATTGGGCAGACTGAAAAAGAACACTTTATAGAATTCTGCAAGGGCCAACCGGACGAAGCAAAGGGGCTGGATCCTGCTGGATTCACTCAGCAAAATACACTGAGGTAAACAAATAGACGAAGAAATGCTGACTGTAGGCCGTACCTGACGAATTATCTGAAAACTGCGGAAAATACAACCCCAGCTGTACATTCAGCCTTTCTTCGCCTATCTCTGCAACTGTAATTTTTACAATTTTCAAAACACAGATACCGAAAAAAAAAGTATTACCTAGTACATAGATAATCCAGCTCGCAAGGTACCGTCTTTGTCAAACCACAGGTTTTACTCTCTCGAAAGTGACGTCCAGTTCCGGACCCGGGCGTCCCTTTTTCACAATTTTGTGTCTCCTTTCCATTCCCCCAGCACCCCAAAAACTGCGTCTCTGTACGAAACGGTCGGAAATGTAAAGTATAAATTATTAAGAATTACCCCCTGATTATATTATTTTTGTGGTAAACGAAGTGCACAGGTAACAGCATTATTTTTGTGATTGTAGTGCATGCCGTAGGTAACTTTTTCAAATAGTCTTTGAATGTTTGAATCACTACTTTACTAGAAGTAATGGGACTCGTGACCCGTATTCGCTATGAATAGTTAAAAATCTGTCGCAATTCTATCTGATTGGAATTAGTTTTGAAATTTCAGCGCTAGTTTATTTTCATACTTTAATTTTCTTTTAAGGAAATTGTTCCGCGCAAACTAATACAAGTGAGTACACAAGCTTAACAGAATTCATACATCTTTCTATTTACCGAAGAAGCTGGTCATTGGCTAAAAATGACTTCATTTTCCAGTTCGAGTACTAGCTGAACTGGCGAAAAGTCTAGTATTAGTATAGGATATTGACTTGTTTTCGGGCCAAATGGAACGACAATCTGAAAAACACAAAGCCACAGACTTCAGGTGATTCTCTTGTCTTCGCCAACCTTTATCATCAGTGTAATCCGAAATGTTGTTATAAGAAAGATTTAGATTTTAGTCTGTCACAACCGTGAGACAATTAAAAAAAAAAGAAAACTCCTGAGTCCCACGCAGACCTGCCAATTCTTGAGACCCTCACCCCACCCTAGCAGCTCATGCCTTCAGCACCTGGCCAAAATGCCAAGAGAACTTATTTTCTCTAGTGCATACACCAGAAAAAAAACACGCTACGCCCCTGCTACAACACAGGACCACCAACAGAGTTACGATTTTCTTTCATAATCGTTTTCATCACTTTCACCATCCACTAACAATTAATGCGACACGAGTGTGGCCCAAAGCGTCTTTTGGTTTGTTTTGAAAACATTTCTGGGCGCGGTGTTCACAGATTAACCCTCAGGTCACGCTACGAACAGGTCATGATGGTCATGCATGATGTCTAAAATGTATGACGTCACGAAAATCAGTCGGTAGCTAGCCAACCTCGTTCCCAGTGTCTCTCTTCCTTCCGTCGCCTGGAGCTAACCAAGGCGAAATCACGAATCACGAATACCTCTCAGCTGGCGTGACAACGCACAACATGTGCCGTCTGCCTTGGAGACTAAAACATGGGTATCGACAGAGCCCGGGTTATTAAGCAAAACTACGTTCTCTAAGTTGCTTTATTAACAAAACATCTTAAACATGGTGAGAGATACAGAAAAAAGAGTAATTGCTAGGTCAAAGTGACATCAAAAGAAGGTTACAGCGAAGAAGAAAGAAAAATAGGCCAAAGAAAAAAGAAAACGTGATACGATCTGGATCTAGAATACCGTATTTCCTCGAATAAAAGCCGCCCCTCGATTAATCACCCCCTCTTAAATAATCCCCCCCCCCCTTGGTGGGATTATTTGAAATAATCTCCTCCCTTGAAAAATCGACCCCACCCCTCACTTCTCTCGAATAATCGCCCCCCTCCCCTCCTAGCCCTCACCATCGTCATTTAAGAATCAACCCCCTCTCCTTATATCTCCCCTTTCTTTCACTTCCCCCGTCAAGTTAAAAATTTACACCTTGAATATCCAATTGTATAGGATACAAGCTTTGATTTAATCATTATAGAAATAATGCAAAGACTGGTCAGACAACGTGCAAGAGGCGTAAATACAATATTTCAGCTGGCCAACACCAGCCTTCCTCAGGTTTATTGAATGAAACGCGAATTTACATGGTCTTTATATAGTGAACCGGAAATAACAAGACAGGGCTACGTGATGTGTAAAAAATACAGAAAAAAAAAATTATAATAATGAAATAAAAGCGGAAATACAGTATAATAGAGATAAGGAAAAAGCTGGTTGGATTACATTTCATCTCTTCTGTTAAGACCTGCAGGCTCCAGGGAGTTTCCTCGGTGGATGAGGAATGCCTCACGAGCCTTTCTAACTGAATCACGATTAGTATATAATTTTTCAAGTGGTATAAGAAGCATATGATTAACCCTCTTGCACGTTGTCTGACCAGTCTTTGCATTATTTCTATATTTTATCTTCTTTTGACTGGTCATGATCTAGTGGTCCAACGTAGAGCGAGCTTTGATCGTACACGGTTTTGCAGTGGTCTAAACCTTGAAAATTAATCATTATATACAACAGATAATTTACAAAAGCACAGGTATTGTGACAGTTTTTCGATTGTAATGTCCATGTATTTTACTTTTTCCTTTATTCCGAAGATATTGACATTGAAAACTACTCAAGTCGAGACACTTAGAACGCCCCTGTTCAGTTTACATGATGTGATTATTTTAAATGCGAAAATAAAATAAAATAAAATATTTAGGACACAACTTCCCGCGAGCAGTATTTGAAAGAATCGCCCCCCTCATTTAATCGCTCCCCCCTCGAATAATCGGCCCCTTTTAGTGCAAAAAAAAAAAAACCCTATCTTTTCAAGAATTCCAAAGGAAATATAACTGTCGAACTAAATTCTTGAACTTCTATCAAATAGTGAGTGCTATCCCTAATTACTTTCTGTCTAAAGCAAGAAACATGGATGATCTTCCAAAGGACATTTATCTTGTGAATCATCCAATATTCCAACTGGCAGATGATTGTGAGTTAAATTGAGGAAAAGCTAAAGTAAAGGGCTTTTATTGGATTCTAAACGAACAAAGCCATCAGGCATTGCCAACTGGGCCCCAAAAATGGAACAGGGAATTTGACGAAGAAACTAACGAATGGCGTACAATTTTTAAATTAGATAAAAGTATTTGTAGAGAAAATAAGTTGAAAGAATTTCAATTTCAATTTCTACGCAGAATTGTCATAACCAAAAAACAACGATGTCGCTTTGGAATTAAGTAAGACAGTGACTGCCTATATTGTGGAGGAGAAGATTGCATCGATCACACATTCATCCACTGCCGCTTTACACCGGATCCTTTTTGAGCAAAATGTACTCAATTGGTTCAAATGTATGAATGACTCGAACTTGCGTCCCTCAACAAAAGAATCATTATTTGGAATATCTTTGCATTCTTCCACCAGTAAAGCCCTGCCGGATTAAAAAACTGAACTACACACTTCTCTTTATGTGATTTTATAACTCCATAATAAATTAATTACACTTTCTGACTTTGTCAGCCAAATATCAATGAAATATCAGTCAGAGAAAATGTAAGTGTGTTTCAACAATTCTGCTCCTTGATTGTTGTTGTTTGTGCATTCTTTTTTCTCCTTTCAATTTTAGAATATCTAATGTGCACTTTTGTTGAACTTTTGTCATCAATAACAGTTTTGTACGTAATGAATCTAGCACTTGTATGTTACACATAATGCAATGTATGATACAGAAAATGCAACGTATGCCTTTGTGTATGTGACAATAAAATCATTTTAAAAAAACTCTCCCCCGGCTATTATTCGAGGAAATACGGTAGGTGCACAGGAGTGGTATTGAGTCCAATTTAAGCATTTCATTACAGGAACGACGTACTGTGTGTTATAACACTTTCGTTTTTTCCATGAATTTACAATGACAGCAATCTGGTTGAAACAAAGGAAATTTAGCATCAACTCTTGGGGACAAGTGTAGTGTTACTAGTGAGCAGCCAAATTTTCAGAACATTATAGAAAAATATATGCACGCCAATTCTACTTGAACATCATACCACATTGACCTATTTGAGTTTAATTAAAAGAAGCGGCAATGCTTATGCAAAAAATAGGCAAACGATTTTTGTGAACTTTAACCAGCCTGCTTTCCTTATCCTAAAACGGATGGGCTCGTATTGATACTAATGTTTATTCTCGCCATTGTACTAATAAAATCAAACGGCAATTGAGATCACAGTTGAGCATTTACTTTGCGAGTGTGCAACGTAGAAATCAAGGTAGCCATCTTCGGACTATGGGTAAGTGAACGAAATCAAACAGAGCTTTAGAGGAGTTGTCGTTACGTGAATCAATTTAGATTTTCTACAGTGAAATTTACTGAGCCAATAGCAAGCTAAGAAATAACTGTGAAACTGTTTACAAACGTTGACATCATATCTTAATTTTATGCCTAATGGTGGTTTTAGTGCCTTAACTTCTCTTCCTCTATGAGAACACATTGTTCTTGGGAACAGTCACCCGTTGTTCTGAAAACCAGTTAGGATTTACAATGTAATAGTGTTTCTTTCGCTCCTGAGCAGGATGAAAGAAACATGTGTCGCGCACATAACGCACGTTCTTTGGATGCTTTGACAGCAATGTGCTAGGCCTGGGGGCTACTCTCCCCAATACCTGCTCCTCGCTGTTGCCAAGTTGTGATGTCAGGGTTCCTTCTAAACCTGGAGCACGTGCTGAAGATGACGTTTGAAGTGTTTTTGGCTTCCGTTCGCGTGCATCCCAAAAAGACCTGGCTATTCGTGATGGCGACTGCGAATGAACATCACGACGGGTTTGACTGTGTTTAAACTCAGATGAGCTTGTGGACAGAGGATTTATAAACTGTACTTGCTTTCCAGAAGCCGACACTCTGCGTACAGTTTGCGTTGATGAAATCCGCGGCAGCTCTTGATCGTTGACCAACTCAGGTTCCTTTGGCAAGTCAATTTCTCTGGATTGCATGACGAGCTTTGTTGAAATTTCTGGGAGTTTTTGACTGCTACCCTTTCCTCCGAACGACCCTCTCAGATTAATTTTAAAAGAGCTTTTGTTTCCATCTAACTTCTCTGCTTCCACAGAATCTGCTTTTTGCCCGAGGCACTTGACTCTTTCCTCTTCGATGTAGCTTGTCATTCGCGCTGCGAATGGCGGCCTTAAATACGTCAGCCTGGTGCCTCCTCCCAACTTATGCTCGGTGCCGACTGCTGTTGGACGGCGAGGTTCGGACCAAGAGTATTTCGGCACTTGACTGTTTAACACAGGTTCCTCTGAGTTGCAATACCTTGTGGTATATTCGGTGCAAAATGGTTTTGTGCAAAATCTGTCAAAGTAGGTTTTATACCCTGGATACAACATCTCCATGTTTGCAAATTAGTTCATCTAGTCTAGTGACGCGATCTAGAACTTTTCCCGGTATACAGATAACGGTATAGATAAATTATCTTTAACTTCCAATGAGTTGGATGAAGTTGCAAATGAAGCTTATTGTGGTCGCTTTCGGCCGGCCAAAATTCGTCTTCAGGATCGCACAGTGTTATAGCAAATTGAAACACGTTTGACAAGAACTATACAACTATCGCGACCCTTTTCAATTCAAGAACTTTCAAAGTACTTTGTCAATAACTAGGCAACTCTGTTTGGCCAGCTCACAACCTCGCTGACGTTTTTAAACGCTAAAAACTGAAAACAATACGAGTTGCTATGGACATGAGATCAGTTACCTGTTGGGCAGCTGCTATCACGCAGTTAAATTTTTAATGTGAAATGTCTGAGTTAACAATGATCACAATATGTATCGAGTATGTGGTCCCGGTACCTGCATCGAAGACCAAACTTTTGTTAATTAAGTGAATACCTTATTAATCATACTGAGTAATTAATTTTCCGTATCACGTGTTTTCGTTGAAGTTTCTTGTCAAAGTTGTCATTATTTTGAGACTGACAAACTAGACTAACTAATATGCCACGACTGAAAAGATCCGTATATTTTATCTCAAATTAATCTACGTATTTTATATCGTTATTTCGGCTTCGTTTACGGATTTCAATAAGATACCCCATGCATACTAAATCTGTTATAAAAAAAATCAGCCTATAAATATCTATTGAATAGCTAATTCAAGATTTCCGATTGTGAGCTCTAGATCAGTTTTTTGCGAATGCTTTCATGGTGAGAAATGATAATAGTGAATCACAATAATAATCCAATAGATTTCTCATCAATATTTTGGGAGTATTATTGGTCTCATCAATCTAGCTACAAGTAGAACTCTCTGCGTGCTGTGTGTTTTACGGTTGCTAATGTGAGGCTATTACAATTTACCAGTTTTTGATACTTGTTTCAGTTTTTAGCCATTAAGCTGCTGCAGTAAAACCTTTTAACCTTACCTGTACAATATAGCACTTAAATTTTTCTGTCTCGGCCAGCCCATATAAGGCTTGACTGCACATTGAAATCAGAGAAAGCAATTTTGTCACTCTCAGAGGCTCGTAGCGCTAGCTCAAAGTAGCGCAAATCCAGCCATACCGAGCCTCCTGGGGGACATTTGACCCATATTTGGGTATGGAGGTATCGTTGAAGGTCTGAATCCCTGACCCTGTTTATGACAAAAAAACCCCTAAAATGTCCCCGTATAGGCCATATAAGGAGTGCTTCCCCCCTCCCCCCCCCCCAGGGACTGAGCATCATCGTACTGTCACCGCAATCACTGTGACAACCAGCGATCCATCGTTTCCCACCCGACCGCTGACAAAGAGGGACGCGGACTCTGGGTAAGAAAAAAAGAGTGTATTTACTTTCAAGTGAGCCAAATAAGCAGGGGTAGATTGAAAAAAACGTTGTCATATGAAAAGTATAAACCCTCAACGATGAGACCTAATGGATTTATGGGTAGATGTATACTAGCATTTGCATATTCAAAATAAAACACTGTTCTGTTGCGACTGATATTGATTGTAGCGAGTTGCACGTGGGAATGGAAGCGGTGAGTGGCCTGCCTGAAAGTGGTCAAATCCAATTTTAGCGCAAAACAGTTCGAAAATTGCAAACGTTTGCAACTGTTCACGAACTAAAACAGTTTTTGCTGGAAAACTTTTGGGAAGTAAGAAAATACCGTGTTGTTCCAGTGGTAAGAAAACAATCACTCGCTAATTATGCAAATAAAGTTAGTGTACGAACACCTCCCAGAAAGCCCCTGGGTTTCACATTTTATGGTTTATACTGATCATACGACAACCTTTTTTTCAATCGATTGTATACAGCCAGGCTAAGCCAAACAATGGGAAGCTATGTCGGGATATAAAAGCATAAAAAAGACTGCTGAATGTTGCCAATACGTTGAAAGGAGTTTGTTTTCACGGAAAGAGGTTTATCTCAACCGTAAACGTTTGTATAGTATTTGTAATGAAGTTTGTTTATTGGTTTATAAATAATAAAGTGAATTTACTTAACCCGTGAAATAAGTACTAATTCCATTGTTTTTTTTGTGTTAAGCTTTGACTATTAGACACCAATTGTTAGAAACTGTTTCAGGGGATAAGTAAAACCACTCTATTACATATAACAAGCCAAAAGAAAGCGAATGAATCGCGTTTATCTACTGACAAAATTTCCATTTTTCTAACGAAGCCGAGAACGAGTCCAGTGTCAACTGCAGTCGTGCGCATAGAATTTCCAATATTCATCTTTAGTTTATATTTCTGTATGTGTCTTAGTTGGTAGGGAGTCCTTAAGCAGTATAAATAGAACTGATCCAAACACTAGCTCGCAGGGTTCTCCGTTTTTAGCTCCTTCATTATTCTAAAGAGTAGCCTGCGAGGTACCCCAAGACAGCTTGATCACAGCGGGCTATAAGAATTCTACCCTGCAGCTTTTTCGTAGTCGTAAAAGTCTTGCGCCTTAGTATCAATGTTTATTTTTCACTTTGGACCATTTCTACTTGAAGGTTTACATTGTATGACCCCTTGTTACGTTTACGTAGCAGTGTTTTGCTTCATCATACCAATATCGTGACCTCGCAACATCTGCGGTTCAAGATCAACTTTTAACCAAACAAAGTGTTTTTGCGAATAGAATAATTCTTGCGTTCCGATACCCAGTCAGGACTTATTACAAAGAAGCTCCTTGTTGGTTCGTTAGCTGGGTGAAAAAAACACTGTTTATCAATGTAACGGAAATCCTTTGGAAACCGAGAAAGCTCACTTTGAGGCCTTCGTGCCACTAGACTTTGGGGTCGTCTTAGCAAATCTTCGGTACGTGGTCGTTCCCGCTTCGAGAACACCGACGAGAGCGAACTCGTGGGTTGGCTTCGACCGCCGCTTCGACTAAACTGGGATATATCACTGCTGGGCCTTTGAACGGCACTTCTGGCTCTTGCAGTTGGCGATGGTTGCAATCCTTGAAGATTTATCCTAGCAGGATAATTTCTTCTTTGGTGAAATGGAAGCTGAATCGCTCTAGACGTTTCCGGCTTCTTTGCCTCGTCCCATGCGGTCTTCATCTTGAATCCTGTAGGAATTCGAACATTCTGTAATGGGACACGCTCGCCGGTGAAGCTTGTCGTGTATTCGGTTTTGTAGGTAATCTTACTAATAGTTTCCTGCAATAATCCCGGGGCATTTCCATACTGGGCCGGCATCTTGTCTCTAATTTTCAATTCGAAGACTCAAAATTTATTACTGAGGAAACCGACAAGGGTCAGTAAACACAAGGCAGTGAAATGGTCTGTCACGGGTCTGTCCTGAGTGATCAAGCGTGGAGTAAAGCGTCTGAGCAACTGGCCCCCTCAGCCACACAAAGTTAAACCAAAAGCCACGGCCACGAAATCATGACTTGAAGGATTTACCTTTGTTAAGCTCGCTGATTCGAGACTGTGAAACGTTGTTGTGAGTATACGGCAGTAGCAATGCGAATTCTAATGATTTGTTGCGTTACCTGTTGTCAATAGCAACGAGGATCGTTTACATATTGCAGTAACTGGGCTAACAATTTGATTGTTTCGTTCACTTAGCTATATTGTTATGCAATTCTTTCAGTCTTAACAGGGATTAGTAAAGGGCTATTGTGTTGAGAAAGTAATTTAAACAAACCAGTTGCTAGCTCGGGAGGCAAGTTGTTATTAAATAGATGAAATGTCCTTCACTTGACTTGTCTAGCCGTTTCGGCTCATTGTGCTTTAGCTTTTACCTTTTAGCTCATTCAATATCGAGAAAGCAACAGAAACCTTCTTTTCACGAGAGACACGAGATATGCAGCAGCTATTAGCACAATCAATTATCTTTCATTTAGATGGTCCATTGAGCCACACAAAATAACCAACCGAGAAATGACGACGACTACCGCAGCTGAATTTGTCAACCTAAACAGTCGAAAAAGAAGACGGAACCTTTAAAAGCTAAGGTTTCAGGCTTGAACGGGATTCGAACCTGTATTAAACCTTGCGATAGCGGTGCAGCGCTCTGTGGTCATTTCATTATAACCCCGTAGATGGTGAATAAATGAGTGTGAATATATGAGAAAATAATATATGTGAAGCGCTGGTGAAATAAGAAATGATGACTTACATCGGCAGGGAAGTTATCACTGAGTATAAGTATCAGGTATTTTATGGTAACAAAGTGATTGAATCAAGGTTGGATCCAGTTGCCGAGATAAATTCGTCGGGGTGCCGAGAATGAAAACCAAGAACATAAATCGATTAAATCTTCCATGAAAACAATTTCTGCAATGGCTAAATACCTCCGCTTTATTCTATAAACAGTTTTTCTCGACAACTTTTAATTATCGATACATATATGTGTTCAAGCAAGTGTTAAGCCGGTCGATCGGTGCATTTTCCGAATTTGAAAAAAGGCCTGAACGCAGAGAAACGCTGTATTAAATGCAAGGCCAGATCTTTCTTTACAGTTTGCTGTCAGTGCAGTTCAAAGGTTAAGCACTATAAGTTTATACAAGTCAGCACGTAAATGTGTACCTCATACTAGTTATATGTAAAATTACATATATCCCAAATATATTTTAGTGGTGATCATTTTCCGTTGCTGCAAATGTTGTTTACTACAGGGCTATCAATCATATACGAAGAGCGTTGCAACTGACAACCAAAAAATAAGATAAGAGAGATGTATAATTTAAATCGTTTTTGGAAAGCAAAACCTGAGTCTTAACTATGATCCACTGCCAGATCATATTAAGATCAACAATTTGGATAGCAGAACGAAAGCTACAACGAGCACTAGGCTGACTAGGACGCAAACAGGAAACGATCACTTACGCAAGCGAGTTCGACCTGTGTCAATAATTAACCTAAACTCTGAACGCTGTAAGAAAACCGACTGTCAGAAAACGGCTACAAAACTTTCATGAATGAATTGAGAAATCAATAGGTGCGTTCCATTTTAAAAGAAAAACGTGTTCAAGAGAAAGGATTGTTCTTCCTAACTGCTCTCTCAGACACCCAGTCCGGCCTTACTGTGAAATATGTACGTTCCTCTTTGTTGCTGCTGTAAAATGCGTTGCTATGCAAGAACACGTAGTCTCCAAGTGCACCAGATCTCGCGGCCGGCACGAATCCAGGATGGAAGCTCGCTCGAGGCTGACCCCGAACATATTCGGGAGGACGCCGGTACATGAAGCTCGAGGCAAGCTTGATGTGTGGTTGGACAAGTTTCACCTTTGGTGTGAAGCTGAAACGATACTCGGATCTCGAAGGGTCTGTCTTGTTCACTGTCATACATAAAAGTGGAGGAAGCTTCACTTTCTCAGGCATATCTGCTTAAATCGTAGGGGGTCAACTGAATTCTTGAGGAGGCTTGATAGTGGCAAGGTTGGTTCAAAAAATTTCTGACATATTCCCAGTTAGAAGATTTCTTTACCCCTTACAAGAAATGGAAAACTGCAAAGAGTAGCGCACCGACGTGGACGTTCGTCCGTTCGTAATCCAGAGCTTCTTTAGTTCCTGTCGGCTTTCGAAACGGTGACTAATAATTGCGCGATTAAAACACACAATCAGCACTGCCGATATTTCTTGGTCTTCAATGCCTTCCTAACAAATCTACCCGCAATATTGTCGAAGAGGCTTTACTCTGACGAAATTGTTTGACTAAAGATGATGAATTTTGTTTTGTAAATGGTGTTAATTGTTGTAAATATGGTCAACTGGCTGTACTCTGCACGCAAGAGGTCTCTCTGGTGTGACCTTCCTTTGTGTGTTTCTTAATCTCTCAACATAATACCTCTTTTCAATGTTTTGTCCAAACAATGCAGTGTCTGAGTACACAATTGTAAACTAAATACTCTATACTACATAATACTTGCGTCCCAATAAGCCTTAGTTCGGTTTCGCGGAGGGCATACAATAATATGCGAAGTACACTCGATTTATTTAAGGTGGCTCGAAAGGGTTCTTGTTTTTTTCGATGCATTATATTTGGGAGTTAAAATAGTTAGGTTAGAGTTGGCCAATCATGATCAAATTTTGCTACAAAATAATGATAGTATCAAAGT
>Ga0126336_10001578_pt1 | contig 12126 bp, 5 predicted proteins | sample SidCmetagenome_FD_92530 | JGI IMG/M metagenome (GOLD analysis project Ga0126336, IMG submission 92530) | Coral microbial communities from El Islote,Puerto Morelos, Mexico - Siderastrea C C metagenome | ecosystem: Host-associated > Invertebrates > Cnidaria > Coral | place: El Islote,Puerto... | reverse complement strand
TTTTTTAATTTCTAGCTCAAATCACGCGTCATGCGTTACCCCTTAACCACTCTGGTATCATTTTACGCCTGAACGGATGTAGACGGTGCTATCCTTTTATATTATAAATTTTACCTATCATCCTAACGTTGTAAATTGATCAAAATTCTTCTTTAGCTGTTTGACTGGTCATCTGGACTTAATAATTAGTTTCATTTGTGATATATAACAGTACATATACAACCTTCTCTTCCAGGTTGTTCCACCAGAATTTGCAAACGGCAATGTTAGACGATATGTCGTATTTGTGAAAGCAGCAGGTCCGTACAGATTTTCCGACGCCAAAAACGTCTCTGCGGGTACATCACTAAATTTTACACTGCAAGGGCTATTTGCGTGGACAAAGTACAATGTTAGTGTCCAGGCCATCACGATTCAGGCCGGTCCCAAAAGCCCTTGGAAGCAAGTTCAGACTTTTGAAGCTGGTAAGTAGATAGGTCTTGTTTCCCGACAGCCACTGAAAACTGAGTTTTGTTCAAATAAGATACCTTCATTGGACGATCTATATCAACTGAGACCGTTTGGCATTTCTTGTTTGCAGAACCTGGTCCTCCATCAAACGTCACACTTGTTTCTGACAGCCAGCACAGCATTATTGTCTCGATAGCTCCACCATTACCAGTGAGGCGAAATGGTATCATCCTTGGGTATACTGTGTTTTACAGGCAGACCAACTTGTTACCAAACGCTAGTTATCTGTCTGTGAAGACAACTAATTCCAGTGTTAAACTAACCAACCTTACAGTATACACAGAGTATTCAGTCAAAGTAGCAGCTGTTACAAGCGTGGGACAAGGAATTACAAGTCTACAGAAGTCGATATTTTCACCAGAAGGAAGTATGTCTTCCTGTTTTTAGCCGTTATGGATGTCTTACGACTTGTAAACAATGACCACATAAAGTAAACAGTATTCAATTTGTCATAAAGTGGAGTCTACAAAGTCCTCCAGGGCTTCGCCAGGATAGCTTTTCTCTTGCTGGACACTCGTTTGGGTTTTCGTAACACGCTCTGATTGATGTTTCAATATTGTCAATTTATTGTTTTCTCCGTAGTTCCCGGCGCAGTAGATGACGTAAAAGCGATTGCAGTGGATCATGACACTATCAGGGTCGCGTGGCGTCCTCCTGTCACGCCTAACGGGAAAATCCTGCAGTATAGTATCACATTCAACACTACTGATGGTAACTCATCAAACAGCTTGATAGCGGGTGACGAGCTGGCATTAGTCATCGACGACTTGACTCCCAACACAACTTATTACGTATTTGTGACGGCAAAGACGAGCAAAGGATTTGGAAGACAAGGGACAACAGTAAATGTTAGGACACGTAAGTAGCGGAAGTATCAAACGAGCGATAAATCAATCAAGCGAAGGCGAAGTGTTGTTAAATGATTCAAGCCGAGTTTATTAAACTTGTCCAAATGAGCTTTATCCGAGTTTTATCCTTTTACTGAGAGGACAGTCATTTGAAATCACTTATCAAGAGTTCAATCAGACATTCCCACGACCCACGTGTGTTCCCATTTAACCACGCCCGAGGCAAAAGCCCTCCCCCCCCCCCCAAAAAAAAAAAATTGTGGCGATTTCACCTGTAAAAACGAGCTTTATCCTTCTGGTAACCATTTAGATGTGAGATATGCAATTTCCTTTTTTTCTGGGATCGTTCCTCAGTCTGACAGGGGCAGTTACATTCGTGAAATAATACATTTGTTCACTTCCCCTTATACCTATCCGTCTAGCCGGGTAAACTATCTCGTTTCTAAATACATGGGATTTCATATAAGGGTGTGGCTGAGGAAATAGTTATCTTTTAGAGAGAAATGAGGATTATGCTATTAACCAGATATGGTTGTTGCTCTGTAGTGGGCCCATTTGTTTCACACAAAAGGGTATGAAGTGCAATAATAAACAAAACGGATGGCTTTGTTTAAGGAGGGTGACATTTCAGTCTTTCTACCTTGGATTCCAGGTCGAACTGGAATTTAGAAATATTCGTTTTTGAGGAGGTAGAAAAACCGAAGAACCCGGAGAAAAACCGTCGGAGCAAGGACGAGAACCGACAACAAATACTTAAGCATGAACACCGAGTTTCAAACCCAAGCTACATTGGGAGGTGACTGGTCCCATCCCTGTTTCCCTTGCTTGTTTGTTGCTGATGGTCATGAAATGGAAAGATGAGGTGGGCTGAATATGGAGGGTGGGGTGGGTCGTTAAAAAGGGAGGGGTTAGATACTCCAAGTGCTTTGAAAATATTTTGGGGGTGAAAAGCAGAATGAGTTGGTTTTAAGGGTGAAAGGGTGGCAGTTATTTTTCTTGTCCAAACCAGAGAAGTCACTGTATTCATGATGCGTTAAATTGCAGACGTACGTCCACCGATTACCGAACCAACTGATACACTGACCACCCCTACTGAAGACTCTACAACTACAACTGTGGGGGTACCTGCCGGGCCAGAGAAGAGGACTGGTGTGAATGAGGAGCAAATGATCATTATATTGGTCTGTGTTGGGCTCATTGTTCTGTTCATTACCGTAGCGGCTGTTTATTTTCTGGGCATTAAACGCTGGAGAGAAGAAAAAGGTACGGTCTCTTCCTCTATTGTTGATTGCCTTTAATTACTTCACGTTGAATACCAAATAGATTAACGATTAAGTCGCCGGAAAATGAAACATTGCTTGCCTTAATAATACAAATAAAAACTCGCCATCTGCAAAAGTGCAAAGTTTTCGGTGATTGAAATGCGTTTCAATTTTGTGTAATTTTTTAGAGGGTTCATTTACACTCTTTTTTGTATTCTCTTTAGTTTTTTGCGGTTTCTGTTGATTATAAGGCGGTTGCATTCAGTCTTTCTGGTCTCTCCCCTTTACTTCCGAAAGAGAGAAAGAAAGAAACTTCAACAAAAGAAGGGACGTATGAACAAGTTAGGGTCGTGAGTTAACATTGATGCTTCTTTATTACAAGCCATGGCATACACAAGAGCCAGGAAGAAACACGACTTCAGAAGTACAGCATTTGAAATGGAGAGGTAAGTCAATGCAACTTTCTCTGGGATATTAACTCTTTTTGGCGTTTTTTCTTTCATATTTAACCATTAGTTCGTTATTTCTCATGAAATAACATTCACTACGTAATTGGAATGAGACCACCAGATACTCTGCTCAGTACTAAATCAGCCCGACGTCTCCCATATTTTAGTAACCTATGTTTTTTCTTTTTAAATGACAGGGCTTCCATTTAGTTGTCTGCTATGTCTTGGCCCTTCTCCATTCTTTCATCTTGTGAAACTAATTCCTGTAAAGTGTAAATGCATAGAAAAACCACAAATACAAAATAGCAACACTGTAAGGTCGTTTTACGTGTAAATTTGGGCAAATTCCTTTTCTAATTACATCGCTACCTTGTAATCCTCAAGGGTTATATAAAAAAACTAACTTACAATTGTAGTTTCAATACCTTAGATGGAGGGTTGGTGATGAGAATAAAGAGGATAATGTACAGTATGTAAACCAGATAGGACAATAAAACTTCACGTGAAACGTTTAACTGACAAGTTTGACCTTTTTGTTTCAGTTAACTTCGTTTCGAGACCGTAAAATGTTTACAAGATTTTTAAGCTGTAATTTTTCAATCACTGCACAATCTATTTGATGTAAACTAACTGTTTTGCATTGATCATAAAGTGGTTTAGATGGCAATGGTCACTACAGTAAGTTGGCAGGATCATTCTCCGCTCCTCAAACAACATAAATTGTAAAGGTAACTCGTTTAATACAAAATAAATAGCAACATGTGAGCACGATAATAGCTCTAAAAATTTTAAACACCACAACAAGACTTTATGTAAAAACATGTGACTGTTTGTTTTCGTTTATTCAAGAGAGGAAATACTGAACAATGAGGTAACTCTTGTGTAGAGTAAGGTTTTCTGTTTATAGGATAGTGTCCAAATAAATCTATCGGTCATTGAATCAATCAATCAATCAAATACACGGATATTTAAAAAATATGTAGGGCTGGATATAAATTTCAACACCAATATGCTATTGACACACGTCATTATCTTAATACAGGAAATAAAGTAAAGACAAATCAAAAAATTATAAACAGTCTTCTGGTTTAAAAGTTAACAAAGGCGGATAAGTTTAAACCAAAAACTGAAAGCTAAACGAAGGATTAATTTAAGTCATAAGATGAGAATAACCCATTACCAAATTTAGGTGGTGAACCAGATTAAAATGCAAGGCTCAGGGCGAATATGAAACTAATTGGAGTTGGCCCGAGTCCTTTAAAAATAATAATCGCTCTTTTTGATTGGCTAGAAGGTTTTGTTAAACCATAATTTTTCATCCCTTTTAGGCCACGGCTGGACGTCCATGAAGAGCCTAGCGTGGCAGACACTAACTATTCCAGCGATTCATTTGATTCTGACTGGAACAGTAGTATAGCGTCGCCTTATTCGCCTAGCTCAGCGGTAAATCTGAGCCATGAATACGCAGATCCAGCGGAATCTAACACGCCCCGTGCAATAGACCATTCGCAGCTGGTCAATACACACAAAAAGAAGTCTTCTTTGGACTCACAGGGAAGCCATTACGACCCGTCTTATTCGTCTGTTGAGGAGCTTGGAGGAGGATGTTCTAGTTTTGGACCACCCCCCCCCGGTAGAGTTCCGTTCAACTCCCATCGAAGAAAGGGACGCCGATTCAAACAGGCAAGAAAGCCGCTTGGATACTGCAAACTCGTCTGACCATCGGAAATCTTTCACAAATGAGCTGTTTAAAGCTATACACAACCCAAAAGATGTAGATCTTGGAGAAGGAGGCACAAGTTACGAAGGTTTTCAGGAAAAAGATATTTCGGGGATGGAGAATCAGGGTTATGATTCAGATGAGGAACTGAATGAACAACTTGCGAATAGCCTTGCAAAGCCCAGCACCTCCGATGTTACACCGAAAAACCTCGAAGAGTTGTACGCTAAAGTGGACAAGAGTAAGAAGAAAAAATCTCGCGAGAAAGATGCGTCATCGTCAAGTGATACTGAAAGTAATCACTCGATAACACAGGCGCCCAGTAAACTGAACGCCTTACACGCAAAGCCTGATAAAAGCAAGAAAACCTTTAGGAAGAAGTCCCTTGACCCACAGGGTAACCAAGCATCCGTGCATGTGGGAGAACCTGGCCATGATCCTGTGGTCGTGTACGATGAAAGAACTAACTTGTAAGTTATTGTTATTGGTGAATGAACAGATTTACTCATTATTTCTACTTTCGGTCCTTAATCTAGTTCATTAGTTGTCCTGTTTTAAAATTACAGAGAAAAAATATCGTACCTTTGCCACTTGGAAAGGTTCAATATTTGAATTATTTTTATCAGTTTTGATTTTCAGACAATTATTGGCGTTTGCTTTTTTCCACCTTTCAGATTAACTCGGTTTTCGTTCAGCTAAGAATTAGGAAAATCACAAGAAAAAGTACCTCGAGTGGCCACGGTGCGACGCGTTTCTTAGCTATTATCGACATTTTTTTTATTAATTCTTAGAATGTTTCACCGTTTTCCACAAACTTTAATCTGTGCACCTCAGATAAAGCCATTTTGTTTCATCGTTTCGCTGAACTGCACTAGTAAATCGTAAAGGTTAAGCTTGAATTTACGTAAGCGCTAGCAAGCTCATGAAAATCACAAAGTAAAGTTGTGAATGATTTGCCATATGATGAGAGACATAGCAGTGTTTGTACGAGCGAAATTGAACTCCATTTCCTACTTAACTGTTTGCTTAGCAAAATGTCTGTTTCTCTGCCTTTTGTGTTCCTTTGTTCTTTTGCCACTGGTGACCCTGGCACGCGTGGAAGTGTGATTTTGATATATTTTATAGCAACTTAGAAAGTGATCTGTTTGTTTTCGTTAGGTGTTACGATATTTTCGCACATGTATTTTCAAGCGAGTGAACGTTATATCAAAAGTCAATGTGTGGCGCTATATTTTGTCTTTATGTGTTATGTTTGCTGGGTATAGCGCTAACTTAAGCTTTGGTTTAAAACTGCAAAAGAAAAAAAATGATAACATGGTATTTATAAAATGTTTCTAATAAAACGGCCACGTTTTAATTGGCAACATTTCTTTAACCTCAGGTGTGTTTAGCATAGTTTCAAATTTTCGTCAGTGGTATTATTTACCGAGTGTTAACTCGATGTAAATTTTTGTTGTACATATTTGTAAATATAAACTGAATTTCACCTCTTGTGCATGCCAATTAACAAGAATTGTGAAATCTTTTATACTGAATTAAATTGAATTTACAGGAGCAAATTTTTCTAATGAATAAATGCCAATTAAGAAAAATTGTACATTATTTTATACTGAATTAAATTGCATTTGCATGAGCGATTTTTTTGACGAATAAATGTGTGGAAGAAGTCTTGTTTGTTTGACTTTGTTACCCACTACGCCATGTTTGTCGCATTCACATGCTTACGTGACTTTGTACGTGCCTTATGTTTGTTGTGTGTCCTTTGGTTTGATGTGTACGTAGCTCTCTTCAATTCATGGCCAGACTAAGGTGTTCCTTAGTTTACATTTGCGCGATTGTTTGTTGATTGATTGATTGTTTATTGGTGTTTACCACCGGACTTTAACGCTGAGCTTTTTGATCGGTTGAAAAGAAAATAAAGAAAGCACGACTTGAGGTACATTTTACAGAGATTGAACAAACAGGTGAAAAGTAATCATGAGATATACAAGCTGAGAATGCTTGTGCCCGTATGTCCCATAATTAACGCGTGCATAAACTTCACCCAGACATCAGTGATGTTTGTTGTTGTTGTTGTTTTTGCTTAGGTGGTAGAGCATCGGTCTGATATCGCAAAAGTAAGTTTGGGTTGAGAAACGCATCATGAAGGTCTCGTCTGCATTTTAAAACACTCGTACATTTTTTAATTTACTTCATCTTAATGATGTCGTTGCCCTTTTACGCTAACATTGGTTGGTTTCACTTGATTGCATTTACATTCCCTCGGAATACCATCCATCCCACAAAGCCTTGCTCGTTTCGGGCCTCACAAGAAAGATCGATCCCTGTTATTTCTGAAGTTTGTTATTAGTCAGGGGTGACTCAGTTACAACATACGATAACCAACATTGACCCTGCTTCACGGCCTGTGGAAAGAGAGAGACTAGGACGGGTCATATGAAGGCTCTTTCGAATTCTTGGCGCCAGTTTCCGCGCTCTCTCTCTCTTTACACAATGAGTATTGGTCCGTGACAAATGCAGCTATAGAACTAGTGTCAAGAAGCTTCAATGCCAGGAATTAATATTCGTGAACTCGGTTGCTGACGAACAATAGTGTATAATTTTAACAGTGAACTTAATACTGTTGTTGAGTGTTGAAGGTGTTTCTGTTCAATTTACTGGTCCCTTGCAGTTTGATAGCACTGTAAGCAATTTGCATTTAGGACATTTTCGGCTTCTTTTCCGTCTACTGTAGGAACAAGAAACGTTTTATGATTTACATGATTTGGTTTTGTTCTACATTTCCTGTAACCCTGTTTTCAGTGTGTTAAACACGTAATTATAGCCAAAGGTTATAATTAAGGGACCTTGTGAATTAACCTTGATTTAATACATTTGTTCATTCAGCATGTTAAGTAGATAATAATATAATGGTAATAATCTGACAGCTTTCTTGTCCAAATCGTCAATGTCATTTACTGCTATGTTGTTTTGTCGGCGGATGATATCGCTAAATTAATTCCTTGGATTACTTCTGTTAGTAAGCTTTCAAATTGTTAAATGAGTCATTACTACAGCAAACCTCAAGCGTTTGAGAATTGCAAAATTACATGAATTGCTTAGCTTAACCTACAAACACTGGATATGAAGGCTAACTAAAGAGTGATAATAGGGTAATTGGTACAGGTTTCCAAATACGTCCATGCTTGGTCATACATTTGTCAGCATGGGTTAAATTTCTGTTTCGAGTTAGTTCATTGCTTTAATTACTGACTGACGGTATTTTACACGCTCCCTTTTTCCGTAGTGATGCCGAAGCAAAGTCAAATCCAGCAGTTGACAAACACGATGCACGAAGCGTCGGAGAAAGCACCTTGTCAAGTGGCACGATTGTGTCAGATCTGAACAGCAATGAGGTGGCTGCTCCTGTCCAAACTGAAAATCTCATCAACTTGAATCAAGATTTTTTACCAGAAACAGTTCAAGATCCGCCGCCACCTTCGCCGTACACACTGAGGAACAAAAAGTTCTCAATAGGCTCTACAGACAGCTTTTATGACGAGCCGTACTCCAATTTGGAGGAGATCGATGTCGGTATCACTCCTGTGCCCAATTTTAGCCCTCCCCCTCCACCAACTTTACAATCTACCGTTCATGGAGCTACTCCCGAGGAGGAGCCGAACACTCTCGAGGAAGAGCCGAACATTCACAACATTGAGCCGTCCAGTAACAAGACGTCATTTCCAAACCATCCTTACGGAGTCATGGATAAACCCGAAGATGAAGCTGTCGTCATGGAAGTGAAGGATATTGAAACAGAGAGTGCGATCCAAGATTTTGATGAAGTTCTTAACAGCCTTCTTTTGAACGAGCCACCGAATGAATTCAATGATAAACCGAACCCGTCAACGAGATCCGACGACTTCGATTCCACGGTGATGTTGTTCTAACTTTAAACTTTCGTTCTAAACCCTACAGAATTGTTTCGGGTTAGAGGTAACCTAAACAATCCTGACGGACAAACAGTAGCATACGCAATCGGTGCCATTGTACATGATTGTTCGAGAACATGTCGTATTTGAGTTAGGAAATATCAATAGCACGTTTCAAATATATGAGCTTATCACTTACTGTAGGAAAACAGCGTAATTGACAGTTTTGGACAGTCAATCGAAAACACTATTGTAAGTTATCTTAGTCTCTTTTGTCAATAGACAACTAAAGGATAAGGTCAGTTCACATTTCGTGAAATGCAGCCACCCACTGATATTTGATTACATGTACAGCTACCGCTTACGACGCATTTTTGTTTTGTTTTTTTTTACGCCGGACGCTTATTTATGAGCCTCTTGGACTATTTTCTACAAGTATTTACTATTTAACTGTTTACTTTTTTCCTTGTATTTAATATTTGCTAGGTCCTATTTAACGGCTCAGTGGTTAGGCTACATTTATGTAAGGTTTTGCTTGTACAATATCGACTGACTTTGTGTTTTATTAAATGCATGTGCATCCCAGTTCTCCAGCTGAATATGGAGCGCCAAGTGTAAATTTAGTATTTGCAGGAGTTTGTGTCTTTTTCTCCATTATTTAAAAGTAATAAGGGTAATTTCGCTGATTTATAAATGGTTTGGTCATTTATTTTAATACTGTTTCCCATTCAGGTTGTTATTCTACTGACACTTGTTGGAAGCATTATTTCTGCGCCTCTGGGGAGCATGTTTAGCGCACCTGACCACGCGCAACACATTTTTTAGCCTCTCTGTATGCCCCAAAATGGGGTCTTTCCGTAAGGATCGCACATATCGCGCATTCTTTGTAGTTTTTAACAAAAGCAGTTTTTTTCTAATGGTCCCAAAGGATTTGAATGCATTTTTGGCCTTTGTGCATGCAGCTGAGACCGCCAATTAGCTTTTTGGGACTAATTCAAGCCCTGAAAAAGTGTAGCATTTCTTAGTATCGCCAAATTCTATAAGAATAGCGCCAAAATGATTTTTTTTTTGGTGCCCGAACGGTATCTTAGGTGCTTTTATGCTGGGGCCGTTGCACCAAAATGAGCACTTTTTTGAGGGGACCCACCCCATCCCTCTCAAAAGTGAAATTACCACCTTACCAACAAAATACCAGACTTTCTACAGAATAACCGTTTTTTTCTGATAGCCCCGATGGATTTGCATTATTTTTGGGCCTCCGGGAAGCATGTTTAGCGCACCTGACCACGCGCAACACATTTTTTAGCCTCTGGGTATGCCCAAAAATGGGTTTTTTTCCCTAAGGATCGCACATACAGCTATTTCAATTAAGGTCGTCGGATCCGACTCAAGGTTACGCGACAAGACCGAAGGGTAGTGTGGGTTGTTGCAAATCAGACTTAGTTTAATGGTTGTCAGAACTTGGTCGGGACTTTGAATTTCTTTGTACAAGTAATAAATTGGCACCATCCGATTATTGTCAGCGGCAATCCTGATTTGGCTTTCCATTTTCAGTTGTTAGTTCTTGCCTTGAAATGCAAAAATTCATGTTCCATATTATCATGATGCTGTTTTTCCAATTTTTCTAATTTACATACCATGCACGTGCTCCACGTGTACCCACATATTTAAAATTTGCATCCCGCTTTAACCCGTAAACAAAAGACGAGTGGGATTCAAAATTGTTTTGAACGAAAACTGTATCTGAAAATAATTCTATTAGGCTATTTGTTTAGTTTTTATGCTTCAAAAACTCTTCCATATACTTTGCTATTGTACCGCAAGCAAGGTACTACTGATTTGCTGAACTTAGGCATAAAAATCCCATATAACCCGGCAGTCTTGTCGCGTGGGCTTAAACTTTCATGTGACAACTTTATTTCAAATATCTGTATCGCGCATTCTTTGTAGTTTTCAACCAAAGCAATTTTTTTCTAATGGTCCCAAAGGATTTGAATGCATTTTTGGTCTTTGTGCATGCAGCTGAGACCGCCAAACCGCCAATTAGCTTTCTGGGACTAATTCAAGCCCTGAAAAAGTGTAGCATTTCTTAGTATCGCCAAATTCCAAAAGAATAGCGCCAAAATGATTTTTTTTTTGGTGCCCGAACAAAATCTGAGGTGCTTTTATGCTGGGGCCGTTGCACCAAAATGAGCACTTTTTTGAGGGGACCCACGCCACCCCTCTCAAAAATGAAATTTCCACCTTACCGACAAAATTCTGCTTTTTGGGGCTAATTCAAGCCCTGAAAAGGTGTAGCATTTTTTAGTATCGCCAAATTTGATAAAAATAGTGCCAAGTGGAATGTTTTTTGTTGCACAACGGGATCTGGGGTGCTTTTGTGCTGGGGCCGTTGCACCAAAATCAGCACTTTTTTTAGGGACCCACCCCACCCCTCTCAAAACTGATATTTCCACCTTATCGACAAAATCGCAGACTTTCTACACAATAAACTTTTTTTTCTGATAGCCCCGAGGGATTTGCGTTATTATTGGGCCTCTGCGCAGCATTGCTCATTTACCAACACCTTTTTTAGCCTCTGGGAATGCCCCAAAATGGGGTTTTTTCCCTAAGGATCGCACATATCGCGCTTTCTTTGTGCTTTTGCACAAAAGGATTTTTTTTCGGATGGTCCCAAAGGGATTGAATGCATTTTGCACCTTTGTGCATGTAGCTGAGAGCGCCAGTCATCTTTTTTAGCCTCTGGGAATGCCTCAAAATGGGGTTTTTTCCCTAAAGATCGCACATATCGCGATTTCTTTGTGCTTTTGCACAAAAGAAATTTTTTTCGGATGGTCCCAAAGGGATTGAATGCATTTTGGACCTTTGTGCATGCAGCTGAGAGCGCCAATTAGCTTTCTTCTGCTTTTTGGGGCTAATTCAAGCCCTGAAAAAGTGCAGCATTTTTTAGTATCGCCAAATCCGATAAAAACAGTGCCAAATGGAATGTTTTTTGGTGCCGCAACGGGATCTGGGGTGGTTTTGTGCTGGGGCCGTTGCACCAAAATCAGCACTTTTTTGAGGGCCCCACCCCACCCCTCTCAAAACTGGAATTTCCACCTTATCGACAAAATCGCAGGCTTTCTACACAATAAACTTTTTTTCTGATAGCCCCGAGGGATTTGCATTATTACTGGGCCTCTGCGCAGCATTCCACATTTAACAACACCTTTTTTAGCCTCTGGGAATGCCCCAAAATGGGGTTTTTTCCCGAAGGATCGCACATATCGCGCTTTCTTTGTGCTGTTGCACAAAAGGAATTTTTTTTGGATGGTCCCAAAGGGATTGAATGCATTTTGGACCTTTGTGCATGCAGCTGAGAGCGCCAGTTAGCTTTTTTAGCCTCTGGGAATGCCTCAAAATGGGGTTTTTCCCTAGGGATCGCAC
>Ga0126336_10001577_pt1 | contig 12126 bp, 7 predicted proteins | sample SidCmetagenome_FD_92530 | JGI IMG/M metagenome (GOLD analysis project Ga0126336, IMG submission 92530) | Coral microbial communities from El Islote,Puerto Morelos, Mexico - Siderastrea C C metagenome | ecosystem: Host-associated > Invertebrates > Cnidaria > Coral | place: El Islote,Puerto... | reverse complement strand
TTAATGACCAGCTCCCAGTTGGCTTGTTAGCTCAATTGGTTAGAGCGCTGCACCGGTATCGCAGAGGTCAGGGTTCGAATCCCGGCAAGCCTGATTTTTTAAGGCTTTCTTTTCGCAACTGCATAAGTTGCGTTGATAACTGCGAGGATCTTCTTTACGTTAATTTCTTCATTCCGCAGTTCAAATATATCAATTTCATATATTCATAATTTCAGTGTTAAGTTATTTGAAAACTTACGTTTCCTATTTCAAAGTTCTGTCTCATAAGAAGATAGAGAGATGCGCTGGCCTGGGCTCGAATACTGCTGATGGCCGAGCTACAGTGGTTCAGGAGTCTGGAACATAGGTCTGCACACAGCTCTGTGTCATCGTCAAACAACAGTTCAGGGAACTACAAAGAATAATGACTGCATGTAAACAATAGACTTAAACAGTTGCGATGCAAACCACTTATACTACCAAACCAGCCTAAGCTCTACTATTTATACTTGCGTTTTTTCTGGCGGAGAAACAATACACATAAAACTTGTCGATACCCGTCTAGACTGGCAAAAACTACCTGCAGGTGGAACAACTGTTGTGCTGTATTTCTTTGTTACTAAACTTGTTCTTCTTGAGTGGTTGTTGTTCTATCTAAAGCAACATCAGATGCGTACCTATAGAACTAAGCTTTTATTCAATAGTCAATCGTTTCACCCAATCTGTCGCTTTCATCAAAGTTCGCACATTTTTACGTTTATACCTCCATTAAGCAGTCACTTTATGGAGGCTTGCTCCTACGCTATTGTAGGCATCCAGCCAGTGATAAAAAGAATAGTGAATACAATGCACAATAATGATATTTACCGATGGAAAAGAAACACTTATGGATATAAGAATAAAGAAAGAAAGATGGTAAACTGACAAACTGAATATTCCATCTTTCTCACTTATGGATATATATGGTACTGCATAGAGACGCACATTAAAACATACTGTATTTCTTCTTTCAACTCAACTTAGTACATTGATTTTCTGTCTTACCTTGTATACAATCGATCTCTGTGTTGCAAACATGTTTTCTAAGACTCTTTCACTTTGGTTGCAGTTCAAACAGTGGAGCAACACTCTAAGAATTCCACTGAGAACCACTCGCAAGGAGTCGGAGGTCGACACCGTCTACAGTACAAATGTACATAAAACAAGTTTATATACTAGCTCATACAAGGCGCATCAACGGTTCAACAACATGAAGAGTTTTATTCTTTTAATTTCTCGAATCAAACCTAGTGTCACGTAACCTGGTTTTGGACGACATTGTTAAGCGTTCATACGCAATACGCTCATACGCTTTCAGCGCCGCCGCCTCTCGTGCACTCTAGAAGAGTTTGAATCTCTCTAAATTTTCGTTGGAACGGATGGCAGTTCAAACCCCTTACTCTTGTTTGGCCTCTAACTCTAATACACTCTCACTGACTCTCACGCACTCTAAAGGAAAGTTTTTCTACTTCCTCATAACGCTTTTCTTCACTAAATCTCTACGACCGAACAACGAAACTCTCAGGAAGTTAAAACGTGGCGTAAAGCCAACTGGTTGACTGTCTAAAATGAAAATGATCACGAGGGCACGGCACTCACCTGGACGAGGAGTTCCAGTGAATCAAGAACTATTAAGTTGACTTCAGCTGCAAGAGAACCTTCAACTTGTGCACTGATTTCTGCCTCAGGCCGAAGTCTGCCAGAAAGGTAAAGGAAAAAAAGACAATGCCATATGCCACATGATATAGAAACCTCCAGTTACTGCTGGGTGACAAAAAAATGTTTTCCACCATCCATTCATGTTTTGGCCTCATTCGGAGGTTTTGTTCTGATATTTAAACTTTTGTTATCGGAGTTTGGATCTTGGACAACGATTGAAGTAAATGTAAACCATCTCAAAAAACAACGCACTCATAGGTAGTGGTTTTATTTTATTAAATTTAATTCCTCAAACTCGGTTATTTAGTAAATTGATAGTTTTCTCACTGGTTTATGTACACAAGGGTTATTGGCAATTATCACCCCCCGATTTATTTCAGCGCGCGCTCATTGGTCGAAACACATCACGTGGTATAAAGTCGGACGGCGGGTATTAGGCGATACCCGTCGTCCGATTTGATATCCGTCGTCCGATTTTATTGATGAGGGGAAAACAAGAAAGGAAGTAACATTTTCAGGTCTAATCGCAGTGTAATAAAATCGAGTTAACTAACCAACCTGGATTTGTTTAGCTGCCAATGTGCTGTGAACCTTACTGAATGTTTCTCTTTATAAAACGTGCGCGTCGTAGAAATTAATCGGGTTATAAAATAAATAAACCCTTTCCTAACTTGGTGGTATATCGGAGGATAATGGTTTTTGCTAAACGATTGTCCTCAAAATTTCACAGTTGCACCTGTTCATTTTTCGTACAATCCTTCAGCCTCGAACATTATCCTCCGATATACCAGCCGCCGAAAGGGGTTTATATACTACATATTACCCTGCTTTTTGCCTTGTAAGGAAATCGGATGACACGTCAAGTGCTGCAGCATTCAAAAGCTTTCGCCATGAAGAAAACGTTCCATCCAGAAATATAGCCAAAAAATTCAGCAGCTATTACTGAAGTTGTTCTGTATACGAAGTGATAAATAACAAACTCGGCACCAAGCACCTTGCTAGTTGTTTATCACCTCAAATCCAGCGTACACTCGTAGAACAATTGTTAAATGTTTGGAAATGTACAATAATAATGTTAGATTGATCTTTATTTTCCTTCCACTTTTCTATGTCACAGGTTTTGGTTACAGTTATTTATAATAATAGAGCGAAACAGAGTAAAAAAAATACCAAACCAAAAACAAATTTAAACCGCAAGGCACTTGTGACAAAATAAACAAAAAAACTAAATTCATATGCACATTAATACGGCTTAAATAATAAATGTCTAGATAAACACTTATTTTTCTAGAATTGCCTCTTATGCACTACTTGTATCACCAGACATATCTGAACTAAAGCCTACCTGTCGTGTTGCTCCGCTGCCTGTCTCCACTGTGTTTGATCTTTACGCCATCTTAATCTTGTTTCTGTGCCTGGTGACATGCCCCTTTCTGTTTTGAACAAATGTTAAAGTTTAGAGAAGTAGAAAATAATATTTTATTTCGGGCATCTAAAATAGTTGGTTCACGCATGCGTTCTTTGATATCCGAATTAGCATAAATTTATCATCTGAAAGGTAGGCATACATCATGAAAGTAACAGGGATACTAATTACAAACTAATCACGTTAATACGATACCTTGCGCTCCCCTTTTACCCACTAGATGTGTAAAAAACGGTCACCATGAAAAATCAGGTCGACAGGCAATGTGAATTCACGGACAGACGGAAACTGATGCCACAACAGGTGGTGTTTCAAGCAGCATTTAAATGTATGGTCATTAAGTATGATGTTGCATTAATCCTAAACGCCTTTTATGGGTTAGAAATGTGCTATGGACTGGGGCTCAAACCATACCGCAACACCTGCTTAGTGTTTCCAGTGATGTGTTGTGGAACGTACAATATAACGTTACCATGCATGACTCTGCTGTGACGTTGCATCATTTCCTTTGCAGCACCCTTGTTTCCAAGCATCATCTCTTCAAGCTTGGCCTTCATTTCCTGCTGCTGTGCCTTTGGTCGCGGCGCTGCTGGATACTGAAATGACTTTGGAACCCTCCCACAATACTCAAACAGAGTAACACACAAGCGAAGTACATCAAGCAACAAGCCCAGTCTAAATTAACGAATGACACCTCATAATTAAATTTGGTACAACAACACAGTGGTGAAAACTGAAAATATCTCAAGATGAAGTGCAAAGGATATGATCGAAAGACGACAGCTAAACAGTCACAATAGAGGTAACTGTACACATGGAACATATTATCTCTTATTACCAAAAACAGCCAGATTACGAGAAATTGTTATTGTTGTCGTTGTTATGTTGGCAGCGCAGTGCTCCTGTCATCAGTTAGTGATGAATGTGAGAGCTGCTGGCATTTTCATGCCAACAAAACAACTTCGAAGTTGTTCTTGAACTGCTGTGGGACACACCAGGCCACAAAATCATCTAAGAAATTCCTGGCAATCTACGTTTTTCGCATTTAAAGCTGGTGCACAAGAACTAGAAAGTGCCAACACAATCAGAACCAGTTGTACGAACCGACGTAAATGGTTTGCTTTTGCAGTCAATCTGCGTCACGACTGCCTAGTTTGGAGTATTTGAATGGAGTCTCCAAAATCACGCCTCAGTTTCAATGAAGAAGTACACCTTACAATACACTACATCTGACAACGTTAGGAGTAAACTCAAGAAATTTTCATTGAAATTTGGAATCTTGCAAAACAAACAAAAAATCAAATTTCTTTGTAAGTTTGATTGATTCTTTCTAACGGATGCACAAATTAGAAAGCTTGACTCATATCTTTGAAATACTCCAAACTAGCCAGTCGTGACGCAGATTGACTGCAAAAGCAAACCATTTACGTCGGTTCGCACAACTGGTTCTGATTGTGTTGGCACTTTCTAGTTCTTGTGCACCAGCTTTAAATGCGAAAAACGTAGATTGCCAGGAATTTCTTAGATGATTTTGTGGCCTGGTGTGTCCCAACCCACTAGTGGAGGATATTTCTGTCTAAGGTAGGAAAAGTTTTGTAAGCGCTATACGAATATGTATGGTATGCAGGATGCCCTTCACATGGTAAAAACAGTCTTCCGACACAAAAGAACTCAGCGACAGCAAATCTAGGTTGGCTCAGCCCCACAAAAACATCCTCTAGCTCATATACTAAGACGAACCTTGAGGAAGGCTGATCAGCCCACCAATCCTTCAACACTTGACTGTCCATGTTTTTCAACACCCACAAAAAGCACACCAAAAGGTTCTTTGTGGCCTCCATACTGAACTGCTGTGGTTTGCTTGACTTCTGAAGAAAGACCATAGAATGTTCTCCAGTAAATGTGCGAAGCAGATGCTATATTCCACGCGTTTTTCCTTCATACACCAGTTCTTTTTGGCAGTAACTGCCCTTCGCCCCCCAGTATCAAGAACTAAACATGGACCATGTGAAATCTTAGCAAACAATGCGATGCCATAACATTTCTCATCTAGGATAGCACCTCTGAAGCCAATCTACCTTGAACCGCTGAGGGAGCATAGGCCTTAAAGGGACACTGTCACCAATTTTTAGGATAACTTTGAAAAGCTAAAGACATATCCTAATCAGAGGAGACCCAAAAATACCGGTTGTGTTTCCTTTAAAACTACTCTACCAGTTCTCTGAGACTACAATTAAGTGTGTTGGGCGGCGGATCGCTAGGATGGAAATGGTTGCAACTTGAAAACATCAGGCTGATGTTTTCAAGGTTTTCCTTTGTTTCGTGGAGAAATCACCAGTAACTGACTATGGTTTGTTCTTCTTTTGAGAAAATCATTTGGTTTCCTTCTTATGTCGTTCTAGGAATATTCTGTGTACCTGAAAAGGCATTCAATTTAAATTTCAGCACATAATTACCCTAAAACGTAAAAATCCCCGTGACAGTGTCCCTAATTGGTGAATGACATTTCCAACTGACCCTTTATGACAGGAAAATTGCCAAAATGAGTCACCATATAACACTCTACTTAAGGACTACACTCGTCCGGGATCAAACAAGAGAGACTACTTGTACTACTGGATTCACAGCATTTTCTATTAATCTATCAGGTATTTGTAATTTACCACTTTTATAGGTGTTTCTAGCAGATCTGTAATCAAGTAAAGATTTATTTGGCACAGACTTTATTCCTTTTTCTGGCTCCTACCACGTTATCTGCGGTGCTGGATGTAACGTTCTTTCTTAGCAGGACATCTTGCCATCTTGGTCTTTTCACCCAAGACACAAATAGTTGGCATACATGACATATAACATGGGTTTTGCCATGCAACATGGGGTGAGTTGAAATTGCACTTCCATTTACACCTTTACTCAAGTTAAGGGGGCATTTTGAAGCAAAATGAAAGATGGAGAATATGTTATATAATGATATATACATTTTTGGTGGCGAATGTTGTTAAAACGTGAAGAAAAAATCTGAGTCATTTTTGCCGTTGCATGGACATCATGTCTGAGTACATATAAAAGTTGTGAGGCTTTTCAGAAATTTGATCTCCCTGATAGCTATTCCATTCAGATTAAAATTGGCAGTTTGGTTAGAGGAGATGGAAGGACCAAATTTCCCCTTTCCTGTACGCTTTAAACCCAGTTCCTGCCCCTTTCCGTTGGCTCTACTCGCTTTGCGTTTTTTGATTGTAAAATATTATGCAATGCTGGGTACATTTTTTCCAGTTCTCCCGCTTACCGCCACCTAGGGAATTCAACTTCCTGCCCCATTATTCCCACCTCCCATACACTCCTCGCCCCCTCTTCTAAGATCTGCCAGGTTCCCACCCCCTTGACCCCCACAGTTTGGCACTCTTAGGAGTTACGTACTACTTACCTGTGACGCAATGTCCCCCTTGCTCTCGTCAGGCCCCGTTGCACCTGTTATGCTAGATATAGCTATGGCCATTGCAACATCTGAAGTAACACTTGAGCTGTCCTCACTTCCATAGCCATGCAACTGCTGCAACGATCCAATTACCAAACCAACTAAGGGCAAATACAACGCAGCAACAGCAGATCGACACGACACGTCATCATAACGAGTGTCTGAGTCATGGCAGGCAATCAGATCTCTTGTGGTGTCTATGGCTTGGTTTATCAGAGTCATGTCCCTTAAAATAAAAAAGGATGCAAACAATACTCAGCTCTAAGGTCAGATTCTTATACACAATTTTGAAAGCAAAATACGTTTGGTGTCTTAGCAGTGATTTGCTGTACAAGTTATCAACATTGTAGAAATTTTTGGATTGCCATTCTTTCCATCATATTCCTTAGGAAGAGTGAATAATTTGAAAACCTGAAGGGCTTCAAGTAAGATTATCCTTCAGACCCAAACACATTAGAAGTGTTGTAATTACTTAAACAGTTGACCTACCAGTACTTTGACAGTAAAGCTGTAAATGTGTTTTTGCTTGCTGGTGCAAACATTTCAACGAAAAAAGCCAAAATATTCTTCCCTGGACTAGCCCCACTAATTGTGAACAACAACAGACGTGGAGGAAGAAGTACCAGGGAAAGGAAATCATGCTATCATTAAACCAGTGAAAAATCTGGGAATAACAAACATTTCAAACCAGGTGGGGTATGCTTTAAGAAGTGCTACACAAGTTAACTGTCTTGTACGTTTTGCAACAAATCTAACTTTTTGGTGCCACACTTCAGTCAAGTCATGTGAGTCTCCTCTGTTTGACCGTTCATTGAGGAGGTTCCTTTTAAATGCTGTCCAATTTTATAAAGATTTGAGTAATTTGCTACTTTTAGATTTGTCAATAAAGGGAGAAAAGGTATTCGGTTGATTTAAATAATCTTACCCTCCTTCCAAAGCCAATGCTAGTTCAGATAAGATCAATCCGGCCAGAAAATGCTGCTGCCTAAACGCAGTTGACAGCTCCGCCATGCTGTTACCAATTATTACAGTGTAAGCAGACATGGCAGAGCCAATTGATGAGACTGAATTTGTGGGGGATGGGGGTGGGGATGGGTACAGTGGACTGGGGAGTGGTAGATTGAGGGTAACAAAATGTTCATGACTACAGACAATCCTCAGGAACTCCAGTCTGAGTTGCGATGCCTCTGGAACGATGGTGGCTTGATAAAGCATCTAAGAGATTAAAAAGTAATAAAAGTGATGACGATGATGGTGATGATGACGATGATGACGGTGATGATGACGACGACGACGATGATGATGATGATGATGATGATGATGATGATGATGATGATGACGATGGCGATGATGACGGTGATGATGATGATGATGACGGTGATGGTGATGATGATGATGACGACGATGGTGAAACTTTGTCACGTAAATTTGGTTAAAATATTCTGCTATTTTCATTGCTAAAATACCAACGAAATTGATCCACGCTAATTAGTTAGCGCTTCGTCAGGTATGAGTGTCAAAAAATCTGAGTGCCTACAAGATTCCACTTTCTTAGTTAAACAAGTGTAATCATCATTCAGGGTTATTTTACAGTATCAGATCCTGTAGCCCCACTAATTGGTATGCAATATCATCTTCAAGATCGCGGACATAACAGGATTTGACTTAAAAGGGCAATCGTTTTGAGAGGTATCGTTTTTGCTTGACAGTGGTAACATAAAATGAGAGCTTTCTCAATTGTCACTTAAGCGTGGATCGTAATGTTTTAAGCGCTTACTGCTATTTGAGGATTATAATGTTTCGACTGCTTACTGCTCATCTTCGTCAATGATGGGGTCGACTGGCTGGCAATCACCATTTGTAGCACGATGTTTGTTGGCAACTGGGTGGATTTTGTTACTCATAGCTCTGACTAAGATTACTGTGGTTAGATTCTGGTGGCTCCTTTGGTTGCTGGATTGCAAAGCTTCTGCAAAAGTAAAAACATTTCCAAACCCATTGTTTCTTACCTCTTTACAGTAGTGCCTTATGAGCTCAAACACAAAGCCTCTGTCGATCAGTGAAAAAAGGTCAAACAAGAAGAAAGCAAGACTAGAGTTCAGCCTCCGAGCAAGAACAAAATCCTGCAAAAAACAAAAAGTCATAGATTGCTTTTAACAGAAGCATTGAAATATACACTAAAGCCAACGCTAAACCGCGCGATCAAACATTTTCGTCCAACATTGTGTTGGAAGAACATGTTTTACTGTTTAGCCACCTCTCTCAACTTTGCATTTAAATGGTTTTCCATGTTTGAACTAGATGAAACATTTTCATCCAACAATTTGCCTTACGAACAAATGTCTGATCGTTTAGCCACATCTGCCAACAAGGCTTGCGCGAGCGGGGAAAGGCAATCAATCAGAAACTAGTCACTTCGTAATTTTCAGCGGTAATACGCAAAAAAGTTATGTGGGATGACTTCGTCCGACCTTTGGTCAAACACTGCTTGCCTGTTTAGCCACTATGTTGATCGTTTAGACGGGGCTTTAGTAAACTGTTATCATTTTTTTTTTCAGAAATACGGGAGTTCAAGGAATAAATATGCCTCACTCACACGAGTTAAACCAATGGTACACAATAGTAGGAGCCACAATTTTGAAAAGTAAGAAATCTGTGTGGCTTCAGCTTCGCTTCAGCAAAGCTGAGACCACTTTGTCAACAAGTGCACTGCCTTTGGGTCCAAAAGCTTTTCAACTTTCATGGGGAATCCATAATGTTACGACAGTCACTTTTGACAAACGCAGAATTTCGAAAGACCCTCCAAAAATTCCAAATTCCAGAAATCCCTCCGAAAATACGCCTATCCAGAAATACGTGCTCCAAATCTCCACATCCACATCCTATAGAAATCACATCCCGTGGTTTCCTCAACATACACTGCAGGGAAAATCATTTAAAACTTGACCTTGCAGACTCGTTTAGTTCGAGACATCATTGTTTGCGAGCATCTTTAAGAGACCAGTTATGTAATATTATTCATTGAAATTCAAACCCATTATGTTGTTGTATAAATTGCAAATACCCACCTCAAGTTTAGCTGTGATTTCAGCCGCTGTAGAGTGCACCATGGCTTGTATGTCACCCAAGAACTGCTCAGGAAAGCGAGTCTTTCGTGTCCAAAAAAACTTGTCAGTGTTTTCGAGGTGTTGAGCCATACTTTTGAACTGCGAATACAACAACCAAATTTAACCAAGTTTTTAAAACGTCGTATCATCCTTCCTCCAGGTGCATCAAAATCCTGGAACCTGTTCCTCACACGACACTAAGGACTGGTTTTTATTCTACTCCATCCCAATCCACTCCACACTCCCACTCTACTGTCTGCTGTCTGCTGTTTGCTGTCCTCCTCCTCTATTTGGCTCGACCTTACACAACACGCCTCAACTCGACTCTATACTATTCTAATCTGTTCCTGCCTACAACAACAAATTATTAACTGGAACATGAAGGTAAGAGGCCCTTATGGAGAGGATTCAATAAGAGTATCAAAGAACTATCTGGTATTGGTCGGTGTCAACTATAAAAAAAATGCAATCATGGAGGTTTGGCATAAACTGAAGAGAAATCCTACCATAAGTTCAAAAAAGAACCAAGCATGTGCCATTGCTTTTTCTCTCAGTGGTCCACTGGCTACTGCCCACTGTAAAGCTAACTCTTCATGCACCAACTAAAAATAAAACAAGATGTTTGACAGCTGCAATGTTTCCAGATCCTGATTTGTAAGGCATTTTACACAACACATTCAGTATACCTACAACAACCAATTAGGCAATCACCTGCAAAGACCTTGGCAAGATAATTTAGGTAAAAAATTTCAACTCAGTTTACGGCTATTTCTAGGAAGAAGTTTCAAAGGAAGTTTAACTAATCAGAAAAGGGTACAGTCTTGAACATCAAAGCATGCCCAACTTCACTCCAGCTAAGCATGTTCTACCGAGTTAGGGGTACATGTGGGAGGTTTGCTAAATAAATTAGAGGTCAGTGTTCCTGAGAATGATACTAATACACGTGAGTGCTCATAAGAAAACTTTCCTTCTGCACAGCAGTGTTAACTATTTCTTTTATAACATAACTTCACTACGCATGTGAAGATTTATTATCTGGCACCAATTTTACCCAAGCAATACTGTAGCAAATATCGGAAAAAAAAATTGAACAAACGTTCAACATTTCGCTTCTAGGAATCGCATGTGGAGTACTGACAAGAATCCTTATCAGGAGAGGATTGGTCATTTAGTTTGTATACTGTAATTGTAGAAAAAGGTGAAAATGTTCAACAAAAACCTCGCAAGATATAAATCGTTTAATTTTCTGCACTGACTGTTGGTGTCACATTGTGTCACATCAGTACAAGCTCAAGTAGTATGTAATTAGTGGAATTAACCAATCAGAGAGCATGCTTGTCCTAAGTTATTTCACAGTACGTACCGCAGAACATTGTTCCATTTTTATAGGAATAAGGAAAGGGGTACAGAGTAAAGTACAGATGTAAAGGGCACAGGGATACAGATCAGACATTTTGCAGATGATAAAACAATCGTTGACCTCACACAAAGCACAGCTTATAATGACACTGGTAATTGTGGATGGCAGCTACAACATCACAGGTCAGAACAGACTACATACTCATTACCTATGTCAATTAAGTGCTTAATTTTTATTTTACCTTTCTGCTAGTGCTGCTACCATGGCTAAGACCACGTACATTCAGGGAGCTTGATCGTGCCTCTGCCATGCTGCTTCTATTGCCAGGCATGTTTAAACCCTCACATATCACAGGCTCATCATCATCGTCTACCCACTTTCCGGATTCATGCGACTCATGCTGCTCATCAGTCAGCAGTGTATTCAGTTGAGGGTTACTACTGGATATTTTCTGCCGAAGTTTACTTTGCAAGCCTATGGGAATGCTTGTTGAACGTCCTGGCCCCTCTACAAAAAAAGAACAAAGAAAGAAAAGCTGTATTGGTATAAAAGTCTATGTTTATTACCTTTTCCTGTCATCATATTTTGTTTCTGTGAGTTATAAAACTGTCTGTCGAGATAAAGCTACACGCTAAACCTGTGATTCTAGCGAACTAGCATATGTTACACGTTGACACCAATCTTTGTACCCAATCCACCCTTCCCAGGGTACAATCGCAATGGTTAAGGCAACAACAACAACAACAACAACAACAACAACAATAATAATAATAATAATAATAATAATAATAATAATAATAATAACAGCAACCAAAAACATAGTTGTTGTTTATTTATTCTGTCATCATATGCCGGCCTTAATTTGTTTTCTGGTTTATTTGTCTTAGAAAGGTGCCCATCTAAGCAGTCGAAGGAACAAGTGCCATTTGATGGCGAAATCTTTTCTCCGAGAAAAGACTGAGCCCACGATTTTCGCCATTTGGCCAGTGGGCTACTCAGATATGAATCTCGATCACCTCGCGTGGAATACCAAAAAGGACTCCATTTTTAAAACTATTTAACGTTAGGACCAGTTTATTCTGTT
>Ga0126336_10001576_pt1 | contig 12131 bp, 8 predicted proteins | sample SidCmetagenome_FD_92530 | JGI IMG/M metagenome (GOLD analysis project Ga0126336, IMG submission 92530) | Coral microbial communities from El Islote,Puerto Morelos, Mexico - Siderastrea C C metagenome | ecosystem: Host-associated > Invertebrates > Cnidaria > Coral | place: El Islote,Puerto... | reverse complement strand
TGCGATTAACCGTCATTTGAGTGAGACGGGAGGAGAGGATGCATTCAACGTTCTCAACAAAGCTGACAAGAGGCAAGTAAATTGTTACGTGTTTTGAATGGGTAGTGTGGACGGTGTCTCAGTACAAAAAAATTAAATTGGGTTCTAAATTGTATCATTTTATTATAACAGGTTCGCGACGTTTCGTAAAGTTTTAGACGCGGAGATGAAGGATGCAACGAAGTGTGGAATAGCTCAGAAGTGCAAAACGGACACCCGCGAAGAAATAACTGAAGACGAAGAGGCGATATTGTAGGGAAAAGGCCTTCTTGGAGGATTTTCAGCTGCGTCATTTGTGTATACTATTTATTTTTATAACGGTCTTCGAGTCGGTCTTCGAGCTGGCGAACACAGGTTACTTAGGCTCTGCAACATTTTTGTTAAAGAAAGTTACATTATTTTCGATGAAAGGTTGTCTAAAACGTTTAACGGCGGCCTGAAAGATTTGAAGAAGCCTCGTTTTATAAAGCATAAGTGCCGTGATGTTGTTCATCAGCATTATCCGCGTTTGGCTGCATTGTATTCAGTTTAGATAAGTAAGGTGCAAGGTTTTGCTGAAAGTCTTCAAAGTTTTTATTTTCGGCCGAATAGAAATGGCAAGTTTGAGTATGAAAGAAGCAGCTGTAGGTTTATGGACTTTAAATAAGATATTGCCAGAGAGATTATGCTTGAAAGCAAACTTGCCTCAGAAAACAGCTCACCGTTTGCCTATTACTTGCACTAGTAGACTGTTCCAGCACAATGTTGAAGAAAAGTTAGCAAGAGAACGAACTGGGCATAAATCGAACGCACTGTTTTCGTATCAAAAACCAAGCGAAAAGCAGTTAGATAATGTTAGCAATGTTTTAGGGGCAGTCATTGCTTCTACAGAAACGGAGAATGAGCGCAGTAGTGTTAAGGATGAATTGCCAAAACCTATAGAACACACAGGGGATAATAGCAGGAATGTTCTTTCCGAAGATATTTTCGCGTTTGATAGCACATTTCACTTATCAGATGATGTATTAGCCAATATTCCAATGCCAGAGAATACGTTAACAAGTAATATTAATAACTTTTGTGCCAATTTAGTATTTAACAACTGCACTATCAACTTTTGCTACAAGAAAAAGAAATACTTGCAGGCATGTAAACGTTTACATTGTATGTAGACAATAGAAAGATGAAATTCTCAATGCAGTTTATTATTCTTTGTTATATCAAAGTAGTGATTGATATGTCAAACTAGTGATTGATTAATACTTTTTGTACAAATTAACAGGACTCGTCTTTATCAAAGTTAAGCATACTAATTAGGGGAGTTACAGATCTTTATAAAAATGAATCCCATTGATAATTCTACTAATTCATAATTCATCAACCCCTGCCTTTCCCTGCTACCTTTTCAAACCCTCCCCGTGCTTTCAGACAGGTGATTTTTGTTGGGGTTTACAGAGGTAAACATGTGACTTAAATACTGCCTATTGATTGGTCATAATTTTTATGAATTATTAATGAATTTTACAAACCAAGTTAGAGAAACATAACATGGAGCAAAGTTTCTTGTCTAAGGAAACAACACGGCATTGTAGAAAGGAACCCACACCGTAGCCTCGATCCACCGACTGTCTCCGAAAAGTTCTGGTCGAAACTCCGGTATTAGAAGTCAAACACGCTAACCGCGAGGCAGTTCTAATCCGATTACTCGAGGAAAACAGTTATTGCCTCCATTACAGTGAATTACTTTAACAAATCATGTCATCACAGTCATATTGTATTATCTTCTACAACGTATCACTGGTTCGTGGGGAAATACAGATACGAAATGTTCGCGCTCATCAAAGACGGATATTTGGTGCTATTTTGTAAACCTACTTTATTAAAGTGTCGTGGATGATAATTTGAAAAAGGCGAATGGCGATCAGTTTTAATGACATAAAAATTATGGGATTTTATCTCACTCACCGTCTCCAGAATCAAGTATTGTGATACAATGTATACTTTGCGGACCGGCGCAAGATTTGGATTATTGAGACGTCTAAGTCCTCTAAGATGCTGCAAATCTCCCCGGGAAATCCGCTCCCAAACTACAGGAACACCCTGTTAAAATAGTTAACATTGATTCACTGATTAATTAATTAATTAAATAATTAATTAATCAATTAATTAACTAGATTGGTTTTCAAATGAGTGTAGTCAAACCAAAACCACAGTAATTACTCTAGCCAGGGAGAAACGCATGCGAGCAAGTCACGATTTGTTAAGAAAGGGGCGCGAGTTTTTTTAACCAATCACAGAGTACAATAAAGCAAAACCAAAGCAAACGCAGCCATTACTTTTAAAACTCGATTTAAAACTGTTCTAGTTAATTTAGAATTACAAATAATTAAGAGTGTAAAAACCATAAACGTAACAAAAAAATTAGAAGTTCCAAAAAAAAATACTTGTTTGTAAATACATAAGCTTAAATTCCCTTCTTTCCACAAGATGAACAGTGAACCTACCTCGACCTCTTTCTTTATGGGAACATCCTCATGTGCAGCTCTTGACAATGGATCCCCGAAATTTTTCTGCGATGTCTTAAACATTAACAAAAAGAAGAAGAAAGAAGACGATCGAAATTCTCTCAGTTTTAGCAAAGAATTAAAAGGGACACTGTCACCAATTTTGATAATAACTTTGAAAAGCTAAAAGCATATTTTAATCAGATTAACCCAAAAAAACTAGTTTCGTTTCATTTAAAACTAATTTAAAATTAGTCTACCAGTTCTCTGAGACTAAAATTGACTGTGTGTGGGTAGCCAGGATGGAAATGATTGCAACTTGAAGACATCAGGCTGATCTGTTCAAGAATTTTTTTTTTTTGGTGGAAAAATTGCCAGTAACTGACTATGGTTGTTCTTCCTTTGAGACAATCATTTCATTTCCTTCTTCTGATGTTCTAGCAGCATCTGGTGTACGTGAAAAAGCAGTTAATTTAAATTTGAGTATATTCACCACCCCAAAACGTAAAAATCGTCGTGACAGTGTCCCTTTAAATGCATGACACGGGTTTCCCTGCCTTTAGAATTCCCATGTACTTTTTGTACGTGAGCGTTTCTAGCGTTAGGAGCACTGCTTGTGTCGGACTAAAATCCACAGATTTAGAAAGGGATTCATGGTACTTGTAATGTGCTTATTGTTTAGGACAGTTCGATAGTCTAACAGAACCTCTCGTTTCCTTATGAACAAGGTCTGTCTGGACCCGCTGTCTGGACCCGCTTGTAGATATAACACGTTAATAACGATTGTGTCCCGTTAAGTAACCGCATCAAAAGTGAGAAAAACATCTCAGGAGGCCACAGACAAGAGTTGAAAAACTCCTAAGCGATAAACGTATGGCACTGATTAGAAAAATAAAATAGTTAGTTCTGTGATGGAATAGAAATGCCAAAAAATTGATTAAATTAAAGACGTTCTAAGGTGCGCGGGCGCGGAACTAAAAGAAACGGGAAGTCTGAATTGGATGACTAGTGCCCCGTTTAATTATGAGGTGCATTTCCTGACGCTATCATTGATTGTTTCCACTAAAGAGCATAACTTGGAGGACTGGAGCGCCGTGTAGAAAGCGGCTATTGGTTTGAAATTTTTCTGCGATAGAAAAACAAGGCAGATTCGATCTTCTTAGTGCTGCTGAGGTGCTCACTTATGTAACCAATGTTTTGGCACTTTTATTTCTATGACTGAAATGACTTTAATATTTGTTATTACAACTAAAACAGATGTACCTCTCTCGCCTTCTCTGTTGATTGAAAATTGTACTCCTCACACTCGTCATAAACATCTGCAAGTAATCACAAGTCTAAACATTCTACAAAATGGGACATTGCTAGATTAAAATAATTAATTAATCAATCAATTAATTAATTAATACGTCCATACGTGCTTCCTGGATTTTAGTGCAGGCTATTTTGGTGGGAGCGACTGCGCTACTGCGTCAAAATTAGAAAACACTATTTTGGTAACATGTCAAAATATAACCAGGTTGTGAAGAATGATATATTTTCTCAGCTTAGGGATAAGGGGACTCAACACTGAACCTTGCTTTCATTTGTTAGGCACTGTTTGACTTACGATCGCATGCGACACCTTTTCCTTTAGTTTGAGGGAAGACGATAATTTCTAGATAGAAGATTCCAAATCTCACATATAATTTTTTGGCATTAGTTTTGCAATGAAGGGCACTTGACGTTTGTTTGGATTAGTAGAAAAATTCAAAACGATTAGTCCATTTATGACGGGTAATCTAAATTTCAATTTAACGTCAAAAGAAAATCTCCGGGTACTTCACGCAAAGCCCTGAGAGTGTGTGTCAAAGTTGCTGTGCGCAATATTTTGCAAGTTTCAAATTTCCAACAAACTATCCTTTAAGTTAGGAAGGCTTAAAACTTACACCAAAAATCTTTTCGACGCACGAGCTCACTGAAATAGCTGCCGTACTCTAAATGTTTGTCGATTCTATTCTTTAATTCTTTTACTTTTGGTTTTCCATTTGTTAATCGCTTCCCAAAATGCTGATTTTTTTTTTGTGTTATCAGCTGACGAAACTTAAGACTAACATACCGAGTAAAAAATTACCTCTTCAATAATAACTCCCTTTTGAAGCATGGAGAACTCCTTGAGTTCGAGTTTCAGTAAACATTTGAAATTAATTCTTTTTAATTTCTCTTTGAGTTCTAATTGACTTCCAGAATGATGGTTAATAGTAAACCTAACCCAGTCTGAAAGGTAACCATAAAAATTGTGCCTGAACCTCAATTTCCAAACTACTTAATACCAAAATCAGTAGTTATTTTTCGTAACTCGAAGACGGCTCTAGGCAACTTGAACTTGAACTCATAAATTCTCTTTTCCCCCCATTAGATGAAGAAAAGGAGCTTCCTCCAACAGAAACGAATGTTTTGGTAACTTACTAAAATTTATTTTGTTCCAGGAGCTATCTATAGTAAAACAATATTATTATATTTCACTCAATCTCGTCATACGAGGACTCATAGTCGGTGGTGCTGTAGGCCTCCTTGGCCATCAGCTCAAGTACGACTTGATTTCGCGAAAATATACTGGCTCTGCAAAAGAGAGAAGATTGATACCAGGCATAGAACTGCAAGGTCCCTGCACTTCTTCATATAACTGTTCTTCTTGCTATGAAAAAAAAAAGCAGTCAAAAAACACTCCTTTACGCTTTCGTTTACACCGGTTTCCCATTAACTATCCGCAATGTATAACACTTCATTCAAAAATAGCGGTTACTGATTTTCATCAGCTCAGAAGAATAATTTGCAAACAAAAAATTATTAACTCAAGGAAAAGATTGAGCCCAGTTGAAGTCGCATTGTGTGGAATTGCAGGGCCATAGCAAGATTTATTAATGCACCGATTTATTTTCAGTTTTGCAAAACCGTAAGGGGCAACAATACTTTGCTCATATAAATCTTTTACCGCTTTAAGTCCCAATAGTGACCAGCATGTAAATTCTCCTTACAATATCACTGCATGAGCAAACAAACAGGTTACGAGAATGAAGGAAATGATCCCTGAAGACAAAATGTCTCGTATTTTAAGCAAATTCTCCCAACTAATTCCATATGAAATGTACGGAGAACAGTGAGAAAAAAATACAGGTTGATGTAAGGGGTGCTTGCCATTATACCAGACCAACCGGTCAGAGACCAGTGGAATTTACCAAGGGAAAATGGAACGACATTGTTCGATGGAAACAAAATTTCCGACCGGACCGATTAAAAGTGTTCCATTTACCTTTCGACCGAAATTTCGATTTCTTTTCGGTGAAATATGACTGGAAACGAGAATGTTTGAAAAAGGAACGGCAATTTTTGGTCCGATTGGACCGAGCGGTCAAAGAGGAATACCTCTGAAGGTGGACCACTTTTTCCGGAAGATTTCCACCTGGACCGAGGCGCTCCATTCATGTTTCGACCGAAATTTCCGAACATGGAAAACACCCTAGATTTCAAAGGGTTAAAATTGTATGATTTATACCTTTTAGCCTTAGAAGCTACAGTGTAGTACATAAAAGACTTTCCAGGATGTCAAATTTCAAAAAGCATCCTCACGTGAAGTTACAACATTCCTTGTGACAACATGTATCTGGTTTTAATTCAACTGTGGCGATGGAGGAAAACAAATCTTTCCTAGCCTTTTAATTATTTTTTTTTAAGGAGAGTAAATTCACATTCATGCATGATTTCTAAACTCGTCCTTTGTTTCGAACAAGTAAATTGGAAAGAAAATAACTTACAGGATTTGTATTGTTTAAATGGACAGCTTCCAGTGGTGGAGGCTTACGTCTGCTGAACCCACCTTCCTCTAAGAAAATAAAAACACCAAACAAAACAATGGTGTTGTTTAGTAAATGGTTTGAACCCAAGAGTCATGGAGTAAATAGATCGTCCAGGTAAGTATGGGCCAGCTGGGAAGGTCTGATTTTGATGACGATAACTGACAAGTCATTTAATTCTAACTGTCCTTTCGCACAGATTGTCGAAGCGGCAGTCACTATAATGGGTATAGAAAAGATTGGTCAACACTTGCATCAGAAGAACGGCTAAAAACCCAGCCAGGCCAGGCTTTTCGGGTTTTTGGCCAAGCTTTTTTGGCCCAGCCACGGCCAAGCTTTCTTGGCATCCTTCGCCACAAAAGTCGGGATTTCCAGGCTATGTTAGTTCCAAGGCCAGTCTTTCATGGAAGCCTTGGCCAAGAAAGCTCGGCTTCCCTGGCAATTAACATGTTATGGCTGAAAATGACAGAATTCCACCTTATCCCCCTATGTAAGATAATCGTCTTAGTATCTTTACCGAAACTGTAAATTTAATACATTAATTATCTTAGTATTTTTACCGAATATTTTTTTTTATTTTAACCTATTATTTTATTTTGACAGGGTCTCTTTGAAAACCACTACAATAATATGCGATGAGAGCACCCTGATTAAATATTATTGTTATTATTATGTAAGCCAGGTTTTCTTGGATGTTCTGGCATCCAAAGCTAGTTTGCAAAAGCCCAACATTTTTGGGCAATTTAGACGCCCAGGTTTTTAGTTAAAAGTCTTAGTCTGCGACTATAATTTTCTATCAAATCCGAGCCCAAACGTGGTCCATGAACCCTCAAGGAAATGCCTTATGGTTAGCTTGGAACTGTTCTTTGTCACGTTTAAACTATTTTGCAGTTTGATGTCCTTTCAGGTTAAGCTCTCGCAGGATTTGCCGGTTTTCAAGGTTCATGTTAAGATTTCAGATTTCGAGACGGTCCCTAACTCCAATGACCCGAGAAATTCCGAGACTCCCGTTTTTTAAGCAGAGATTTCGAGACCCTTATTAAAACTTCCCGGGACGTATCATTTTTGACACATCAAAAATTCTACGCCACTTTGCAGTATGTGAGTTCAAAGCAAGGGAATAGCATTGTACATTATCTACCTGCATCTTCGCGAATTTCAGAAATCCTCTTTTTCACGTGAAGTAACTTGAGTCTTCGGCCTGGTTGGAATTTACAGCACTGAGCCATCAGCTCATATTCTTCGCCTTCAAAGCACGACTCACGAGGAACAATGTTGGTGCGGTCCATAGTAACCTGTAAAATAGAGAAAACGATAGTTTCAAATTTACACGGTACGGATTTGTGCAGGAGCCCATAGCTACCGATTTAAAGTACCCAAAACACTGAACTGGCCCTCACTTTGCAACATTTCCGAATTTGATCCTATATACTTTGAGGTATTTTAAGGACCACCAGCTTTGTCTAGGCCCTTGGTAATGACCCCTGTTCTTATTGAAGCAGTCTCCATCTGATGTTGAGCCATATATGATTACAATGATAGACTTACAAGAGAGACCACCTCATGGTCTGAGACTTTTCTGTATGGGGTGCACCCAAAGGTCAGCACCTCGTAGATTAGCACTCCAAAGGCCCAAACATCAGAGGCAGTGGAGTAGCGATACTCCGTTAAGCACTCGGGCGCTTTCCATCTAACCGGGAGATCCTCGTCTCTGGATGAGCTTACAAACTCTGGAACACCACCATCAGAGTAACAATAATCGTATTGCGAGGCTGAAGCTGCATCTACAATCGAAAAGAACCATTATATGTTGCATTGCTTCTTCCATTAATCTAAAATTGAGTGGCATTCTTCAAACTGCAAACGTAGTTTTAAAGACTCCTGGACCGGGCAATACACTTTTTAAAGATTGTTTTGAGAGTGAATATAAGAAATTTTCATATCCGTAAACTTGCAGTTAAAGATATCAACTTAAGCAGCTGATAAAAGAACTACCTGAAAAAAAACTCAAGCTTGAATGGGGTGCTACCCCATGACCTCTGCGATACCCTGTAGCACTCTAACCAATTGAGCTATCAAGCCATCCGGGAGCTCATCATCATTTCTTATTTCTTCTTTCATCCGCAGTTCACTTATATGATTATTTCATATATTCATGAGAATGCTTATCCGGCCGGTTAATTCCTGGCCATTACCTTGTTTGGATGGACCTTTAGTTAGCTTCTGTAAGGCATGCAAGCCACTTAGCTGGCAGACAAAGTTATCTGATACGAGAACGTTTTCCGCCATGACTGCTCTGTGTACCAAATCCTTTTCCTCTAACAACAGAAGAGCGTCACAGACGTTGATAAGCATCTTAAAAAGCCGGACCGGTTGCAGATGCAGGTTCCTTTTTCGAGACATCCGAACGAACTGCAAAAGGTCACCCCATTTTTGAAACGGTGTGATGAGATGGTACGGCAAGCATTTAGTATCGTAACCGAGAAGAGTGGGAAAGTTTCGATGCTGAAATTCACTTAGCCGCTTCATGTTATATACTTCCCGAATGAGCCGATTTCTAGCGTCGAATTCTGGATCTTCATCCAACAGATGCTTCGTTTTCACCTTAAGGACTTTGACAGCCACCTACAATGGAAACATATTATTAGAAGGACACAGCGTGTTGTTAAACTGGCTTCCTCGTTTAAGCTAATTATGTCTGTAAGGAAAGAAGGGAAGAGGTCAAAAATTTTTAAGAAAAATAGAAAATATTAAGATGCAAAGGTGAGCTGAAATAAAAAAAATAAACTAGTAGGTATAGACCCAAGAAGTCTACTATCCACCCTATCTTGGGTGGTTTTTGTAAAAAAATATATATTTCATATTTCATTCTCAAATCACACCCTCTTTCACAAAAATTCAATTGTATCTGCCTAAACGTGATATAAATACCAAAACAAAATTAATACCTTCTGTCTCTGAAACATTCCATGGTTGACGAAACTATGGAAGCTTTCGAAAACGATGGTCTTGTTAATTTCCAGTGTGTGAGTTCGGTAAGTCGATGATAGGTGATCGGTGTGGAGGTCTACCGGGAGGGCGTCCTGAGAATTTTGGTTCTTGGACAGAAAATGAACCAGCAACGTTCTGGTTTTACTGTCAGGGCAGAATAGCACCTCAGATGATCGCCGCTGAAGTAGCACTCTACATTCTGGCGTTTTCTGCACCTTCACGTCTTTCAGGAGGTTCACTAAACAACAGCCAGCTTCCTTCATTATTTCTGTTTGGTGAAAAAGAAAAAATGGAGTGCCGCGAATTTTTAACACTGTAAGAACACTTAAAAAGAGAAATTTTACAGTTTTACACAATATTGGCAGCAGATTGGGATGTACTAGTAGCCCCTCTGGTTTGACTATTAACTATTAACCCCGTGTACATGGTATTTTAGTGCATTTATCAGGTCTCCTAATACGCTTCGCGTATGAAAATTGTCAAACCCTGTGAGAAATAGTCGTGTGCTTAGAGAAACAAAACAAAATGAGGAAAAAATCCTTTCGTCAAACAATTGGAATAGCTTTTGTTTGGGAGTTAGACCAATTTTTTTGCCTTTTGTTACTTTTCAACAAAGAACTATCTGGAACTATCAGTTTCTTTTCTTTTTGCTCATGTTTTTTTTCTAACTACTTATGTTTCTTTTATGTGTTGTTGTTCTTGTTCTTGTGGTTCAGGTTGCTTCAGTGGTGTAAATGTTTCCTGGGAGGGTAGGCGTTTACAGTATCTAACAGTGGCCAGCAGCAACGTATGCTATTAATTACCTTCGGTCATGTTGTTTTTTGCGATATCAGAGAGTATTGACGATGCCAAAAGACAAAACCTCCAGTCGTCTCCACCCCCTCCTTGTAAGTAGGCTTCCATAGTAAGCCTGATAAGGTTCATGGCCCGCCTCTCGGTCTCCATTTGCGGGACGGGTCTCTCACTGTGCACCTAAGGTGGAAACAGAATGTTCATCATCTACAGTCATGTGACATATTAGACCTTTTTGTCCATCAATTTCGCTTGCTTGTCATTGATCAAACTGAATTACATTACATAATAGGCGCCCAAGCAAACTATGATATATTGAATAATATTCTCCGATTGATACCTATCAGTTTTCAAAACGTAAGTTGCAGGACGTTTTTTGAAAGCTTCAGATGGATGAGTGTTGTGGTTGTTGTTGTCGTTGTTGTTGTTGTCGTTGTTGTTGTTGTAACAGACAAGAGTATCAGCAAACTTGTCAACAAAACGATACCGAAAAACAAGAGTACATCCTGCAACCCACTAGATGTTCTTTACCCGTGCAAAGCTTTCACCGTGATCAATTCAGTGCAAGCGATTAACTTAATTACACTCCCATTATTAGTCTCATATCTTTGCGAGTCTCTGATAATCATGTCTCTCGTCATTGATTTGTACGAGAGGCATCGTTTACATAACAACAACTCAATACTGGAACAACATCGAAGACAAGAGATACGATTGAACCCTACCTTTCCGTGCAGATGAATCAAGATACAATGTAGCACAATCCACTCTCTACGTTTAAGCTTTGCCTTCTTAAGGTTTTCAAGAACCTTCAGATCCTTGCTTTCCACTTTCAAATCTTCACAGAAATCTTTGCACTCTCGTAGAAAACTGCTTAGTTTTGTAGTTATTGACTTGTCTTTAGATTTCAGAAGAAGACAAATCGTCTCCAGAATGAATTCAATTGAATACCGGAAAATATTCTTCTTTTTGTTTTCAATCTGTTCTTCGTAACATCTTCTAAGCTCTTCTTGAGCCTTTTTGAAATCTCGCACCGGGATTACGATGGCAAAATCCTCCTGTAGAACTTGTTGCAATAAAATCGACGACAAAATGCGGCTGTACAAAAAGAGTTTGAGGGTTTTTTCAGAATGCTCATCCTTTCCAATCATTCCCTTAGTCGAGAAAATGGACGATCTTATGATTTCTTCCACAACCATCAAGTTCCCGTTGCCGCCTTCAAGGTTGTCTTTGCAGATCAGATGGAAGAGCAGTTGTATGGCATGCCTCACAACTGTCTCACTGTTAACGCCATAGCCTATTTTTGCCAGAATCTTGTAAACTTCTCTGTTTTGGTATGAACATCTACCCCACGATTTTTCAAGATGTGGAAGAATCTTCAGGAGGATGAACTGTTCCCCTTTCTCCTTGCACGAGCCAGCAGATATGTCCATTTCTTGGATGAAGTGATCTGGGTTCTGAAGAAATGACTCGATGGACCACTGGAACTTCTCGCCTCCTAAAAATCGACATGTGTACAAATTAGGTTTTTAGAAACGGCAATCGTCTATGCATTCCCGCGGGTGGCGCTGCTCAAGTTTTATACGGAAAGACTCCGCCCAGAGGTTCAAACCCTTACCCTATAATATAATAATTTTTACCACAATGGTACCCCTTTCATATACCTAGAGCAAAATTGCACCCATTTCTTATACCTCAAAGTTAAGCAGAAACAAAAGAATTTCCTGTAATCGCCACGTTTTTCGCGGGTTTTCAGTCGTTCTGATTCAGTTGCGTAGTCATTTCTGCCAAAAATGTGGCACCCTTTGATATACTTCGCTTTAGCCACCATTTCTTCCACTTTGCAGCTGATTTTGTGACCCTTTTGTATACTAAAATGGCAATTAATATACTGCGAGCTTAAAAAAGGCACCTCTTTCGGGCGGAGCCCCCCCCCCCGTATAGCCCAATATAGGGAGTACCCCCCTCCCCGTGTTATGCATAGCTACGATGA
>Ga0126336_10001575_pt1 | contig 12132 bp, 9 predicted proteins | sample SidCmetagenome_FD_92530 | JGI IMG/M metagenome (GOLD analysis project Ga0126336, IMG submission 92530) | Coral microbial communities from El Islote,Puerto Morelos, Mexico - Siderastrea C C metagenome | ecosystem: Host-associated > Invertebrates > Cnidaria > Coral | place: El Islote,Puerto... | reverse complement strand
CAGGAAATTCTCTAACTTGCGTTGTCTTCTGTCGAAGATCACATCTTTGTAATCCAACCAATGTCGCGATCGTCATTTTAGCTACCAGCGATGTATTGTCAGCCGTTTTGGTGATGCCCTTTTTGCTTGCATCTTTTATTAGAGATGGATGGGTTTTAGGGCAGGCAGCCTGTTTGTTTAATGCCTACTTGACGATTGCCTTGTTAGGTGTGACGATCATTTTGATGGCGTGTACAGCATTGATTCGTTACTTCCGTGTTGTAAGACGATCCCTTCAGCACTACCTAAGGTCAAAGCGAACTTTTCTTGTTATTTCGACGTTGTGGTTAGCATACTATATAGCGATCTCGCTTCCTGTTTCCTTACAATTCCCAGAGGGATATTCCAACCAAAAACGCGGTTTCTGTAGGTAGCATTATAAAAAAAGGGAAGTCAGGACGTTCGCAAGAATCGTATACAACATCTTATTAACGTTTAGATTTTTTCTCGTTCTGATCATGTTCACCGCCTATTACAAAGTGTTCTGTTTTGTTCATAACCACAACCAAATGGTAGAGTCAAACCTACAGCAAGGAATATCGCGAAACATTGAAGAAGCAAAAGTAACAAAAACGCTCGCAACTGTTGTCGTTGGGTTTATTGGGTGTTGGATTCCAACCGGAATTATTCAAGCTGTCAAAAAGACCAAGCCTTTCTACAAAATTGACGTGGCAGCTTTTATATTATTTTTACAAACAATATTTATTTTCACCAGCAGCACCATAAGCCCATTTATCTATACTTTTACAAATGGACGATTGCAAAAAGAGTATGTAAGGTTCTTGCGAAACATATTGCCAACCAGGGAGCAGATTCAGCCTGTTTAATTAACCCTGAAACGTAGTTGTCCCCTAAAAATGCTCTGCAGCCACAAATTCCATTCTAAACACATAAACTAAATATGCTCGCTGGCAACAAGTCAAACAGAAGGGGCTTCCTAACCACGCCCTGTCAACTCAATTGTTGCCATGGGTCTCCATCTTAACAAATTTAAAAATAAGCAAGTCTGCAACACCTAAATTATTTGCTGCTACCGAGCCGTGGCCCGTGAATATGTGTTACCATAGTTTCACATATAAATACGAAAACAAATATACCATTCGGTAACACCTTGAACATGCTGCACCCTTACCACGCCCAGTACGTTGTCAAGGGTTCCAACCTAAATATTTCCACATGCTTCTGTTGTTTCCATGGTGATTTTTCTATAGAACAGGTTGCAATTGCTATAAATTTCTAAATTTTCAACTTTAAGGCATCAGTGCCTCGCAATTGAGGTTGTCGTATTGACTCGGATTTGCCAAACGTGATGTCTTTATTTCGAGAACGAAACTGTTATGAGCAAAAGAAAACGGTCCATCGCAGATGAAAGAAAAAGGCACGAAGAAACACTGCTTCTCGTCATTTAAAAAACGAAAACCGAGATCTCTGTCATTGGATTGCGCACCTAGCAATCAGCCACAGAGCCTTAAAAAAGAGACCAAGCAGAAAAGTCCATAATCAGCTGTTCAGAGTCGCGGAACTGTCTTCACTTTCGAGAATGAACATCTTTTAAAAACGAACGAGAAGAGCAGTGACAAGAACTGCTTGTTTTCATTTAAAAAACGAGAACCAAAACCTTTGTTACTGGACAGTTCGCCCAGTGAGCTACAGAGAACCAAAGAAGAAACTGAACATGAAAGTCCACAATCTGCTAACCTCAGTCATGCAACTGTCCTCTCTTGCGAGAATCAAAGAATGCAAAGCAAGAAAATTGATCTAGAACATCAGAGAAAAAGGACGAGGAGACGAATTGCCTGCCGTCGTTTAAGAAACGAAAACCAAAATCTTTTTCATTGGATTGTGCATCCAGTTATCATCAACAACCACAGAGGCTCCAAGAAGAGACCAAACAGAACAGTCCACAATTACCTGTCCTCGGCCTAGGACCTGTCTTCACGATCAAGAACCGCTGTTTAAGCAAGAAGGGAAAGGCCAAGGAGAACATCGACCTGCCTTCATTTGAAAAACCAAACCCTGCACCTAATGAGCCACAGCACCCCAAAGAAGAGACCGAAGAGAAAATGGGACAACAAGCTGTCCTCATCCCTGCAATTGCCTTCACTTTCGAGAATGGAAGGGTTCAGGGTGAGAGAGATACTCCAAGACAGCAGAGAGAAAACCACAACGAGAGCAACTGCTCACCGTCTCTTAAAAAAAGAAAAACAAAAGTTTTGTCATTGGACTGCGCACTCAGTGAGCCGCAGAACCCAAAAGAAGAGACCAAACAGAAAATTCCACAATCAGCAGACCTCAGCCCCGGGACTGTTTTCAATTTTGAAACTGGACATGTTTTGGAAAAGAAACCTGTAACCTTGGACAGACTAGAGGTAAAAGACAAGCAGCAACCTCCAAGCAGTCCAAAATTATTGCTTCCCATTATCGTTATTCTCGGCTGAAAAGAACTGTTAGGTCACTTAAAATCTATCATAGAAAAGAACTAAACGATATGTACAAAGAAGCTTTTAATTCAATTTAGCGGTTTTTACTTGTATGACAGATGACTTTGCTGTTGTAAGTTTTAGCATGACGGTATTCGTAAAATACAAAATGTGTATCTTGATCCGCTTTATGAAACAAATAAAGCGTCAATAATATTCTTTCCATAGTTCAGGTTATGTTTGCTTTCCTTGTGCCTGAACGTAGTCACGCTGCTTGAGCAGACCAAATTGATCATGATAATGAAACGAAACTGTGGTGAATTGTTCTACCTTTTAGCTTGATCGTACCTATCGTAATTGGCATATGTTTTTTGTGATATGTAACTGATATGTTGACTAACCTTTTATTAAAACCAGCCTGTTATTGGGATCATATCGGCAAGGCCACAAGTTCCCGCTTAATACCCACTGGACTTACAATGGAAGAGTGGTTAAGGAGTGTCCAGATTTCAGTGCCTATGACACTGTAGCTTTACTTGATTTGATTACTAGAGGAAATGCCGACGCGATCGTCTAACTAAAGAGACAAAAAAAGATGTACGCAACGCCTCATCCCTGAACTGCACTCTAACTGCACTCTAACCTCCTTATCCTCACACACTGTGCTGTTATCGATTCTAAATTTCTTTTATCTTGTTTCCATTGTGATGTTCAAAAAAAGAGTACATTGGTTTAAATTCGAGAAATAACACTGACGCTCAGATACCGATATCTAGAAGTGAGGCAGTTTTAAGGTGCCTTGGAGTTATGAAAACGTTACGTGGAGCTGCCTGACTTTATTTAAACGATGAACACCAAAGTCAATAACCCAATAATTCCAAAACCGGAATTACGTGCCAATTTTGTTTCCATGGTAATGTTTAAGACAAACGTTACAGCAAGGAGCTCAAAAGTGTGACCACTTTTAATTAATTCGTATTCTTTCGTGCAGGTTATCCAATCAGAAGCCGAGGATGACTTCAAGAAAAATAACTCAAACCGCAAAGCGATGTTGCGGCGAAGGCGAAGTTGCTTTTTCATCCATGGATGCCTGTGTTTTTTTTTTTGAGGATTTAACTTGTCAACTTTGGAGTTTTTGCCTTTGAAATCCTACGCTAGACAAATTTGCAACTTGAAATGCGAAAATCAGAGAAATCGATAAGGTGTTTTTTCTTTTTTGGTAAAATTGTTCCTGTTCTCAGTCGAACGGGCCGGGTAAGTGTAGCTAACTGTATAAAGGCTAAAAGCTCGAAGTGTAAGTAATTTCTACCGCCAGCATAAATGCATTTTTGCTTACTTTTACTTATAAATAACGCGTGGTTACTGTTCATATTTTTCACTGTCAGTCTTGTGGCTTTTACTACGTCTTTCAGTTAGCGAAGATGTAGCGGTTGACTTCACAGTAATTTTCAAAGAGTTATTTTAACTCCAAAAATGGAGTTAAAATTTTAGGTTAAAAATAACCCATTTTTTGGGGTATTTTAACTCCTTAATTTAACTCCAATTTTGAGATTATAATTACTCCAGTGGGGGCGTCACTTTAACTCTATAGAAGGAGTTATATAAACTCCATATGGGAGTTACTATAACTCCAAAAGTGGAGTAAAAACTTTAGGTTAAAAAATTACTCCTTTTGGGGGGTCATTTTAACTCCCAAATTTAACTCCAATTTCGGAGTTATAATAGCTCCAACGAGGAAGTCACTTTAACTCTACTCCGTCAAAGACTAGGGTTATTTTAACTCTGCTCCATCAAAGACTAGAGTTATTTTAACTCCATAATCAGAGTTGTAGTTACCCTGAAATCTGAGTAAAATTAACTCCGGTACATTCACCCTATTAGCTTTTTAGATAAAAGGCAACATCACACAAATTGACTGTCACTATAAAAGGTACAACATTATTAATTTAATCCTATTTCATTTTCTTATATGAACAACAGTTTCTTACAGAATTTGAATTAACAGTAACATAAATGTAAATTTCTAAGACGCTATAATCACACAAATGTATAATTATATAAAATGAAAATAAAGCATGTACAAGTATGTATAAATGAAACATGATTTCAAAATATATATTAAAATTCTCTTAAAATTTTTTTGTATTTTATATTTCCAAAAAATCTCATAAATGTTCTTCAATATGACTACCTCCATCTGCATGCATCCATGGAGCATAGAAAGAACTTTTTAATCAAGGCTGAATCGTTTTGTGAAATATCCTCTAGAAAGACTGATGTCCTATAGAACCTCTGATTATTCAATCTACTGAAAATACATGGTTAAATAAAACCTTTTCAAATTGTTTCAAATTTTGACTGAAAAAGCGGAGGAGCTCTGGTAAAGCCCTAATGAACAATCTTCCCAGGTAAGAAAGTCAAAACTTTATGAATTCGAATTTGAAGAAAGTTGGAATTTAAAATGACAATACAGGAGAATTCAGCAACTCTATCTTTTGTTTAAAATTATAACTGGCTTAAAATTAATTGTCTTAAATTATTATCTGGAACAGGAACAACAAATTTCTTTTGTGTGCTTTAAATACATTTAAAACTTTTTCCCCCTTAAGGAGCATTGAGGGTTTTAAGTCACTATATATACCGGTATACACCTAATGGCAATAATGTTGCGATAGAACAATGAAAAAAAAAAGAGAACAGAACGAAGCCAAATAGGAATTCATTAGCCATGGAAATTACATTGTCAGATATGTATCAATTGAGTTGATAAGGCAACAGTATTGCAATTAGACTACAAAGCTAAAATGAAAATAAAGAAAGTACAAGTGATTTACAATTAAAACATGATTTTAAAATATATATTAACAATTCTCTTAAATTTTTTCTGTATTTTGTATTTCAAAAAAACCTCAAAAATTAATGTGATTTTTCTTCAATGTCACTACCTTCAGCTGCATGGATGCAGGCATGTATGGAGCATAAAGAACTCTATAAGTGAGGCTGCAACAAACAGGATACAATAATTTTTAAAATGTGCCTTCAGAAACACCAATGTGCTATATCACCTCCAATTATTAATCTGCATAAATGCAGGGTTACAGATTTCATTTTTGCCCCTTGTGATATAAGCAAATATCAGCTACAGTGGTTACTAATCACATGATCACCCATGTGAATTTTGGCAAATTCAATTAAAACTAAAATTAATTGTACTAAATTTTGACTTGAAAAACGCTGGACAGGAGCCAAATGATGAACAATCTTCCCAGGTAAGAAAGTCAAAATTTTATGAAGAAAAAATGAGAATATGAGAATATAGCAAAATTCAGTGCATGTTTGTTCCAACGCAGCTCCATCTTTTCTTTAAAATTATAACCATAAGTCTGTGAAGTATGATTGTCTGGTGGAGTGTACTCCTGAGAAGGACTGTTTGTGGTGACATTAACTGACTTTGACATCATCAGAGCCAGCTGGCTTGGTCCTGATGATGAATTCTGCTCAGGTTGTCGAAGCGTCAGTCAATGTCACCACAAACATTCCTCTCGGGACTACACTCACCCGGACGATCATACTTCACCAACTCATGACATGACACATGGGTCCAAACCTTTTACAAAATTACAACCGCCTTAAATTTTAATTTTCATTCAAGGCCCACCTTCACTCAAATGGCCTTGCGCACTGCAGTTGCTGTTTATGAATTTCGTGTAACATGAAATTGTTTGTGATCAGGTTATCTTTGAAAATCCGTTTCCTCAAGAGTCATCTTGCTGAAAATCGTCCATAAGCATGCAGGAATTTATTCTTCAGTTATCAAGCTGTTGTTTCCTGGAATTATTTTGTGACTGTGCTGGCCAAACATATTTTTTTTCACTCTTACTTTGTCCAATATGTTTCCTGCCAAAGATACCTCGCAGTTGAAGATGCTATACGGTTATCCCGAAGGAGAATATTGTCAGTATTCGTCTCAGAGGAGCTTGTGTTATGAAGCAAAAAACCCCAGAGATTTAATCAATCTCTTGTAGTGATCTGATTGTATTGGATGTAGGACTTTCGCAAGTAAGTTTGATTCCTATGATTCGATTTTATTTGCGGGTCAGTAAACAGAATGGCTCGCAATTGTGTAATAAATGAATGGTTTTGCAGAACTGTTTTCTTTTTTCTTCCTCTTTAATTAATTCACATATAACAATCGTCACTTAAGTATAATTGCCTACTATTATCAGCTCACACTGAATAAGATATGGAAACTACTCGAACATAATTCGTCAATTTGTTCTTCAGTCGAGTGTTCAAATATATATCTCAAAGCTGAAAGTAACGAATAAGTAAGATGACGAGTTGAACAGGCCATTCACTTCTTTTTTTTCATTGCTATACAAATATTAGTATAATTGCTCAGGGGATTATAGGGATTCTCACTTTCTGATTGGTCGAGGATTACGTCATATGTCGCTATAATAACCCCTCGCGGGGTAATTGAGCAAGAGTGCTAAATTTAAGGCAATGTTACCGAGGAAGAGATGAACGCCTTGAAAGGAAATTAAATTCCGAAGAGCGCAAAAGATGCCACTAAGTTTGGCGTAACACTTTTCAAAGGTAAGATATCAATGTTTTGCTGATAAAATCAAATTAACCTGTTAAATACTAATGGAAAAATTGTAGCAAAATCTGCGTAATGCTTTCTTCATTTACAGAATGGTTTCAACAACAAAACGAATTTAAAACATAATTAGAAAACATGAAAGTAAACGAAACGAGACGAAAAGACAGCAGTTTTTACAAGAAGACTAGCTTGTCGTTGCGAGCGGCTCTCGACCGTCATCTAAAGTCACTAAAGCACAACAAAATATTTTTCCATTTGCGATAACCACTTATTCGGCGAAGCCAATAAAACACTCAACTGCTACCTGAAACAACTTGTCTCCGAGGGCAAAATAGCTGGCACAGTTCACAAAAATATACTTACTGATGAAACCCTCAGGAAATTGTATGGCGAATGCCGACACTCCCAATTCTCGACTTTTAATTCAAACAGCCTGGTTCTTCGTCTCCATCTACTTTGGAAAGAGGGGAAGGGAAAATCAACATTTGCTGAAGAGGTCGATGCTTCGCCTCATGAAAACGGCTGATGGGGAAGGGTACTTTGAATTAAACAAGAGTGAGCCAGGAGCTGTATTGAGCAGCAAAAACAATACAGGGGGTCTCCACGGGTCCGAAGATCACTAGGACGGCAAAGTATTTCCTTTGGCCACTTCAAAGAGATGTCCGGTGTATTCTAGCCATCTCCCAAACTCAGAAGCGTTATTTCAAAGGCCAAAAGATCTCAGCTCTGCGAAGTTCAATCCCCCAACCGACAACACTTGGTGCGAAGAACGAAAACTCGGGCACATACCTTCGAAACATGCTGCGGAAGATGACAGAAAAAGCAGGCATCGTGCCTAATCTTACAAACCATTCCTTGAGAGCGACAACAGTCACTGTCTTGTCCACAAATAACATCGAAACGCGGAAAATGAAGGCCATAACTGGGCACAAAAGTGATACAAGTATGGAAGGCTACTGTGAGCGACCAACGCTCAATCAGTTCAAACAAATGTCATCAGCCTCACCTCTTTCATCAACGGCATAGAAAGTCCCGAGACATCTCTTTCAGTTCCATCAACTTCCACGACTACAGTTCCTGCAATGGACTCTTCAAGCAAGCAAAGATTCCCGTTGGGAAGACACGAGAAAAACTTCCAGCTGTCCACAGGTTTGAATCTTGGAGCGATTCCTCCTTCTGGAAATTTCCACAATTGCTCGTTCACCTTTAATGTCAATGTAAACAATGGCCCTTATCTTTTCGGATTGAACTGGCCGCAATTGGCTTCTTGATAGACCCGCTCAGGTTGTCGAAACGTCAGTCAATGTCACCTTAAAGAGTCCTTCTCAGGACTACACTCACCCGGCCGATCACAATTTACCGAATTAAGGTCAGTTCTTGTTAGTTGAATACTATTATAATGGAAAATAAAAATTTAGGCCTACTGCCACCATTCTGTTCTTTGTCATTTGCTACATGATGAGTTGAATGAGCTTTTTTGCTTAGAACGTCTCCTTTTTCGATAGTAAAGACAGCTCCTGGACTGAGGACTGCTGATTTGGAATCTTTCTGTATGGTATCTTCCCTGTGGACCTTGTGGCTTTGAAACACACATTGAAATAATTACATTAGAATCGATAACAACACGTTGGTTGAGAGGAACGGCGTGTAATTAACGTTTATTTATCCTGTCCTCTAAGTCCACTAACCATGGAAACAAAATTGGCACGTTTCAGTAATTCCGTTTTAGTAATTATTGGGTTGTTGACGTTGGATTCATCGTTTAAATAAAGTCAGGCAGCGAGACATAACGTTTTGATAACTCCAAGGCACCTTAAGGTGGCTCACTGCTAGATATCAGTATCTGAGGGTCGGTGTTATTCCTCGAATTTAAACCAATGTACTCTTTTTTACCATCGCAATGGAAACAAGATAAACGAAATATAATTTAGAATCGATAACAGCACAGCGAGTGAAGAAAACGAGGTTAGAGTGCAGTTCAGGGATGAGGTGTTGCATATATCTTTTTTTGTCTATTTAGTTAGACGATCGTGTTAGCATTTCCTCTGGTAATCAAATCAAGTAAGGCTACAGTTTCATAGAAACTGAAATCTGGACACTCCTTAACCACTCTTCCATTGTACGTCCAGTGTGCATTAAGCGGGAACTTGTTGCCTTGCTGATATGATTCCAATAACAAACTGGTTTTAATAACAGGTTAGTGACATCTCAGAAACCACAAAAAATATGCCACACGATAGCTACGATCGAGCTAAAAGGTAAAACAATTCACCGCTGACAGTTTTTTTTTTTCATTGTCATCATCAATTTGGTTTGCTCAAGCGGCGTTTTACGTTCTTCTGTTCAGGCACAAGGAAAGCAAACATAACTTTAACTATGGAAAGAATATATTTAATTTGAGCTTTATTTGTTTTATAAAGCGACTCAAGTAACAATTTTTGTATTCTACGAATACCGTCATGCTATAGCTAACAACATCAAAGTCATCTGTCATACAAGTAAAAAGCGATAAATTGAACTAAAAGCTTCCCTGTACATGACGGTTAGCTCTTTTCTATGGTAGATTTTAAGTGATATACTTTTCTGTTCAGCCGAGAATCGCGCTAATAGGAAGCATGAATCTGGGACTGTTAAATGGAGCTTGCTCCTTGTCTTTTACCTCTAGTCTGTGCAAGCTTAGAGGTTCCTTTTCCAAAACATGTCCAAGTTTCAAAAGTGAAAACAGTCCCGGGGCTAAGGACTGCTGATTGTGGACTTATTTGTTTGATCGCTTCTTTTGGGTTCTGCGGCGCACTGAGTGCACAGTCCAATGACAAAACTTATGTTTTTCTTTTTTTAAGAGACGTTGAGCAGTTGTCCTCGTAGTGGTTTTCTCTCTGCTGTCTTGGAGTATCTCTCTCACCCTGAACGCTTCCATTCTCAAAGTGAAGGCAATTGCAGGGCTGAGGACAGTTGATTGACCCATTTTCTGTTTGGTCTCTTCTTTTGGGCTCTGTGGCTCATTAGGTGCAGGGTTTGGTTTTCAAATGAAGGCAGGTCGATGTTCTCCTTGTCCTTTCCCTTCTTGCTTAAACGGCGGTTCTCTATCGTGGATACAGGTCCTAGGCCGAGGACAGGTAATTGTGGACTTTTCTGTTTGGTTCTTTCTTCGAGCCTCTGTTGTTGTTCATGATCACTGGATGGACAATCCAATGACAAAGATTTTGGTTTTCGTTTCTTAAACGACAGCAGGCAGTTCTTCTCCTTGTTTTTTTTTTTTCTCTGATGTTCAAAATCAGTTTTCTTGCTCTGTATTCTTTTATTCTCGCAAAGAAGACAGTTGCAGGACTGAGGGTAGCAGATTGTGGACTTTCATGTTCAGTTCCTTCTTTGGTGCTGTGTAGCTCACTGGGCGCACTGTCCAGTAACAAAGGTTTTGGTTTCGTCTTTTAAGTGAAGAGTCAAACAGCTCTTGTCACTGCTCTTCTCGTTCGTTTTTAAAAGATGTTCATTCTCGAAAGTGAAGACAGTTCCGCGACTCAGAACAGCTGATTGTGGACTTTTCTGTTTGGTCTTATTTTTAGGACTCTGTCCCTGATTGCTAGGTGTGTAATCCAATGACAGAGATCTTGGTTTTCGTTTTTTAAATGACGAGAAGCAGTGTTTCTTCATGCCTTTTTCTTTCTGCTGCGATGGACCGTTATCTTTGCTCATAACAGTTTCGTTCTCGAAAATAAAGAAATTACATTTTGGGAAATCCGAGTCAATACGACAACCTCAATCGCCAGGCACCGATACCTTAAAGTTGAAAATTCACAAATTTATAGCAATTGCAGCCTGTTGTATAGAACAATCACCATGGAAACAACAGAAGCATTTGGAAATATTTAGGTTTTAATCCTCCACAACGCACTGGGCGTGGTAGGGTGCAATACGTTGAAGGTGTTACCTAAAGGTATATTTGTTTTGGTATTTATATGTGAAACTATGGTAACACATATTCGTGGGCCGTGGATTGGTAGCAGTAAATAATTTAGGTGTTGCAGACGTGGTTATTTTTAGATTTGTTTAGATGGAGACTCATGGCAACAAATGCGTTGACAGGGCGTGGTTAGGAAGCCCCTTCGGTTTGACTTTTGCCGGCGAGTATATTTTTATGTGTTTAGATTGGATTTTGTGGCTGCAGAGCATTTTTGTGGGACAACTACTGTTTAAGGGTTAGTTAAACAGGCTGAACTTGCCCCCTGTTTGGCAATATGCTGCGCAAGAACCTTACATACTCTTTTTGGAATCGTCTATTTGTAAAGGTATAGATAAATGGGTTTATAGCACTGCTGGTGAAAATAAATATTGTTTGTAAAAATACTATAAACGCTGCCATGTCGATTTTGTGGAAAGGCTTGGTCACTTTGATGGCTTGAATAATTCCGGTTGGAATCCAACACACAATAAACCCAACGACAACAGTTACGAGCGTTTTTGTTACTTTTGCTTCTTCAATGTTTCGCGATATTCCTTGCTGTAGGTTTGACGCTACTATTTGGTTGTGGTTATGAACAAAACGGAATGCTTTGTAATAGGCGGTGAACATGATCAGAGCGAGAAAAAATCCAAACGTTAATAAGATGTTGTATACGATTGTTGCGAACGTCCTGACTTCCCTTTTCTTGTAATTCAACCTACAGAAACCGCGTTTTTGGTTGAAATATCCCTCTGGGAATTGTAAAGAAACAGGAAGCGAGATCGCTGTTAAGTATGCTAACCACAATGTCGAAATAACAAGAAAAGTTCGCTTTGACCTTAGGTAGTGCTGAAGGGATGGTCTTACAACACGGAAGTAACGAATCACTGCTGTACACGCCATCGAAATGATCGTCACACCCAACAAGGCAATCGTCAAGTAGGCATTAAACAAACAGGCTGCCTGCCCTAAAACCCATCCATCTCTCATAAAAGATGCAAGTGAAAAGGGCATCACCAAAACGGCTGACAATACATCGCTGGTAGCTAAAATGACGATCGCGACATTGGTTGGATTACAAAGATGTGATCTTCGACAGAAGACAACGCAAGTTAGAGAATTTCCTG
>Ga0126336_10001574_pt1 | contig 12135 bp, 10 predicted proteins | sample SidCmetagenome_FD_92530 | JGI IMG/M metagenome (GOLD analysis project Ga0126336, IMG submission 92530) | Coral microbial communities from El Islote,Puerto Morelos, Mexico - Siderastrea C C metagenome | ecosystem: Host-associated > Invertebrates > Cnidaria > Coral | place: El Islote,Puerto... | reverse complement strand
ATTTCCCGCCAAGAAAAGATGGCATTCTCTGCCCCCGTCGGGTTGTCTTGGGACTCCCCTCCCCCTCCCACAGAGTGTGCGGACGGACGGACGTACGGATGTACGGATGTACGGATGTACGGATGTACGGATGTACGGATGTACGGATGTACGGACGTACGGACGGACGGTCACGTGACTTTTACGTCACAACCAAAATTTCTCGGATTGATATGTTACCATATTTCCTTAGCAATGGAGCTCCGCTGGCGGGCTTTGCCCGCAGGCTCCGCTAATATTGTCTCGGAAGTTTAAGTTGAAATCTTGTTCGATATCCTTGACCCCAAATCAGCAATGACTTGTAATTTACAGCACTCAATATGTGTGAAGGCCATTTAGCCATTTAGCATTCCCTAAGTTTGTTTTATGTGCCATACGGTCTTTCATTAGGAAGATTGTCATTTCCTTGTAAATGTAAATGACGTAAATGTTTCAATGGAGTGCCAGTCAGCAGAAAAACCATCTTTGAATTGTGGAAGTACGGGTAGAAATCAAATGCACTTCTTTCACATTTCCAGCCGTGAAAAATCGTGGGTGGTACAGAATTTCTCAGCTCCCGACTGTAAACTACTGGTGCAATTGACATGTTTGAACTGAATTGAATGTTTGAATTTCCGTGTAAATGTAAATGAAGTAAATGTTTGAATTGAGGGCCAGTCAGTAGAAACAAACATCCTTGAATTGTGGAAGTACGTACTTGTAGAGACGTCTTTCAAATTCTTCACACTGAAAAAACATGGGTAGAATAGCATTTCTCAGCTCCCAGCTTGTCGATGAAGAATCAAACATTATAGCAAACATTAATAGCAGTGATGAAAGATTTCTTTTCGCTTGTTTTTCTGCTTATGAAGCGTAAAGACTCACAAAGGACTGAAGTTGTTTCCTGTTCCTTTTGATGGCTTTTGTTACGCTTGAAATGGCTAAAACGTTTGCTACTGATGAGTGTAAACAAGCTAGAGTAGTGATGACTTGAGTAATATATAGATTTAGCCAACTCTTAAAGAGGAGGCCCCCCTTTTTTTTCAATTCAAAAATCGCAGTTCTCGATGGGGCCCTCGACGCTCATGGCCCGTGGATTAATTGTCGGCTTATGACTCCGTCGATAAGAATTCGCACATCTTCCAACACATAAATAGGTCAGAGACATGCAAAGCTTTGTGTTCATAAGAGTGCTTTTCAATTCTTGACACCGCCTCCACGTCTTTTCATGCAACTTAAAATCAAAGAGGCTTTGCACATCGGGTGGGAAAAACCCTTGTTAACCAAACAAGTCAATCACTTTCATTATAATTTTCCTTGTTAATTTCACTTTTTTCAGTTGTTTGCGTTTTCAACACTATTGTATTTCAGTTATTCATATTCATGTTGTTATTTAGTAATTAATATTCTATGTACATTGTATTTATATCACACCGACTAGCGGTTTAATTTGTATTTGAAACTGAAGATGGATGTAGATCATCCGAAACATGCTTTTAAAACTTAAAGCCGTGTGTCTTTATTTAAAGATCATTTCTTGCTTGCTGTTATTTCGTTTTTTGTTTTTGTTTTTGTTTCTGTTTTGTTTTTTTTGTTTTTGTTTTTTGCTGGCACTAATTAATTTATGAAAATACTCTCGTTTAAGTCGTTAATTTAAAAAAAAGAAAAGAGAAAATTCATGCCCTCGCTGAGAGCCGAACTCGGCTCGACAGAGTCATAAGCCGACGATTAGTCCACTGGGCCATGAGCGCTTACTGTTATCTTGAGATGTTAACTTTACTACTCATTTCTTTCTTCGTGACATGCTGCCTATCAACATGAAAATGCTGGTGTTTTTCCTGACAAAATGTGTTCGAACCGCCGCAAAAACCATAGTTGTGGACAGAAAAAAACAAAAAGCACTAGCTCTACTATATTTGGCGTCGAAACCGTTGCGAAAAGCTGCGAACTCAAGCGGTGTACCGACCGAGTTCGCAACAGAACCGACAAGGCAAATTTGAACTTTTCTCCTGAACTTTATCGCCTAATTTTTTTCACCTAAATTGAACTTTTCGCCTTCCACCAAAAAGACAACTGAGTATTCTTTTGAACTTTTTTTCCATTAAAAATTTGTTTTTGACTTTTGTTGACTTTGCTTAATTGTTTTGCTACATCGCGGGTCAACAGGCGATTTCGCGCTAAAAAACACGTGATTCAGCACAGGGTTATATCCAGTACGTGCCACTTCATATTGGTGACCCTGTGGTACGGACGGACGGACGGACGGTCACGTGACTATTACGTCACTACCAAAATTTCTTGGCTTGATAGGTTACCAAATTTCCTTAGCAATGGTGCTCCGCTGACGCGTTAGCGTGCGGGCTCCGCTATAAATCTGGCAGGCAACCTGAGAGAGACTGGAATAAAATCGCCTCCAATTCTCTGTTCGTGCATTCCCCTACATCCACCCCCAGAGAACGAGGGATGTTTCATAAAGCTTTTAGAACAATTGATATTCATAGATTCACGTTACATCTAGCGCTTGGAGTTAAAAAAACGAGGGATATTCATATATGCCTGGTATATCTCGCGCTGGGAGCTTAAAGAACGAGGGATATTCATAGATTGATGTTATATCTCGCGTTGTGTGCTTAAAAAACGAGGGACATACATAGACAGAAGCTCATAAGGAGAGTTAACGAATTCCTTCGTAAACTGATTTTGGATGGCATCGTGCGTAAGTGATAGGTGCCAGTTGTTTTCAAATTATGCAAATTTGTGATGTGAAGTCAATTTGTGTAGTCCATCGGTTTTAGCGAACTGAAGGTTAAATATATATAGCTTGTTTGCTTACAAACTCAATCGGTTTACTCTATTGAAGTGAATATAAGATAATATATGTCGCTTGCTGAAAGAAACCCCAGAGACATTCACTGTTTATGGCCAACTGAAAGCAACTCAAGCGACGACATGTTGCTAATGCCGCGAGCGAGCGTAAACTTCAAACACAACCTCAATTAACTTGTTTACATGGCGGACTAATGGGTAAACGTGTTGAACGTGAGTCGTGCCGGGATTGTAAAACTCAGCCAGCTGATTTTCATGTTCTATTGACTACAAAGCCAAAGGAATTTGGCAAAACAGGTCGCGAGACTGCACTCGAAAACTACAGACATATTCACGGTCGATTGCGATGTAAGATACTGTAAGGCCCGGTTCAGACGCCGTACCTCTCATGTGCCGTACCGTACCTCTCATACGGTAATGGTTCGACAGTGATACGCGGTCTGAATCAATTTGGTACGGCAAACTTGAATTTGGTGCGGCAAACTCCCAAGGTACGGCAGAGCTTGCCGTATAATACGGCCCTGACACGACTTGGATTCATACGCCGTACCTCTCATGTGCCGAATCTAATGCATAAATTAATGAAATGATATGTACAGTTTGATTCATAACCTTTTCCATTATTTTGTACGGTATTCTATTGTGCATGTGCAATGCGATAAACGGAAGCCGCAGGAAGCCGCGAAAGAAGCAGGAAATTTAAAAAATGGAGATGTGTATATGATCGCTCTTCCCACTTTGTCCGCCATTATACTTACTTAATAGTTGCGTTTTGTTGTCGTAACGAGTCAAGGTTATGGTTACCATGGGAACTGGTAGTATAATGCTCATGTAGCACAAAATGAAGTATCCCATTTGTTATTTTTATTTGGTACGGCAAGATTAAGTCAGCGGCGTCTAAATCAGGTGCCCTACCAAAGTCGAACTTAGTTGTATTTGGTACGGCACATAAGAGTGACGGCGTCTGAACTGGGCCTAAAACTCCCAAACTCATATGCTCAAAGGTACACATCAAATCTCTCTGTTTCGGTGTCGTGGTAAGGCAGCGAAGTGCAGTTGCTAAACCGTGAAAACCGCTCCGCGAGATTGATCGGTTTCGCGCAGGATAAACGTTCCTAATCACAGAACTGCAAAAAATGGCAAGTGAACGCGAAAAATCGTCGACCTTGCGATGTGTGCGATTTTTCGCAAGCACACGAAAAATCGCAAATTTCGCAGCTGCGTGCAAACCTGGACATAAGTGGAACCGACGCCTTTTCCGTTCTCCCAAAATAATACATAGGCCTTTTCATTGGCCTGCAATGAGTGCAAAACTGGCGTGTTGTTCCGTCTTCAAAACAAAGCTAGCTAGACGTTCGTGACTGCACGTTCGACAGCATTCCAAGCTGGGTAGCAGTTACTTGCAGCATGGCACAACGTAACTGCATGTCCCATGAAAAGAATTAACTTTATGTCCACTTTTTGATTTTCATTTTTGAGAATGAAGTTAATAGTATTTATATTTTATTGCTAGTATCTTTTACTTCTCAACACGTTTATTTTTGCATTGTTGATATTTTTGATGCTTTCAAGTCGTTAAAAACAACAAATAACTGAATAAAAAGCGTGTGTAGTGACGTGTTTCTATGTTCTATAACTGCATCATAGATCCACCGTGAAACAGTTAAACAAGTAAGCTTGAATGTGGCCACCGAAATTATTGAGGAAAAAGCTAAATTGTGGTTAAATTCGACTAATGCAACTGAATTAAGGAGAAAGGAGAAAGCATTAGAAACTTCACCCGTCAAACCAAAGTGGTGGCGCCGCTATGTGGACGATTCGAACGCGTGCATTAAGAAAGACAGTGTTGAAGTTTTTCACAATCACTTAAACTCGATAAATGCCAATATTCAGTTTGCAGTAGAGATGCCTACAACAACTATGGGCAAGAACAGCATAGCCTTCCTGGACACCAACAACACCGTAAATGAGGATGGAAAGATCGAGGTGGGTGTACATCGCAAGGCCACGCATACGAGCAAGTATTTAGATTCCATTCACACAGCCCTGCACAAAGCAAGAGAACTGTCGTTACGAGTCTAATGGACTGTGCTAAATGCATTCCATCAACAGCTGTGCAAAGGCAGAGCGAGAAACGACGTGTTATCAATAACTTCAAGGCTAATCGTTATCCTGAGAGGTTCATCAAGTCGGTAGATGAGCCAAACAGAATAAACACGCAACCAAAAACGCGGGAGAATCCAAAGGGGTAGCGTCGATTCCGTATGTGAAAGCGGTATCGGAACAAATTCGTCGGATTCTGAACCGCGAAAACATAAAGATGGCTTTTAAACCACTAAAACATTGGGTAATGTTTTCCAGAAGCCCAAAGACCGGCCGACAAAAGAACAGTTGAAAGGCAGTGTGTACAAAGCGAACTGCAGAACGTGCCTATTTGCATATGTTGGAGAGAGTAAAAGAAGTTGGAAATCTCGGGCGGGGGGGGCGAACACAAGCCTGGAACAAACGGGAATGTTGGCTCCGCGGTTAAACAACATGCCGAAATCACTGGCCACGATATACACCCCAATTATGCAAACATTCTGAAAACAGGCATGAACAACAAGAACAAAAGGTTATTCCTAGAATCATTGCACTCATTCCTGGACAAAAATTCAGTCAATGAAAAAAATCACCTTTCCCAAGGGTTTAGTGTCTTAGTAATTGTTGTATTTAAGTTTCATAGGGCCACAAGGGAGAGTACAGTCTGACTTCTTCTTCTTCTTATGCGTCACTGGTTGCCTCCCTAGGGGACATCGACAGTAGTACCGTGAGCAACTTTTTCAAGTGGCATGTGATTGATGGAGAAGGCAAAAAAAGTCAGCCATGTTGCATTTTTCTGGCTTCTGATTAATGGAGAGCTCAACCGGAAATAAAAAGCGGAAATGACGTCAAAATTTTTTGCCCAAATATGGCGAGCTGTCAATTTTGATGAAAGGTTGTTTATGTTAGCTCACGGTAATGACCAATAGCAAGCCAGCAGTCAAAATTGAAAAGATTTTAATTGGGAAAAAAAGCAAGACACTTAGTTACAAGTGGGAACGTGTGCCTGGACCAGAGTGGTCAGTGGCGTCCCATGAGAAAAGTCCAAAGTCCAACTTGGAGAGCATGGTTTACAAGAAACTCAAACATGTGTTTATGCGTGGAATCACTTGACTTTTGGTGTGACCTGAAGAAAGTATACTGTTTTTTTGTTAGGTTCATACGGGTCCTTGAGTTCTCCCCAGAATCCTTCTTGCGATCCAAATTCATCGTGACAAATACCATACCAAAGGCGATTGTCTTTCCATACATTTTTTACTCGCTCCACAAAATATGCGTCTTCTTTCCACAATTCGGGATACACAACATTGAGTACGGTGATGGGAATCACTTGTCGGCAGTGAGGACAAGAGATCTTGTGACGTACCTTTTTCCATTGGCTGGCACATTGCGCATGGCACGGTTGACGACAGCATGCCAATGCAGATTGACTTGTCATGGGTTGCAAACAAATCACACACTCCATTTTCTTTGTTGATGTCATCATTCAAAAGTATTGCAGAGAGGATTGGTTAACAGCTGGAATTCTGTGTCAGTGATGACATGTTCGTTGCGGAGTCACAGCAGTTTTTGAAAGGTGACCTGGAAGCGTAACGGACTGATAAGCTCTTGTATCTTGTTTTTGATTTCTCCCAAACGCTGTAGGATCTCTACCGCTTCGGGACTGATCTTATCTGCCATCAAACGAATCACACATTCACTTGGCTTTTTCCTTGCTTGCTTGCTTGCTTGGAGTGAAGCATGAAACGGGGAGGTTGAGTTACTCGCTTATATAGAGAAAATAGGTCACGTGCCATTGGGTTGAAAACCAATGAAAAATGGGTCACGTGAACGCTCAATAAAAAGAAGGGGGAGAGGGGGTGACGGTAAAGTCACGTGAATGCGTAACAGATATACAAAATAAAAAATGGATGTTGACTTGACACACTTCATTAGCGAACTCAAACATTAAAGATCAAAGCTTTTTTCCAGTTTCATTCATTTCTTTAAACAGGATTGGTTGTGTCTCCCACCCTATCTTTTTTATTCCTTTTATACCACAAGTTAAAGGGGATACTCAGGCGCTATTCTTTCGTCTCTTTCGATTTGTCGCGGAAGGTGAAGAGTGTAAAGCGCATTTCTTGAACACCTTATCGTCACTATACTGTTCCACCGCGCCTTATTTTCACGCGATATTTAAAAAAATAAAATGGATGAAAACAGAATAGATCTGGAGACTTTTCCCATTTGTTTACTTTCCCAAAATGACGTCATAGCAAACATGACGTCACAACTCTTACCCAGGCCCCTCTTTTAGCCCTAGCATCAAAACGAGGTGGGTTTGTGGGAGAATCAAAAAATCACCATAGCAACCCAAAGTTAAATTGAAAACAGATTTTAATGAAACTATGTTTACTTTCCCAAAATGATGTCATAGCAAACATGACGTCACAACTCTTTTCCAGGTCCCTTCCTTAGCCCTAACATCAAAACGAGGGTGGCTTGTGGGAGAATCAAAAAATCACCACAGCACCACATGGACACTTCGTGACGCTTACTGGAATAGCTCTCTGGCTAGGGTGGGAAACCGCTGACTAGTAGGTGAAGAGTAAATCACGGGCTCAGAAGATCAAAAAAGAGACACGTCTTGACGCTTATGGAATGGCCCTCTGGCTAGGGGGGACATCGCTGACCAGTAGGTGAAAAGTGGACCGCAGGCTCAGAAGGTCGAAAAAGTGGAGACACTTCGTGAGGCTTACATGCGGTATCTGAATACCCTCTGGCATGGGAAAGTGATGTGAATTCTTTAAAAAGGGGGGGATGGGTACCCCTTCCCCTTTTGTTCAAAGAAGAAAACAAAACGAGAGAATATTGTAAATATTTTTGCTTGTGAAATTAAACAGAAGTTACTTTTTGTACAACAACAAAATCTGTCTCCGTGTCTCTATCTTGCCACGCTGCATTAGCGCCTTGAAAACGTTCTTTAATTTGTTGTTTTTTTAATGTCACTATAAGCAGCTTAATTTCTTAAAGCTTGACTCAAACGTAACCTAGAATACATCTCTCGACGAAGTTTTTGAAAACGGGAACTTCTCTTTGACACTTCCTCTTCTGAAGTAAGCGGTTCCTTTTGAATCCAATGAGCTTCCCGCTGCATAATGGGATAATAGACTCGAGTCTGTTCACAAAAGCTTACACGTTTCCTGATTTTTACAAATGAAAGTTTTCTACTTCCACTCTTAATTTTTCAATGTTCTCCGGCAAACAGAAAGTACGGTTGAATAAGGCTTTGATTTACTCTCTGGTTTTGTTGTCAAGATCTCGGGAACCAACCACAGCACTGCTTTGATGAAGGGTAGGGGGGTTGAGACCCCAGGGTAAACACTTGCTCCCAGTCACCAGACAGGCAGAATCCTCGCTGACGTGGTAGTGGTTTTCAGAGCGGTACCAAGTTTGACTGGGAATGTCACACAGGTAGACGTCTTTGCCTTGATCCAAAGCCAATTGCACGGTCCAGCCTGTTCCCCCTTTGACTCGTTTGGCATCCTTGGTAATTGCGTTGCAACAATTGAAGCGTGTAGAAATGGGTGGGAACACGTTTACACAGTTTTTGAGCAGCCTGGTGAAGGTGAGGATTGGCTAGCACCAACACTTCCACCGTGGAAGGACTGACGTAATCGGCTCGTGGATGATTGGGGGTACGATGACTTCCACTTGCATGCCAAAATGTTTGGCCATTTCTTCTGCCAATTCATCAGTGCCTTTGGCTCCACCCGTGTAGATCGCGTGACCGCCTCCAATATTGAGTTGCATTTCTTCTACGTCTTGGGCTCCGATCATGTCCATGTTGGGGGGCATTCGTCGGGAAAAATGCAACCTGTGTTGGGTCCTACGGTTTCAAGTATGTCTGCTTTGCTTAACCCTAAAGCCAAGCTAAGGTCAATGAGTTGATGATAACAGCACTGTTGGTAGGTAAACCCGGCAGCTAAACCTTGTTTGAAACGCTCGATCAGATAATCGTCGTCAAATTCAAAGTCTTCACGCTTGAGATTCTTGTAGTAGTCCATGGGATGGAATGAAAAAAAAGTGAATGATAAACCTTCTTAAATAGGTAAAAGTGAAATGAAAGGTGACCAATGGTAAAAAATTGACCTTAATTGGACACTACGTGATGGGAAAATGAACCAATCAAAGTCGAGACGACCTGACTAATCGTGGGTATTTTGACCTTATATGGTCATCAATTGATCCAAAATCTGACCAATCGCCCCAAAAGAAGAAGCTGACCTATCAGAAACATTTTGACCTTATATGGTCATCACGTGATTGGGAAATAAACCAATGAGAAAAAGGTTTGAAGTGTATAAAAAGCCATGCGTTGCTTGTGAAAATTCACATTCAACCAGGATGTCCACCTCGTGGGAATACGGCGATGTCTCTCCAGCTCGTTATCCAAATCCTGGTCGGAAGAGAAAATTTGGTTCTGCCAAAGGCACTAACCCTGCCGGGAAGAAAAAGAAGGAGAAGGAGGAGAATGAAGCCCTCGCGATTCAAAATATGACACCTGTTGGATTGAAGAAAAATGAGGTAACCTGTTTGGGTGAAATGCCTAATGACAATGATCCTGCTACAGTAGTAGAAATGATGAAACAAGAGTGCCACGATTACATCCCCAACCCCAATAACCCACATGGCCGTGAGGACATGGTGGAGATGATTGAAGAGGGAATGTCCTACCCTCAAGCCAATGAGAAAGAAACCCAGGAAGCAGTGCGAGAGCTGATGAATGAGTTGAGCGTGATGGACCAAGCCACACAAACGTATCCTCCTCAACCCCCACATGAGGATGACAATGAAGGGATTAAAAGATTGGTGAGAATGGCTACCATTTTTCAAAGCCCTGACTTTCTAAGACCTGCCCATTCGGTGGATTACATGGTTTGCCCTTGCTATGAGGTTCGTTTGGAGGAGCGCAAGTCCCAAAAGGGATGGGGATATGTCAAATGTCCCATGTATCCTTGTTTGCTGTTTTGTGCTAAAGAGAAAGCCCTTGACTATATGAGGGAGGTGTATCGTCAACCTCATCCAGACGTTTGCGACATGTGGAACTGTTTGTTGTGCTTTTGCCGTGAGCCCACCACGCTTCAACACAGCCACTCTAAAGACAAACCCAGACGCATGTTTCTGACCTGTTCCAAGAAAAAGTGCAAGTTCTTTCGGTGGGCCGACAAACCTCTGGGCCAAAAGTACCGTGATTGGTTGTTCAAGAAGAAAGAAAAACCAGAACACCCACTCCCTACACGTGATGCTAATGGCTATCCGCTGCGTGGGTATGACATCCCAGATCCACTACCACCTCCATCACCCCGAGTGAGGCGCAAAGAGGATGTACAACGAGAACATCCCCTGATTGACTATGAGAACCAGTCGTTGCAAGAAATCCAGGAACTCAAGAGTCGTCAAGAGGTTCTAGTGGCTCCAGCACCACCTCCACCCAAGTACAGTAACAGTGTGCAGAACTGGAAGAAAGGCCTAGAGACTGTAGCTTATGATATCCGTACTGGTTTACCCAGTGACGGTTTGTTTTAAACATTTCTTTGTAAGAAAAGAAACTTTTTTAGAAAAAATAAAAGCAAGTCCGTAAAAAAGAGAATTATTGACCGAGCGGCGGTACTTTTTCAAATACGCGCTCTCTTTTAATTTTATTTCACTTGTCAGAAAATTCTATGAAAGGAGTGTTGTTGTAAGAATAAAAAAGTTCAGTTTGAAAAAGAAAACCATGGAGTCTGTTGCTAGGTGTTATGCATGGAAATATTTATGGGATGTGATGCGATGCGATGGAACTGTCATCAGACCCTTCGTCCTTCTTTATATGACCACCAAGAAGGAGAAAAAGTCCCGATTCCTACCCAATGTCCCGAGGACACACATCCCTTGAAGGTATTTGAAGAAACCCGAGGAGAAAAAATGTGTGTCGATGGGTCGTGTTTGTATTGTGGTTGAAACCACACCCTAATGCCTTGCGATGGTATCGAATCATTCAAAAGGCGTACCCTCGTAGTGTACCTACCATACAAACCCTGTGGGATCACTGTTGGAAGGTATGGCACCTAGAAAGACAAAAAGAAAGACAACCTCCCTCTCAGAGCAGTGGTTCTCCCGTTACCACGATCCCAGAGCCGAAGGTAGTTTAGGCGGCGTGCAACGATTTGCCCGTGCTCATAAGATTCCCCTGAAAAAAGCTCAACGCGTATTGGAACGAGATTTGGCGTATACTTTGAATAAACCTCGACGTCGTCGTTTTCCCACTCTCCCCGTGATTGCGGGTGGATTGGACGATCAATGGGTGGCAGATCTGGTGGAAGAGCAACCCCTGGCCAAGTACAATCGAGATATTCGTTATTTACTGATGGTCTTGGACGTGTTGTCCAAGTACGTTTGGGTGCAACCCTTGAAAGCTATACTGGGGTGGCCCTGGTTAAAGCCTTTGACAAGATTCTGAAAGAAGGTCGTAAACCCAACCGTTTGCAAACGGATCGAGGGAAAGAATTTTACAATCCCACGTTTCAACGCTGGGTCAAGGATCATGGGTTTGATCATTTTTCCACCGAGGGGGATGCGAAAGCTGCCGTGGTGGAACGGTTTAACCGTACGTTGAAAGAACGACTGTACCGTTATTTCACAGCGGCCAACACGTTACGTTTTGACGACGAGTTACCCCAATTGGTGCGAGGTTACAATGGGACGCGTCATCGCAGTATTGGCATGGCACCCCAGGACGTGACGTGGGATAACGAAGAAGCCGTGTGGAAACGTCTCTACGAAAAACGTTTGAAAGAAAAACGTCCCAAAGCCAAATTGAAGGTGGGGGATCGTGTACGTCTTAACAAGATTCATCGTACCTTTGAAAAAGGGTGTTTGCCCGGTTGGACCGAAGAAGTGTTTGTGGTGCATCGCGTGGTGCCTGGCGTCGTACCCACCTATAAAATTCGTGAATGGGATGACACCCCGGTGAAAGGCACGTTTTACGAAGCCGATTTATAAAAAGTTCACGTGTCTGACGATGCCTTGTTTCTTATAGAAAAGGTACTTAAGCGTCAAAAAGAACGAGTGTTGGTCAAGTGGAAAGGTTGGCCTGACAAGTACAATAGTTGGATTGCCAGTCAAGACGTGACCACACTGAAAAAGAAGAAGAAGAAAACATGACGTTTGTACCCACCTCGTCGTTTT
>Ga0126336_10001573_pt1 | contig 12135 bp, 5 predicted proteins | sample SidCmetagenome_FD_92530 | JGI IMG/M metagenome (GOLD analysis project Ga0126336, IMG submission 92530) | Coral microbial communities from El Islote,Puerto Morelos, Mexico - Siderastrea C C metagenome | ecosystem: Host-associated > Invertebrates > Cnidaria > Coral | place: El Islote,Puerto... | reverse complement strand
TAAACTCACCTGTACAGTTAAAGCATCCTCGATAGAAGCCAGTCTCATTTCTATCTCCAAAGCCCCTGTATTTTATTGCCACTGAACCGCAGTGTGTTGTACCAAGTGATAATCGATCTGTGGTGCATGTTTGGTTACGTTGTACCCTGGTGCAGAGGGCTGGATCCCTCTCAAACCGGCAAGAAAAACACTGTGTTGGATCAGCAACTGTAACAAATAAAATAGAGCAATGAGGAACGGGTAAAGACCGTTTACATGTTGTTTTTTCGAGACCAGAACCGGTAGAGTCAGCTACAATTCAATGAAACTACTGAGACCATTTGCATAATTTCTTCACTTCATATGTCTAGTGCTATGTCTACTTCGTCGTCGTTCCAAAGGCTACTTTGTCGTAAGTTCTATGAAAATAGGTTTGGTTTCTACCGGTTTAATTGAGCCCGCGAGTACGTTCCATAAATTTGCTTACTTCCAGAGTGCCCCTCATTGGATTGCGTTTAGATTATCCAACACAATCCCGAATTTTTGGGTATACTAACATGCTGAACATGTCAGAATCACCATCGTCACTTCGTTGGATCGCTAAATAATCGCTTCTAAAGTAGCATTAAAATCACCCGATTAAACGCCCTCAATAAAGCAGCAGAAAATAGGTTGTGAGAATGTGAGGTAATAAATTCTTACAAGGAACCTAAACTCATAAAAAAAAATCTTTAAGAGAATGCCACTATTTAACAGTTGCCTTGACTGAACTGTAATCTTGCCCAATCTCTTGTTGATAGAATGGTAATTTTTGTCTAAGACCCGAACTCTTGTGTAAAGAGGAATCAGGCGAAACGAGGAATCAGACGAGATGAGGAAAAAGCAGAGTAAAGCACCATAGAAGAGAGGATCAAAGACTTCAGTCAAATTTTAACAAGGACTATGTTGCCAATTCTAAAGTGCTTATAACTTTCGTCTAATCGTACAAGTAAGGAATCAGCTTTTCTTAAACACAAAAGATGTCTAAAATGAACACGGCGTAGTAGAACAAAGTAATACTGTGTTCATCTCGAGGAGAACATTTCGACTCAAAGTCATTGGGCTGAAGCATTGTGTCTTGAGTGCGGTTTCCTGCTACAAATACACGTCTAGGCACCTGCCCTGCAAATTTATCTCTCTAGTTTGACTTAAACACTGACAGTCTTTAATAATTGAAGTGTAATATTTGAAGCTTTATAAACCAAAAAATTGACCTAAAATTCCGTAAGGAGACGTCCTTCCCGCGTCGTTAATTGGCGATGTTAACGTCTGAGTGCCTTAATTCAAAGATTTGATCTTATTTTTTCAAATACTCTTACTCATTAGCCTGTGAAAAGAAGGAAAGAAAACCTAACAGGAATCCATCCGTAAATCACGGAGTTTCCATTCCTAAACGCACTCCAAAACGTGTTTATGTACACTGTACTAACCACAATGTCAACAAACAAATTGTGTGACCAACGAAAACGACTAGGGCGGCAACCATTTGAAGGAATTGTTAGAAATTAAAATTGATTCCTTGACAACAATTCAAAACTAACGATACTAGAGTTCAGTACCATTTTCAGTTGTTTATGAAAGAGGAGTTTTTGATCAACGGAAACGAAGCCGGTGTAGGTTTCTATGAGGTAAATAGCCGGCAAGCCCCTGGTCGATACCAAACTGCTAATCATTAAAGAAATGTGTTCGGGTTTTGGAAAGATAGCTATGCCGCTAAAGTTAAGCCTCTTTTCGTGTTAGATTCCGCGTTCGTCTTCGACAAAACTTGAATTGTGTTGGTCTTGAACTGAATAGGGCTCAGAACTGAGTTCTCAGCCCTATTCTTATACTTGCTAGCTGAATAGAGTGCACAAAAAGAACAAGTGAGTACTCACCGACTGCACCTGCAAAGAGTAAAGTGATAGCAATATACAGCTTCATGCTGCAAACCGAGAAATAATTCACCAGTCCATGAGATAAGACGCCAGCCACTATTGCAAATAAAGTAAAAGTCCTTGCAATCAACTTTTGTACTTTACAAAACAAAATAATAACATGCTATGATTGGCCAAAATTATAATTATGTGATAACAGAACGTGACAGGAAGTCAAAACCCGAAAGTGCTGCGTAATGTATACACAGTCCAATATCACTAGTTGCTATTGTTTGTCACATTGTTTGTCACATCTTTTGTCCCTGGTGGTCACGCAACTGCATTTAGCTCGGTAAAACAACAAAACCGTCCGACTTTTTTGTTTTCGTCTGTACATAACACTTCAATTTGAGATAAAAATGAACTTGAACGATAAGGATCATATTTTGATATTTCATCCATGCTCTGTGTTGAATATAAATAAACAAAAGATATGACAGGAAGGTGCAGCTCCGTAGTTTTACTTAATTGCCAATCACAGAAAACAGTCCAATATACCAAGCGCACGTTATGCTCAATTTACTTCACTTTATTTTTTAATCAGAGATTTGGAAGACTTTTTTATCATTTATTCTATAAAAAGCGGCGACACATTTGGATACCACCCCCCCCCAAAAAAAAGCACGCATGTGATCTAAACATACATGTGATCTAAACATGCAAAAGTTGTAATTTTTCAATTAACAAAAAGAAATTACAATTTCTCAAAAGAAATGTCTGTCAAATGTGGCCGCCCTGGTAACTTCAGATTTGATGGACAAGGTCTTCCATGCCTAGTTGTACCTAGCAAAATTTTTGTAAAAGTCACAGCTTGCACATCAAGAGAGTTAAAAACCTCCAATGTCCGTTCCGGTAGATTAAAGCAATTGTGTAGTCGATATGTATCATAGGCTGGGACCTCGTTCAAGCACGAACAATGTGGGTTTTCTTTAATTTCAATGCAACTGCCTAAAGGCCAAGTGATAGGGGCAACTTGTTCGTGCAGCTTGTCGCGCAGCAGTGTTGCGTTGCAAGTTGAGATTGTTTGTTGCGCGTATTACCACCTTCTCGCTCAACAAATTTTCATGTTGCAGAAAGTAGACGCCGCCTTTTCTTTCTACCATATGAAAATTTGTTGCGTGAGAAGTTGGTAATACGCGCAACAAACGATTTCAACTTGCAACGCAACACTGCTGCCCGACAAGTTGCACGAAACTGTTGCTCGTATTACTTGGCCTTAAGGCTGTTTTGCTCACCAAATAAGAATGTAATGTAACTATACTCATTCCGCGTGCAGCCAGTGTCATGATGTGATTCGAGCTAAATTAAACATTCCTTGTTCCAAGATAAGATAATTTTAAATAAAATTGTCAGATTGTAGTTGTAAGAAGCAATCTAATAATTGGTGAAAAGTGTTCCGTATTTTATGAAATGCAATTAACCTGAAATTTCAGTAAACATTCTGTGATACCATGTGTTACAAGCAGTAAAATGTGGTTACCAGAATGTCATTATGTTCGTGCATATTATGAAAATTAAGCAAGGGCACGTGAATCTAGTCACGTTTGAACTAACTAAACAATAAGGACAGGAAGTGAAAACTCTAGATTTACTCGACAGCTGAATAATCTGAGGTAAACAGTTCCACTGAGTGCAATATTCGGAAAGAATTTCATTTGAGCTTATTGTGTACCCGTTTTTTATTAAAATGCAAAGATACTATGTATTATCTGATTATATAGAAAATTAATATATATATATATATATATATATATATATATTCAGTCCATCAAAAACATCATTTGTCTAGATCTTTTCTCCAGAAAAAAGCTTATAAAACCACAAAAATACTGGAAATAAGACTTGCCGATATTTCGTCTTTATTAGTAAAAGACTTCGTCGTCATATATATATATGAATTCAATAATACGCAATTAAAACATTGACCAAACATATAAAACAAGCCAGTTAAAGCCAATTTTTTAAAGATAAATTATGGTGATGACCCTGCTTTAAGTTTAAATTGAAGAAAAAGAAAAGGGATATAAAATACCCTGATAACCGAATTAGATAAATGAAAAAAAAAATGAGGAAAGAATAACCGAGCGAATGAATAAATAAAAGTCATTTATACATTCAAAGGTGCCAAAACGGAACTCTTACTCCAGTAGCTATGGTAACTGCTGTGGCCAAATAGCCATAAACACTGAATGTCGGTCACAACCCCTCTTCATGATCAGTCACCAGAGACGCAAATAAACTTCAAGAGCAATATCTTTCGATTAAATATCTAAGTTGAACTAGCATTATGAACCTATTTGCTTCAACTAAACATGGTCCAGAATAAAAGCAAAATCTAACTGGGACGCAAATCGTGGATACTGGAGCAACAATTAGAGACCTAAAATGTCGAAACAGGCCAATATATTGACAATTATGTGCACGCTCATAAAAGAGTGCTTCCTAACACACACTCACAGACAAAAAACAATGTTTGTGTATAACCAACCATTAATGAAACACGTTGCCCCAAAGCATTAATTATGAATTATAAATCGTTCCCTAAATGCTGAGGTGTTCAACCGCAGAATGCTGGAGTTAACACTTTTTGTCGGAATGCGAATGTCCTAATTTATGCCATGCGAATTAATGATAAGACGCTGGGCCTTGAAGTGCGAGGCCCCATTAGGGGTCTTAGGGGCTTTGGGAATACGGAATATTGGGGAACAATTATAGGGATACGGGATACTGAAGGAAAAAAATTATAGGGATAGGGGATATTTGAAAGAGAAATATGGGGATATTCAAGGCGAAGTTCCCATGATTTTTGTTTTTGGTCTTTTCTGATAGTAAATAAATAAAACAAATTAATAAATCAACTTTGTTTGACGAGGGTGACATCCAACAGTCTGGGACTGACAAACCTGTGGCCCTCGGGTTCTGGATCGAATTGGTATTTGGAAATGTTGGCTTTTGAGGAAAGGGGAAAACCGGAGTACCTGGAGAAAAACCTGTCGGAGCAAGGACGAGAACCAACAACAAACTCAACCCACATATGACACGCTGCTCCCACAATTATCAGGATTAACACAAAGTAAGCCTACATTTCGATAGTAAATTAGCAATCATTACAAGCATGTCAGGAATTATGGATCTTTAGTTTTCTTAAGTTAGTTTAGTTAATCTGGGGCGGATCTAGGGGTGGTTCATGTGGTTCGGTGGAACCCCTGTCCTAAAATCACAGACGTTGAAAGCCTTGCGTTTTTAGATGTCGGTTGATCCCAACATCTTCCCAACATTACTGTTTGTTTTAATTTTGAGAAAGCATGATTTCTCAGAGCGAATGCTTGCAGCAAATACAAATAAATGACTACAATTTCCAGTTTTAATTTCAGTAGTAAAAAATGGTCTCGATTAATGTAAATATTTTGTCCTTTTGTCAAAGCAATTACACAACTTAAATTACCCCTCAGAAATTCTGGAAATCGCATTTCCGAGGAGTTAAAACTTCAAACTTTCCCCTGGGGAGCATGCCCCCGGACCCCCCTACATGCTCCAGCCTGTAGCGGTCGCTTGCCCGAAACCCCTCATGTAAAATCTGGATCCGCCCCAGCAGTTTTTCAGTATTCAACGAGTGTGAAATTGACAGCTGACATCAAGTTCTTTAAAGGAACACATACCAATCTAGAAGATACTCTACTTCACGTTCAAAAGCCAAAAGGAAAATATTTTACTTAGATTTTGGCATGGAAAAGCTGAAAAGGAGGAATCAGTCATCGTATGAAGGCTGAAACCGCCAGAACAGACAAATACTTCAGCGCTTTATTTTGAGAGAATGGCAGGGTCCAGCATGGTAGAAAGGTTAGTTTCGTATTTATTAAGCAAACGTTTTGGTGTCAGGAAATGACGTTATCAGAACTCATCATTTTAGGGATACGAGACCGCACAATGAAGGGGATATGGGATATTTTAAGGAAAAGTTAAAGGGCTACGGGATACCCAGACCCCCTCAATGGGGCCTCAAGAGTTAATGCATCGGCCTTAATGGCACATGAAATCGAACACTCCCCTCGTGGGATGGGGGGGGGGGGGCGGGGTATGGCCCCAAAAGTTTAAGGGGCCGGCCTAAAGGGCAAAGAAAAAGGAACCCCCCCCCGGGGGGGGGGGGGGGGGGGGGAGCGTGTATTGGCCCATAATGAGTGAAACAATCAAGCAGAGGGTGAACAAGTGTGTTACCTGTCTCAATCACCAGTATCAACAGCTGAGGGAGCCACTGATGCCTACACAGGACCCCTGGTCAGGAGTGTCATGGGGAATGGTTGCAGCACACTTGTTCTTGTTAAATGGCAGAAGCTATATCTTCTTGTTGTTGGTTATTGGAGTAGCTTAATGGAGACATGCCTGCTGTCAAGCATGCAAAGGTCATATTATGTATGAAGAGTATATTTGCACGCCATGGAGTCCCACTGTGGTGCGGACTCCATTGCAACGGTCCCCAATTCGCAAATTACGAATTTGCAGAGCTTTCTAAGGAGTACAGACGGATTAGTGCACCAGACATCAAGTCCTTATTATCCAAGATCCAATTGCATGACAAAAAGCTGTAAATACAGAGCCAAAAGGTTGTTAAAGAAAGCAGTGGCCAGTGGGAAGGACCCGTATCTGACGCTACTGAATTACCAAGCATCCCCACTGCAAAAAGAGAAATCCCCTGCTATAATGCTGTACAGTGGACGGAAGATTGCAACGAGGTTGCTCATGGGTACGCAAGCAAGTTGACTGAGGGGGATCAGCCATACAAGGAGGATGACCAGAGTCCAAAAAGGGCACGTCAGAATAACTATTTTGACGGAGAGCCGTTTACTCGTCAAAAGAGACAGACCGGCTCGGGTAGAAACAAGTAACGGTTCCAACCGAAACCTGACTATTTTACACTGCAAGTTCTGTAAGGGACCGAATAAAAGAAAGGCACGGAACGGGTAAAGACCGTTTACACGTTGTCTTTTTACGACACCGTAACTAGTAGAACCAGCGATAACTCAATGAAACTGTTGAGGCATTTGTATAATTTCCTCACTAAATATGTCTAGTAACATGTCTACTTCGTGGTCTTTCCAAAAGCTACTCTCTTTTTAGTTCTATGGTAATAGCTTTAGTTTTTATTGGTTGATTGAGCCCGCGAAGACTTTCCATAAATTCGAGATGGATGTACTCCCAGAATGCTCCTCATTCGATTGTGTTTAGATTATCCAACACATCCCGAATTGCATTCCGGTATACTCACATGCTAAACATGTTAAAATTACCATCGCCGCTACGCCGTTAGTTTGCTATATAGTCGCTTGAAAAGTAGCATCAAAAATCACCTGATTAAACGCTCTCAATAATGAAGTAGAGAAGTAGCTTGTGAGAATGTGAGGTAATAAAATCTTACAAGATTTTTAAAATCTTAAAAATTAACAGGACCAAGGAAAGAAGCTCGTTGTCTTGACCGAACTGTCAACTTGCCCAGACTGTTGTTGAGAGAATAGTAATTTTTCATGTGAACCCAGTTCTTAGGGATTGTGTTCAATCATGATACTGTGTAAAGAGGAATCAGACGGACCGAGAAAAAATGCAGAGCTGAAAGCAGCGTAGATGTAAGGTAAAATAACAGAAAAACTGGTTACCAAATAATGTTTTCATCTAGCAAAATTAGTCAACATTTCGAGTTGTTCTTTTAACGAGGTCCTGAATTTACTGTCATTAATGTGTCGCCTTTAAAATGTGTTCGTTGGACGCAGTAAAGAAGTTGTCAGATTAACAGAGTGTAATTTTCAGAAAAGGAAATGAATAGGCCTTTTTTCGGGCCACAAAAAGTGGTCATATTAACCTCTTAGCGGGTTTCCACTGTATCACATCTTATTTGATAAAGATCTTGTTTATACACTTATAATCAAATGTATGGGACTAATGTTTTTAAATTTGTTCAGCTATCCTACCACCTATAGATTTGCTTTGTCAATTTTAAAGAGGGGATCAAAGACTAACAAGGACTGTTACCTCTTTTAAAGAGCTTATAACCTTCGTCTTACCTTAAAAATTAAGGAATCGGCTTCTCTTTTTTCAAACACAAAAGCTGTCTAAATTAAGAAGGGCGTATTAGAACTAAGTACTGTTGTGTTCACTTCGAGGAGAAAATTTCATTCGACACAAAATTGAAGCATTGTGTCCTGAGTGCGGTTTGTTGCTTTAAATATACGTTTTGGCAAGTGCAAATTTCTCCTTCTAGTTTGATTTTAATATTGACGGTCTTTCATGATTGGAGTATAACGTTTGAAGCTTCATAAACCAAAAAATACACCGAAAATTTCCGTAAGGAGTCCAATTCGTCATCCCCGCGTCGTAAGTTGGCAATGTTAACATTAGGGTCTTCTGTGTTAACCGAAATTTGCTGGTATTTGACAATTATCATAGTTTATGACGGCGACACCATGTTGCCATGGTAAGAAAGTTCATTTGAATCTTATTGATTAGCCCATGAGCTATAGGAAACATGGAGTTCGAATCGAAAGTTGTTTCAATGAAACAGTACTGAAAGATGTTGAAACGTCAATTATATAAAAATATCACCCTACCATTAGTTCTGTTGTCCTGTGTCTTGAATTTCGACATCATCTTCTGCAAATATCCCTGTTACGTTTGTCCCAATTTGTCGATGAGTTCAATATGCTTACTTTTACTGCCCGCTATTTTGAAAAACCACTCATTCCCACTTCTATGCAGCTTAACTAAAAAACCTCCTAGAAAATCTCCTGAAGCCCCTGGGTGGGAAGCGCTTGGGTCGTTGCTAGGAGATTTGTGCCATTGGTCAATCGTAGGGCCGAAAAGACAATGCTGTTGTTTTTCATATTCGTCTTAGCTGGTAACAGGAAAAAGCATTTTCCAGTCCCCAGACAGAACCTAATTTGAATTGCAAATTATAATCCATTGCACGACGACCTTCCATATATGAAAGTCCATCGTGCCTCTTCTTACGAGCTTGTAACCAAAACCTGGTAAAGATGGCCTACCCAATCTCTCTTGGGGGTTTTAATTTTAGTGAGCTACATAGAACCGGGACAATTTGAGTGGTTTTTGAAAATGGCGGGCGGTTAAGGATCTACCGTTGAACTCACTGAAGAATCGGGGAGAAACAGGGATATTTGCAGAAGGTGATGTAGAAAGTCATGGGACAGCAGAACTGACGGTAAGTCAGTTTTATTAGTTTTATTAAATCGTCGACATATTTCGTCGCTGTATATCGCTGGAAATCTGTCATGTAAGGATGACAGATATTGAGGGCTTTCTGACCATATATGGGCATAGTGACAATTTGTTGAAGAATAAATCTCTATGTACAAACGAGACCATTGTGGCCATTGTGTAACGGCCAAAAGTGTCTTCTTCGCGAGCAACTCGGGGAGTAAATGACACTTTGCAGCAGAATTTAACTAGGGAGAAATTACAACAGCGAGATTGTTGCAGAGTGTTTGATTTCTTAGGACGAGCAAGGAACTTTGTTAAAAAAGAAACCGTCGAACTTTTAAATTAGTATTTGGCATTGTGTTGACGATTTTTTTCATGATTTGTCGCACTCTCAACTAATGTTCACAATAGGTAGGTTTTATACGGAAAAATTTTGACATCAGAATCTCAAGACATGACACAAAATAAAACAGAAAAATTGAAGAGAACCGTTTAATAATGTCTCACAAATTCGGTGATTCACTACCAAAATCAAGCTTAATAAGCACTGACATCCAGATAGGACGACGGGAGGGGGAGTTTTAATAAGTTTTCATTTCGCATAATTTTAAAGGCATTTTTCAGTGGAGCTGCAGCATTGTATTTCACGAGCCGTTACTACAACAACCCTCCGGTAGCGGATAGTAAATCTATGAAAATTTCTTCCTTTACAGCTACTTAACCTTGCGACTTTCGAGGAAAGTCACATCTCTAAAGAAATACAAGGTGGAGGAAGGGGATGTGGGTTGAATCCCTCTCTGCTTTTTGCTGAGTTCAAATTTACTAGGTTGGCTGTGCTGCGATGTCCTCCGCAAGTTATTATTCAAAAATTGCTTGACGGCACATTATGCTATACTTTTCACACGTTATCTCGGAAACTAAGCACAGAGTTTCACAAATGGCGCCTAGTGGACAGATTGTGGAAGATAGGCAGATACTGAAAAACGCAGGAGTTGGCCAAAAACGTTCTTGACAAAAGAAAGTTGAAAAAGCAAAGTGGGTTGGAATCAAGCTCTTCCCCTTAGTTTACACGCCTGGGGAACAAATAAAGTTACACAGTGAATGCATCCTCGAACAAATCTATCGACGACATCTCCTCTGGGGTCCCGATATTTTCCAATGGCAGAAGCACAATGAGTAGTACCCAGGGAGAATGGATCTGAACAACGTTGGAGCTGCTGTTTTCGTGAGCAAGCAGCCGCGTCTTCTTCAAAACATGCATTACACTGTGTTGGACCAGAAGCTGTCAAGTCAAGACGCAAATGGAGTATGTAAGTCAAATGCAACTTGTGTCTTGCTCGAACGCGTTTTGCCGCGCTTGTCGCCCGTTGCTTTTATGTTGGTTTTGGTTTTACGATATTCAGTTACAAACCGCTTCAGGTGGGCTAATCCAGAATCCAGTTTCAAATTCTCATTTTTGAAAGTATAATTAAGTTTTTCGTTAACTGTGAGTTTGCGCAGTCTCCAGTAATAAGGAATATATGCAATTGAGATTGATCCACAAATTATGTGGATCACTCAATTGCAAATAGACCTCAAATGCCTTTGCATTGTAGGTTTATGGTTACTTGCACAATTTAACCTTCAGCGAATGTTGTGAACAGTTTTCTTGTACCTTTTATACTATTTTACCATCAGACCTTCAACCAAAGTCATTCCCTACCAGGGTAAAAAGGAGGGCGGGCGGGGTCTAAGAAATCCCTTTTTGGTTTTTGTCGTGCTTTCGAATATTTTGAAAAGATTTAGCATCAATGGATAGCCTATAAACGTAATTTATGCTTCTCGCCCGCTTAATCCATACTGATAGTGTACATTGCCAAGGCGTAGCTCTGTTTGCTGGAAACAAATAAAACTGAGACCAAATTTTTGCCATATTTTGGCCACTCTCATGGCGGTTTACAATTAACCAAATTACATGAATTCGAGAAATCCTGATTTATTTCCGGCAAATGTGAGGGCAAACCCTTAACCAATAGCATAATTTGTACCCCCCTCCCAACAAATTTATCATCCTTGGGTGGGACTATAACGGTCTTCTGCTTGACTACTGTCAATGAATTCACCGATTCGTCGCACGAAGGAATGCCCCAACACGAGAGCACGTGGTTTGGAAGTGGCCATCTTTGATACCAAGCGGCGATGAAATTGAACTTATTAACTGATCGCCTCAAGCAAAAACACAGAAAATAAGCTTACTTAACTTTTTCTCAGCTTCTCGGAATAGTCGACCCTTCTTCCACGCGTTATTGGGGGCGTTCCCTTGCAAAACACTACAGAAAACCTTTCTGTGATGAAGCTGGAGAAAAAGAGGCCTGAAACCTGGCCTGCACTAGTTTAAATATGCCTCAAATAGAAGTCCCGTATGTCATCTGATCTCAGCTAGTAAAACATTAACCAGCGAAGCTAGCCGCATAAAATCATTTATTCGCCGGGGGAATAAATTTCCTTAACAATAAGATGAAAATATAATGATTTGCTGCGCTGCTGGGGGGAAATGTGACGCCATCTGAAATGGCGGACAAGATGGACACTCTCTTAGAGTGTACTCATAATTAGATTTTATCACAAACATTAATGAACAAAACGTTGGATGTTGCAAAATTTCCATGCTAGACATATAGAATTGAACCTTAAAATGTTTTGAAAACATGAAATAAATAAGTAAATAAATAAATAAATAAACAAATGAATGAATGAATGAATGAATAAATAAATAAATGAATAAATAAAATTCGTTCAGGAGGTGGCAACCACCTCCGTTCTTAGGGAATGGCTACTAAATAAATCTTTAAATATACCTCTTGGAGTAAACACAGTTATCACATTTTGTGACAAAGTTGGGTCTCGGCATAGAGTTCTAAAGCCATTACGTCACGTTGTCATGACAGCAAAATTTTCTGTTCTAAACAAAAGCGCATTCCATTCAAAATGGCGTCGCTTTCTATCGCTTCGCTGCTTT
>Ga0126336_10001572_pt1 | contig 12142 bp, 9 predicted proteins | sample SidCmetagenome_FD_92530 | JGI IMG/M metagenome (GOLD analysis project Ga0126336, IMG submission 92530) | Coral microbial communities from El Islote,Puerto Morelos, Mexico - Siderastrea C C metagenome | ecosystem: Host-associated > Invertebrates > Cnidaria > Coral | place: El Islote,Puerto... | reverse complement strand
CAATTTCAACATTTGTGTCCTTCTTGTCTTCCGGCTTCTGAACGCTTTTTTCCTTAAGGTATTCGTGGAACAGTTCCTTCGCAATTTTTGTCAGCCTTCTTTTGTTTTCCGAGTCTTTTTGTTCCAGCAATTTTTCAATTTCTTGCTCGGTTGAAGAAGAGAATCGACGAGCCATGAATTTACTTCGCTTTCAGATGCCTCCCACATTGCTCTTGGAAATCATGCATTGCGCGAGCAACCTACAGATTATTCACTAATCTGCTAGCAGATTAGTGAATAATCTGTAGGTTGCGCTCATTCCCAGAATTAACTGTAGGCTCTTAGCCTACGAAAAGACAGATAGTGACTACAATGTATAATAAATCAATTAATTAATCAGTTAATTAACAATAGTTTGTATTACTTACTCACGTTAAAATCTTGAGTCTATTCACGTTTTACGAAGAAAAAGAAAAATTCACCCAAAAACAAGCAGACTTATCACGTGCTCAAAGAGATGACATGTTCGGAACCCAATAAAATCGGTGTACGGTACAGAAACATTAAAAACTTCGAAGTTAAAGAAGAATCACGTTTAATCATGGGTCACACTGAGATGAAAAAAAACTGCGTTCTCATTAAAACAAGGTATCACAGATAAATGAAAATCTCAATCACGCGTGACGGGAAAATAAGACCCAAATCACAGGCCACGAGAAAAGTGTAGAAGACCTCAATCCTAGGACTCAAGGTTCATCTTTAGAAGGAAAATGTTTGATATGATGAAGTGTTTTCATGCGTTAATTTTCTCTCCAGGCATGTGCAGCGTGCTGGATCACATTTGTCGCCGTTTAAAGTCAGTGAGTGGGCAAAGCGTCCCTTTGCAGAACTGGATTTGTTCATGGTCGGTGAAGCTTATCATCCGATGCGAGGCTGGATCGAGGGAGCACTACAATCAGCCCAGGAAGCACTGCGCGAGGGGTGGGACGTTGAAAACAATGATTTAAAGCAGAAAAGAGATTTATCACGAGAACAGACAGTCAGAAATAACCTTGATTTGATTCCATTTTCTTAAAATGGCTTGGGACGATTCCTGCTCTTTAACATCTGATTCTCACACTAAAATAGATACTTCGTTTCAGTTATTGTTTTCTAACTGTCCGTTAGGACGTGTAATTATACTTTCTCATGAGGTTCTCATTTTCCTCCCCTCCCTCCCCTCCCGTGTTAGTAACGAACCTTCCCTTAGAGATGCGACTTCTTTCCTCTAACACAGCTGCAATCCTCAACTTTCTTCAGTAAAATCGTTTTCCTGGTATCCTAACTTCAGCTGAATGAAAAGTTTTGCAAACTGGATGTTTTGCAGTTGTAATCTTTGAGCAGCCCCGCAGCTCTTAACAACCTCTAATTTCATTGGACCTTGGTATCACGCAGCTCTATCGTTTTCGGGGCTAGGGTCCATTGTTTTGTTGTTTGGTGTATTGTTTTCTCTGCAAATCAGAGAAGACCTTGTAAGAGCTGCGACATCGCCCTAATCTTTTGGCACCAGATTTAGGAATTCCCCGCACAAACACTGTATTTTTTTGCGCTATGTTCGTTCCCATGACAGACTGATACTTTGAAAGGGTCGAAGAAGTTTTATTTGAAATACCCTTAAAGAGGAGTGTGCCGTGGTGGCCTTTCTTTCATTAAAACACGATAACATGTGGTTCAGAGTGTGTGTTGTTAGAATTCCATGTGATGAGAGGACATAACTGAAAATTAGCGTTGGTAGAAATGTTTTCAATCAAAAATGATTCGTCAGTTTTTAATTAAAATGTCTAGAAAGTAATATAGTGCACTTGAACCTCGTTATCTTAGTAATCTTAAACTCTAGTCCTTAAGAAATCACCGACCGAAATATTAATAAGTACTGTCTGCAAGATTCAATAAGCTTAAGCTTTACAGTGAATTTTTGGATGGATAAGCCCAAAACGCCCTCATAAAGCTTGGGAGCGTGCAAATGTTCATTGATGGTGATGAACACAAATTTAAAATGTTAGTTATTCACAACCTTAAATCCTTAAGGAACCACTGAAATATTAATACGTACTGTCTACAAGATTCAGTAGGGTTTTCACTTATTTTTTGGTTGATAGGGTGCTTGGCTTATCTGCATGGCGAATTTCGGCAAGTCGGTTTGTTTTAAAAGCCAATTGTCGATATAAAGCTCGGAAACATACAAATATTTATTGATGCCGATAATAAAACACAAGTGTAAAATCTTAGTAATCCTAGACTCTAAGTCCTGAAGGAACCATAATTGAAATATTAATGTGTACTGTCTACAACATTGCATAGACTCTATATTTTTTTAGATCGATCAGAGAGTGTATGTACCTAGAAGCAAGTGGAATTTTGGCAAGTCAAACGTTTTGAAACGCAATCGACACATAAACCTTGGAAACATACAAATAATCACTGATAGTAATGAAGATGTTTAAATGTTTAAAGCGATGATAAGCAGATCTTTTAAATAAAGCTTGTGCTAAAAGCTTTTTTCAATCGTGCAGAGTTTGGCATGTTTGCTGTTCTTTTAGTCTTTATTGGCTTGTTTTGTTCCCAGTTTTCTCGGTCTGAATTTGGCTCGTTCATCAGGTATTCTCGTGCCAAACCATTAAGTTTCTAATGTGGTAACTCTTCTAATAGCGGTATTAAAGAGCTTTCGAGGGTGAATTCAAGCGCTGCTTTGCAATTAGCAAATTAGGAGACGCTGATAAGGGAAATCATATCTACTGTATGTGTTAATGTGGCGTCGTGTGATCTAAAAATGCCTTTCTGAAAGAGAAGCACTTATCTTAATTACTTTTGATGATACTGTTATCGCATTTGTGGGGAGGACAACAATAGCGTTCAAATTTCTTTTAGATAGTGACTTACAAGGCAACTTAAAAATAGAGTACAAGACAAACACGCCATTTGACAAACGAAAGGAACACCCACTCGCTAAAACATTCTAATTTCCATGTTTGGCGTTTACAAGTTAAACTCGTTTGGCCTATAGAGACACTTCTTTTGCCGTAAAAACAAATCCGCAGACAGTGGAAACTTATCGATTTTTTGTGTTACATTTTACAGGCACAAAAGTAACGGCAAATGGCTAACCAGTAAAATCGATCGCTAAGCTATCTTCCGAGATCTTACGCAGTCATGGAAATTAGAGGGAGTCAGAGCTCAAAGTTCGATTTACAAAGCAATTCTGTCATTCTCTCAAGGCACAGTTTATCCAAATTTTAATTGACCTAATGGATAAGGGCTTTTTCCGCAGGGGAAATTGAATAATTAACCTTTCATTTAGTGCAATTGACCTACAACTTACCTTTTTCATGAAAGATTACGCCAGTTATCACACTCCTGTCTTCAAGTATTCTGTAATTATCAGTTTCAATTTAGAACTGAATTTTCGAAACGCAAATCCGTGGAAGATAATTAAATCTAGAAAACTGTGCGTAAAAATTTCAAGTTTTCGGTAATTGATTTTTTTGTTGTGCCTGAGGTAATTCACTCAGAACGTGATCGAATTCAGCTACAATGAAGCGCAGTAGTTGTTTTGAATTTCTCTAACCATTGACAATTAATCATCAGCCAGAGCGAAAGTATAAGCAACGCAAGTCATTTAGATGTCCTTTCTTTGTTTTCTCTTATCGTTTCAGGGCCTTTTTAGCGATTTTCGTGTAAGGTTACATGCTTTATCTGTCCTTCTGAAAACAAACTCGTAGGAATTAATTTTCCTAAATTGCGAAAGAAAGAAAATAACTCTTTTTTTTCTTCTCGATTAAATCTAAACCACTGAGGCGATTAAGGACTCCTTCGAAGAAACGTTCCAATAAAACGAACCTTTAGCCCTTAATTTATGACACAATCATAAGATTGAGCTGCATTTAGCCAGAAAAAAAACTGCTAAAGTTAAAAGTTACATATATTTTAAAATCGCTTCTTCACCACTTCTTGTCCTGCCTTCGTAAATCCGTCAGAAAAATGAAATGATCGCAGTCGGCAAAGTGATTGTTTTCTTTCTTTTTAATTTTTTTTTTTTAATCAAACCAAAATAGTTTTGGGCGTTCTCCTACGGCTTTCAGCCACAAGCAAAAACTCTCTGGCCTGAGATTAACCATGGCCCGTTCGCGTTCATTCCAATTTTTAAGCCGAAAAACAAACTACGTTGCATGAAAATACAGCTAAATAGCTTCCGCTTTAAATGGCCACGCGTTAGAGTCTCATTGACGGACTAAAATGTCAAAAACATATCATATGGGCGGTTGAAAACAAAAGTGCAGCGAAAATGCTTTCTCACATTTAAAAGATGACCATTAGTGAGTACAAAATGAAGTAATAATTGATCAATGAGGTGATGTCACAGTAACTGAAGTCGGGACTTCCTGCCGCCGATCAAACGAAACTGGATCAAAAATGTGTTAAATTATTTTAACCAGTATTCAATAATCGTTAAATTTTTCGCTTTTAAACAAATTAATTTGGATCGAACTTTAAAATCTACTTATTTTCATCCAAAATCCATTTAAATTACTTTAATTCGTAGAGGCCATCTTCTTTTTTCCTTCCATCATGATAAGAAAATTAAAAAAAGAACTTTCCCAACAGGTCTAAGGTAAAGAAAATATCTATGAAGGTCACGAGTTTCAAGCTTGACTCCTTGTATTTTGGTTTATTCAGTGTAATATCTTTCAAATCTTCGCTCTATGGCGGTGCTCTCTCATCTTTATTATTTGTGTAATTAAACTTAAATCTTCGGTTCCTATCGACAGCTTGTTTTGGCTAACGCACCTTTTCAATTGCCAATTTTCATTGAGAGGAGGACATCCTAAAATGGTGGTATTAAATTTCTGTCTCCAATCTGCTTTCTAACCTAATATAATCAACCGCTCCCAAACGAAGTCAAAACTCAGTTAATTTCAATCTGAAAATAAATCAGTTTTGTGCTTAGCATAAATTCAGTGCCAGCGCAACCTTCACTTTTCGTTAAACTTTTCCTTGCCTCACCTACGCAGAAAACAAGGTAAACAGAACGCTAAAAAACTGGCTCGTTTTACTGAGTCTTAGCAGGGACTGGACGGTCCAGTTGTCTACCTCCAAAGAAAAATGTTATATACATAGACATTTTTTTTATTTTTTCACGTCAGTAAAAGTTTAGGCCTGAAATCATTTTGACTTTATTCAACCTTTTAACTCTCGAAAGGAAACAGATTATTAATAATTTTAAGATGGGATTTTTTTTTTGTTCAATTGATTTTTGTTTTCTTAAAAAAAAAACAAGGAAGAGAAACAACTTCTTCAGACAGTTGTCTGGTCCGATTGTCTCCAAATCACGATGAAAGTGGAGTGACACCCGAAGATTTTTGAATTATTTTTTTTGCATGCACGGGGATTTGCCTTTAACTTATCCTCTATTCAGCAGATAAAACGTGTTAGTTTGATAAAGTTATCCGCTCTTCAGTGAACAAATCTTGCTACTGAATTCGTTCAAACAGTTGCTTTTTTTCTTTTCAAAGAATTTATTTTGGGCAAAACCCGAAAAGGCGAAAGTGAAAACTCGCATTCGTTGAAACTGGAGGATATTACCTTAGAAATATCTGGTTTCCTAGATTTCCCCCAGTATCGGCATTGCGTCACGTGACTCGTCACGTGACTTGAGAGAAAATATTTCATGAGTACAATGGGGAACCGTTAAGAAACTGATTATTTATCAAGACAAATATTCTTGCACTATTGATTTGTCTTTTTTAATATGTTCTTTTGTTTAGTATTCGAGTTTACATTCTTTTTTCCTTCGGCTAAACCGAGTCTGATAGTAATTAGAAAACGCGCGTGATGTTTCAGAAATGGAAAAACGTCTTTTCTAAGCTTTAAACGATCGCTGTAATATGAAAATTTTGAGCAGTTATTTCGACAGCTCTGCTTTAGTTTTGTGAATCAAAATTTCTCAAGTGTCGTTTTGACCGGCGGGCACGATTTTTGAAATTATTTACATTTTTCACCTAAACGGCTGTCTCCTGCAAATGTCAGTTTATTTTTTGTTTATTTTTTGTCTTTCTTCATAACATCAATAATTAGTAAGGGAACAAAACGTTTTGTAATTAACCAAAAAAGTTATCTTTGAGATGTTGGGCTTTTTGGCTCAGCAGTCGGTCAACACCCACACAACGTCAGGCACTCAAGGCACTAATTTCTTTTATTGATACTGATCATTACGTATTTTACGTTTACATTCTTTTTCGTTACGTCCTTGAATAAGGGATAGATACGCAATTCAACTGCTTTGATGTTTTTGTAGTTGTACAACTGCATGACTAGATCAGTCAAATGATTCTGATACAAGAGCTCAATTGTTAAATCATCGAAGCGTTTAAAAATGCACTATATTTGTAAGGTCACTTCTTTCAGTTTGCACAATTGATAACTCTACTCTCTCAATTCGTTCAATAAAACAGTGTTTATCAAAGAGTAGTCTTTTTCAGATATTGGCGAGTGTTTTATTCCAGGACATGAAAATCACACGCTGAAGTATATGGCCTTTTTCCTCTCAAGGGGGCAAGTCTTAAATTTGTATCAATTTAATTTAAAACTGTTGCTGAAATCCAAACAACGCCACAGGAGAGTACTTCGCAGTAACTTTCTTGTGAATGATCACAGTAAAGGATTTCATCCGCAGGCCTAAAAGTTAGAACTATCATTGAATCAAAAATGAACCAAGTTTTGATGCAGGGAAGAGTGAAAAGTTGCCGTTAAAATGTGCGTAAGTCGGCTTTCTCAGGCTAATTGCATTTATCTGTCAAAATTCACGGAACACTAAAATCCCATACGTATGTGAACCAAGTCATATGCCGCGAAACACTAAATGGAATATCCTCATTATTTCCTTCAGGCAATTTTTCGTAAGTGAAGGAAATGAAATCAACACCGTCAGCGCGCGTCGGTTGTTCGTGAAGACGTGGTTCAGATCTAAACAAAGACCACTTTGAACTTTTCTGCGGTTTTACCCGCTAATATTGAACGATCTGATAACATTGAGTTGGAATCTTTTCAATTTGGTAAAGATAAAAGTGGAAGAAGACTGATTATTCCGCTGTATTGTCACATGTTTCGATTTAATTTCCGTATCCTACTGTTTCGTGAATCGATAAAATATTACGAAAGCCTACTTTCATTTGGTGAAAATGCAAAACAAAAGCGTATAACACTGATACAACAGAAAAAAAGACCTCCTTTCTTTCCCGGCAAAAACAAGTAGTTTCGAGTAGTTTTAAACGGAAAAAATTACTTGAAAAACGTGATCTTTTTGACCTGATCATGGTATCTTTTTGAATAGGCAATTGAAGAGGTTTCGTCAAAATTAATGTAGCCGGAACAGCTCATTCAATGGATCATGTGGATACAAGATTTTCAAGAGAAATTTCTGTTCTCTTCCCTGCTAAAATACCCGATCTTCAAAAGAGAGTACAGTCTAATGCCAACTAAAAAAATTGCACTTAAAGAAAATACTGATAAAGGGAAACGTTATGCAGACTTATGATATTTATTAATAAGATAGAGTTTCCTGTATAAAAATAAATTTGCTACTTTCTGGTTCAAAGTCGAAACGATTGTCTTCAGCAAAAGTAGTCCTTCTTTTATTGTGTAGCTTTTTGAGGAAATCATTAACAAATACATCAACTAGAGCAAGCGGTTGGTCGCTATGAAACGAAATTATCCTTTAGCACAGTTTGGGCCAGCGGAGAACTGGTGATTTTCATGAGGTAAACAAAAAGTTTTCACAACGAAAGAGGCCCTTACGGCGAAATATCGGAACAAAGAAAGGATATCTACAATATTGATTATTATTTAAAAATTACGACTTTTCTTTGCAACGAGTATTCCCTTTATTAATCACGTTAACATTTGAATGCATAGGAGGAGTTATTAAGTTATTGAATCCATTTTTGTATCGAGAAAGCCGTCCTTGTCTGTTAATATTGCAAATATAACAACTACACCACCAATAGGTTTAGGTTTTCGATCACTCGCGTCAAATGCTGTGAGCAAATAATACGCTTTTGTTGGAAAGCTAATGTACACAATGTCGCCTTTTCTTCATCTTTAACTTATTTCATGAACTTGGTATATTGATTTTTGCATTAAAAGAGCCAAACGTTCCAGAAAGCGGCTTGTTTGTGGTTTAACTATAGTTGACATTACGAATTTTAATACTGCAGCGAGGTTTTACCAAAATGACAGGTCGACACTCTATTTAACATCGTTTTTAAATAGTCGTTTAAAAACTAAAAGCGATCTTGAAATCCGTATTGATTTAATCAAATGTTATGTTCAATAAATGGAAATTTTAAACCAGAGCTTCTTTATCCAGGATTATCCGCTCAAAATGAAAATTGAATTTTGAATTTATATTTTGTAACGAGATTTATAATCACGCTATGGACGCCAAGAATTTTTTAGATTTTTATATATATGTCAGTTACATGTTATGTTTAAAAGGCAACAAGATACGGACGCTATTTTAAATCACAGCCACTTTTCTGTAATTTATCCTCTCTGACAAGAAAACAAAAAATTTTGCTAAAGATTTCTGCCCCTGGTAAGTCGGCGCGCCCGCGTGATCGCCGCAGTTCAAATGCGACATTGATTTGGGGAAAACACGGCAGAACTCGATCACTCAAGTGAACAATAGCTTCAGGCGAACGTTTCACCAAGATGTTTAAATAGCTTTTACAATACGACCACATGCACGCAAACATGGCTGGGATTAAACCATTACAATTCAAAGTTCAGTTCACCGATGATCCCGACCTATTTCCAGACACCGCTTCATCGCCGGAGAATTGGCGACGGAAAGTTGAACTGCGACAGCGAAAAAGACGCAAGAAGGCTTTTCTGAAGTCTCCCTTGAAAAACGCGTAAACTGCGGCGTTCGCTAGCGAACCAGCGGTCATAGTGTACCATGAAACGATGGAGAGTTCGTTGGGAATAAGCTCCTCTTTTTTCAAAGCGCCAGCAGCCGTCATATAGAACACAGGCATCCAACTAACGACGAAGATTCCAGCGATGATCGCAAAAACTCGCGCCACGCGAGCTTCGCTTGTAACCCGTTTTCCTTCTCTGGCGGCCTCGCTCGGGTTTTCGTATTTCGCAAGCTTGGCAAGGTTTTTTACTTGGCGTGCAACCTCCCGAAAAATCTTGATGTAGGCGAACAGGATGAAAATGTAGGGAAATATCACCCCAATTACAATGAAAAATAAATAAATTGTGTACTCCGTGGAGTTCTTTTGCCATAACAACGGCAGTAAGCTCAATGGAACAGGTAGAATCCACGCCATTACAAGTATTTTGACAAAGTGCTTCGTCATGTTGTACGAATAACGTAGCGAGTTCATGACGGCCAGATAGCGGTCTAAAGTCACCGCAAACAAATTTGTAACGTTCGCAAAGAGAATAAACGAAATTAAGTAGCCGTTGACAGGGTTGGATTGATCGCTGATATTCACCGGAATCAACACTGCGCCGAAGAGAACGTCTGATAGAGCTAGTGACACCACAAATCCGTTAGTGAAAGTTCGTAATTTACGGAAGCGGTAAACCAAAAAGCAAACGAGGAGATTTTCCAGCGTAATTAAAACGCCAAGAATGCCCAAAGGGATAGCTTCGCTGAGCGGTTTTGGCGACGTTGTTTCTGTTTGATTAGCCATTTTCCCCCGAATAATCAATTCGTTCGGCTCACGTCTGCGACAATGAGTCCCAATGCGAGAGAAATTTTCAATTACCTAGTGCAAGACGAGGCTTGGTGGGGTTTCCCTTTAGGCAAGGCAATGCAATAATATGTTTAGTCTCAGCACCCAATAAGTTCGTTCCTTTGCAATGTCACACCGCTTACAGTGCACACGTCCCAAAGTCGTTGTTTCTTTTCCTTTGTCAGCTTGGCGGCTGTTCTGTAAAATCTTCTTACCAGATGTTCTTCGTGAAATTCAAGACGAAGATAGACCCTGTTGCCAAATGAGGCGACAATAATAAGCCGTATCAAGCTACTGGAATTCCCCTTTTAAAGTCTTGACTCCAGAGATTCTGCCAATAGGAAGTCGTCTATAAAAGACAAAAGCGTGTATGAGAGGTATCATACCAGTGTCTTTATATTTGTATTAGTGAATAGGGCTGACTTTATCTATCAATAAAGATTGATAACCTCTCTCGAACGCGAATTCATGTCGAACTGACAAGAAAGCCGGATAAATGTCAACAACTTATTCTCGTTTTGGCGGTAATTGAAAACCATTTTACCATTTCGTGAATTTGACAGGTACACAAAAACACCGAAAACCATCAATGTTTTTGCCCACCGCAAAAATTTGCAAGAATGCATTTCAATGCGCTCACTAAAAGTGAAAAATAAAGGACAAACCTCAAATTAACATCATGTCACCAATATCACTTATACATTTGCTAAAATAGTCCCTTTGCTTTCGTCACCAAACACTTATTAAAACGCTTCTTTGGCCATTAATTTTCCACTCGAATCATGAACAGTCATTAACCACCGTACGCTTTCTACGTTCGTAGATTCTCTTGGAAATGATATTGGGCACGTTATACCTTTGTTTGAAAAATGTGAACGCCTCAGTGTAACAATAACAAAACTGACGTAATACTAGACCAGGTAAAGCGCTTTACTTGAAGCCTGAACACAGCAGTATGACTGGCACACGTTGAGGCCGAAAAAAATTTCAAGGTGTTATATCATGAAAATGCACAATTTATCTGCTGTGCTTCAAGCCACATCATTATTCAGTTTGACAGCTTAAACCAAGCGTGTTTTGTGTTTTTGTGGACGAAAAACGCAGGAACCCCTAACACATATGCTAATTGTCTAGCTAGCTTATCGATGTGAAAATAGTAATGTTTATAGTATGAGTTGAAGTCTCAATCGAGTATCATGACAAGCAGGTGCCTCAACTAGCCACAAAAGTTGTTTGTATTCAATATGTGGTTTGTTTACGCGCCGAACGCCTGTTAATTGAATTTTATATTCTCGTTTCCGTTTTTCTCGTCACTGTTTCTCTCGCTCGAAATGAATATATTTCCCGGATGTGACTCGTTTTTTTAGCGAAAATTGGCGGTTTTAGTCTGTCCAGGTTATATATTAAAAAAGAAACGTTCGCAGAGGTGTTGAGCTTCAGTGCGTTATCTGCGTGCATTTAAACTTTTCTAATTGTAAGAATTCTAATAATTATAATAGCTTGCCAATGCGGGAAATAATTATCTTCGAAAAACGCTAACCTGAACGGCAAGGGAGGAGGGAAAAAATCCGCATACGACCTCATTAAAGAACAATCAGCTATGCCAAAAATGGCGGCTTGTTTGACAAACGGCTTAATTGTAAAAAGCGGCTTAATTGTAAAATTTAGAGACGCTTTGACGTAAATTTTGAAACCAGAACTGAGCTCCTAAACACCATTGCAAATTAAAGTTTCCCGTTGTTTTGCATCTTAAATAGATCTAATTGCTTCTGGTAAAGAGAATTTTAAGGGATTCGGCGGGATAATTCGAGGATAATAATGGTTCGTGGACAGTTAATACGAGAGTTGCTGTTACTGATTGAGGGAATAAATAAATGTGGTTTCAGAGGAATACATATGTATTTTTAATAATGACTTTTCTTAAGTTGCGTTGCACTGAGCGATCCACTCAAAACACAACATTTTTAAAATGTTGTTTTTCTTTTCAAATTAACTGTACTCTGAATTTGTTTTCTAGGAATAAACAAAGTGTAATTAAGTCTGCTTTTCGCAAATCTGTCTCCTTCGAGATCTGTCGCTAATGTGGCAGAAATTTATTCGGTATAAAGTTCCACCGGAATTGAGACAATTTCCAGAGCATGTTTTCCTTTCTGTATTTCCGATTATGCCCCACGTAAAAGTCGTTACGGGGATTTTAAAACTTAAATAAGGTGGAGATATTTAATCTCTGCCATAATCCAATGTAAACCGATAGACAAGTGGTCTGGACTCTCTATAAAACGTAATAAAATTTTAATTAAAATTCAAGTCGTAGCTTGTCACTTTCGCTAAATTTTTACGACTAAAGAACTGAGTCAACTCTATACAGCTGACGTTTCCTTTTT
>Ga0126336_10001571_pt1 | contig 12146 bp, 10 predicted proteins | sample SidCmetagenome_FD_92530 | JGI IMG/M metagenome (GOLD analysis project Ga0126336, IMG submission 92530) | Coral microbial communities from El Islote,Puerto Morelos, Mexico - Siderastrea C C metagenome | ecosystem: Host-associated > Invertebrates > Cnidaria > Coral | place: El Islote,Puerto... | reverse complement strand
CTGCCCCCCCCCTTTTTAAAACACATTTTTTTCTGCCCCCCTCCCTTATACCCGTGCAAAAATTTATGTTGGCCCTCTTTTTTCCCGCGTAAAAAAACATTTACCCTCCCCCTATTTTCCCCCGCCCCCCCCCCCCCCCCCCTCTAAGTAATAACCGGTCCCTAAGCCGTTTCCTTACCTTTAATTCGCGAAAGTAGATAATAAAGACCATTATCCCGATGGCAAATATAATAGTGACAACTGTTAAACCCATCAATGCTTTTCTAAGAGGCCAGCTTAACTTCACAATGCACGGCGAATCATCCATGCAAGCGTCACAGCCGGGTTGACACTTGAGGCATTGAAAGGAGTCTGGGTTCGAGTGATATACGTTTGTCTTGTCAGCGGCTGCAGCCTCAATTTGAGAACCGTTGAAGAATTTTGCGTGAGCTGTGACGTTAGGAAAGTAGTACCCAGGCCTACAAACGCACTTGTAGGAACCAGCTCGGAAACCGAGTCCGCTGATAAACTCACACTGCAACAAGAAACACGAAACTGTTACAACACATCGACTACAGGAGTCTGTGGGTTGTGTGATAATAGGTAAACAACACTCAAAATGATCAGCTTAGCTAAAAAAAAATGCTTTTCTATAAATGACGGTCATTTCTTAGGGTATTTCAAAGTTGAAAAGTTGACGGTGTGAAGCTGCGCATTTGGTAGTCGAGGTGTTCTAAAATTTATTTCTATATTTTAATAGCTCAAAGAGGTGTTATTTCGCCTTAAAAAGAGGCAGAAAAGAGAACGGGAAACGAAAACCTCTCCTGTCACCCCTTCCGCTACATTTTGAGTTTGGTTGAAATGCTAACGCGTGACACTGAAAAAACGGTACTTCGCAGCATTTTCCTTCGGTATTATTTATTATGCTGCAGAGGGTGGGTCAAAATTTTCAGTCTCTGTAGTTGAGATCTTTTAGTGTGACCATTCAAATTAAAGCTACTGAGCAGTACTTTCCTATGGTGCTTTTTATTATGCTGTACAACGTGGTGAGTCTGTGGTTTAAATCTTTAAGTGTGACCATTCAAATGAAAGCTATTGAGCAGTACTTTCCTGCGGTACTGTTTGTTATTCTGTACAAGGTGGTTCTAGCTTTTGCGTGTGTGGTTTAAATCCTAAAGTGCGACAATTCAAATAACAACTACTGAGCAGTACTTTCCTGTGGTACTGTTTACGTACGGTGATTCCAACGTTTGAGTCTGTGGATGAAATCTTAAAGTATGACCACTCAAATGAAAGCTGCTGAGCAGTACTTTCCTATGGTGCTGTTTATTATGCTGTACAAGGTGACGCTAACGTATGAGTCTGTGGATGAGCAGTACTTCCCTGTCGTACTATTTATTATGTTGTTCCAGACGGCTCTTACTTCAATAATCACTTTTGAATGCAGGTGCTTTTCAGAGAAAAAGGCTTCAAGGTTTCAGTTCGACTCTTACCTGAGTCGTCTCGTTTTTACAGTGATGGGTGCCAGCGAAAATTTCAAACTGGATCTGTCCCCCAGACGATTTATCGCACTGATTAATGTCCACATTCGTCAGAGCTATATCAATTGTGGTCATACCCCTGGAAAAAAGGAAAGATGAGAGCAGTCTCTGCGATGAATCTTGCATACTCAAACAACCCGATCTTTAGATCTAAAGTTTGCTTGACAACCTGGTGTTGTTTAATCGCGCGCTCTGCATGTGGTTGTACATTTTGATCAGGGCCGTAGCTAGGTTTTTTGTAAAGGGGGGCTTTCTTGCGAATGCCGAAGGCACAAGCCTTGTAGGGGGATCTGGGGGTATCCTCCCCCAGAAAGTCTTCTAATTTGGAGGCTCCAAAACGCTATTTTGAGCACTTGTCATGAGATATGTCTCCGAAAAATCGACCTCAAATAAGGGTGAAAAGGCAGGTGTTTTCAGTGCTTACAACATTATTTCCGAGGTCCTGTTAATTTGAAACACACCGTAAAGGCCAGCACTTTTGCACTTAACATTTCACAATACTGCAATAGGGGGTTTTGCTTTGTTTTGCTTACCGTTTGCTCAAACCGTGGATCAACCGACTTCCCGGCCATGAAAATGGCAAACGACTGCAAGGCATTACAATCAAAGTAACTGAGTCTAAAGAAAACAAATCCTTTGAATAGTGAAAATCCTCAATCCACAGACTTGACTTGTCTGGCTCAACTGGTCCAGGGGGGGCAGCTGCCCCCCTGCCCCCCCCCCGCTAGCTACGGCCCTGTTGATACACTTGTTCATTGCAAAAAAGCAACGTGTAATGACGAAATTCAAAGTTTTACGAGAAAAGAATTTTCGTTTCTCTTGTCTACCGCGTGGTACTAAATTTTTGCGGGAGTTTAATTTTGCGGATTGGCGATTTTTTGTGTTTTGCGGGAACTAATTTTTGCGATTTGAAAAGACTGGTTTTTCTTCCTGGGAATTAATTTTTGCGATTTTCTGGAAGTCGCTTTCAAATGGAACTATTCACTCTTTCGTTTTTTGAGTAAACGACCACTAAAAGGAATCGAAATGCAAATAAAACAACATGGGAATGTCACTCTATTACACTACAATGGATCGAAAATAACTAGGGTACCACTTCATGTATTATCCACCGAGTTATCTATGGCATTTTCTCCTTCAAATCAGTATTTTTGTATATAATTTCTACAGTGGAGAAAATCTTTGCGGAGAAAAAAATTGCGGTAATTTTATTTTCTGGATACTTATTTTTGCGGATCGCGACAAAAACTGCAAAAATCGCAAAAATTTAGTGCCAAAAATTTAGTGCAAAAATTTAGTGCCACACGGTAGTTAAACTCGAATGCCATCCGTACGAGTTCAGCTTAGGATAGTCATCCACATAACATAAATTGAACGAACTGGATCAATTATGAAGCAGTGAAAAAGAACGTGGAACGAAATTCAAAGTATTACGAGAAAAGAATTTTCGTTTCTCTTGTCTAGGTAACCTCGAATGCCATCTCTACGAGTTCAGCTCCGCCCGGATAGTCAGCCACATTACATAAATTGAACGAACTGGATCGATTACGAAGTAGTGAAAAAGAACGTGGATTTTTTTCTTAAGTCAGTGCTCTCGTTGTGGCCGGTTGCTTAAGGTCTCTAGAATTTTACGTTACAGGCTTACGGTGGCCACATGGCCATTTTTAAAAAAATAGTGACAGCACAAAGAGTCTAAAAAGTACTTATTACTTTATCACCATAGTGCACTTAATCTGAATCCTTACTGTTGCCGAAAAAAAGACTTTATTAAAACGGAGAAAAATTTGCGAACGAACGCATACAACTGACAACAACCCCTCCCGCGTGCCCCCAATCCACTGGCGACTCTTAATGATCACAAAAAGCAAATCATGAATTATTCAGACAGAGTCTGTCTAGACCAATTGATATACTAGTTTAGAAAATAAATAAACATTGTATAAGCCGAACAAAGTATTTAATATTTTGGCTGCTGACATTTTGATTAATTTTCTTATTAGAGTTAGACGTCTGAAGGTAGACCAACGCGCGATTGTATGAATGCGTTGAATTTTGAGCTGTCAGTCAAAACTTTTGCCATTTGTTAGCTATTAAATAAGAATATTCAGCCGGAATTTCACGCAATCAGCTGAAAGTTGTCAGTTCAGGTTTATCCACTGCCTGTTAACCTGTGTTAACTAATTCAGACAAAATATATATAGCGATCACAGCTGGCAGTTTTGCAGGTTTCCACCAGCTTGAACTTACGATTTTCCTGCTGTGTACAGGCCTCAGTTGTTTTAGATTCACGTCCGTAGCTCGACCGAAAAGCGTTAAGCAGTAAACTGAACTTCAGGAAATTCAAATAAATGAAAGTCATTTGTGTCATACCAAATGAAAATCAAAATGCTTTGTTATACGAAATCAATACATTAAGTTCTACCAACTAACTGCAATTTAAGAAAATTTACAACCGATCAGTGAAATCGTAACTTGGCCAAACTAACGTCAAAGTAAACTGAACCAAGAGAGAAAAAAATGGAAGTCTTTTTCAAATCTAGCCCCCCAATCTAGTTACCGTCAAACTACTTTGAGATACCGACAAGCATTGATTACTAATGAGCACTATTTGTTCTACTGTCAAGTACATTTTGCAGCCGATCTCATAGCCTGCTTAGCAGGCGTTTCCGCAGGGTTTTCTGCAGGGTTTTCCGCAGGTTTGGAGAATTTTTACCTTTTTGGCCGCGCGAGAAAATCGCAGCAAAAAGTGCCGGCGAGAAATGCTTCGAAGGTGCAACAAACCCTACGGAAACGCTTTGTTGCGGAGGCTACCGATTTCAATGCTGCCCTTGATGAGTATCAAGACCGTCAATTAATCACAGCCGATATGAGATGTTTGAAAAATCCATGTCTAAACAGAACAATTAAATCGGCTGCGAAAATGACCTCGTTTCTTGACTACAAGTTACTGATTCCCATGCAAACTCTAAACATTTCGTGTAAACTTACATGAAGGAGACAGGTCCGTTCTTGTTCCAGTTGCCTAGTATTGGAGACGTGTAGGTTATCACCCAAGCTCTAAGCGTTGAACACTCGAAGTACGGCCTGCTCCACAGACCGTCTATTGACTCCACAAACCGGTGTGTCAGCGTAACTCCCTTATCGTTCAAACTTCGGGGATAGAAGTATGTTGATCTCGTAGGAAAAGACCGGTTGGATGATTTCATCCGCATCAACTTTACAAAGGCCTCGTGTAGGTAGCTCCAGGTCGCAGATAGGTCGGTTACTTTGATAAAACTGTCATTTGTATTTCGGTACGCGTAAGGGGCATAGAACGAATAGTTTATATAGCTGTTGTTATCGAAAATGATCGCGGAGCCCACAATAAGTGGGTCGGTTTCTAAATTGTTTCTGACGATAGAATACAGAACTTGTTTGTGTTCCCTCAATACCGATTCCCCGGTCAAGTTCAGCGATTTTGCGGACCCCGAAGGAATTAGATCAGAGACCAAATTAGCTGAACGGATGGCGACGTTTGCTTGATCTGTGTAAACACTGTTCTCGTATTTAAAATACAACAGCTTGAGGCTTCTTTCCGCGAGCATGGTCTTGCAATCGACGCTACCATTGTTGACTTCCTCGATGGCTTTCAGAGCTTGTCGTGCAGTCATGTTGAAAACGCCCGGACGATCATCAATAACAGGGGGACGATCTGGATTTTCGATAGATGGATCGTCAAGGCTAGACTTCTCACTTTCCGCGAGAGCATTATCCGCATAAGCGCGCGGTAAACACGGTAGGACAACAAGGACGACCAAAACGAACAGTCCCGCCATCCTACCGAGAACTGTTGTGTCTGGAATAACCAGAGAAGTTTCTCTTCGTCTGTCGAAGCGCAAACACTTCTCAAATGCTAATCCTACGTCGCGATATTCACTATGTCGCAAGGTGCTAATGGAATTTGAAACGCTAGAATAATACCTCTCCAATGTGAGCGAAGATAGAACAAGCGTCCAGAGCAAATAGTGCAGACAGGCCTACAAGAAAGTTGACAGTTTAACCACAGATACTTGTGTAGTTAATTACAAATCTAATTGTCACCAGATAAAATTAACCCGAGCGATAGAAACGTCATTGAAACCTGGACGGCTTGTAAGAGTTATTTTGGGCGGCACTCAATATACCCGAGTCAATAAGCCGGCGAATGCTTCAGAAGTGTTTTGAAATCACATGTTATGATTGTTTTAATAATAAATTATGATGGCTTGCAAGCGTACGTAATAAGCAACAGTGATAAAATGGCAGATTGAGACTTTTTAAGCCTATTAGTCAAAGATTTATAGGAAATTCAAGCTTTCCTCTACCGTTTTTCGGCCTTTAATCAGCTTGATACTGATTCATGATATTTAGCTTCATAGCTTCGGGATATTTTTGGCTTCATGATGTCGAGTTTGACATTTTCAGGGTACTTAAAAATCTTTTCTCCTGAAGTGGTTTCAGAACGAGCCGCTTTCCTTCAGAATCCTAGCCGTTCTGTTCTAGCCAATACAACACATTGATCCCTCCGAAAACATATTAAGCTATTAGCTTTTATTTCTATGTTACAAAACTTCGAGATGACAGTTAATAAAGAGACTGCGTTTTTCATCACAACAAAATCCGAATGTCGGAGAAGATTGCCGCATAGACACAGATATAATAGTACTCCAGGGTAATAAGGGATGGTATAGGGAACAATTCTACAATCTATGCGTTTTATGTTACGTGCAGATTTTGACAGGATTCAGTTACAAATCTGAATACTATTGTTACAAGATAATAGAGATGTATATTCCAAGTAAACAGACAAAATTAAAAAACAGCAAATGACACTTGCAATCAAATAAGTGTTTGTTTAGGATTAAGATGGTTTCCTCTGTTTGAAGTAAAAAGGACGTAATTAAACTGTTTCTAGCACGAAATCAATTAAACGAACTAGTTCAATTGTCAAGGATAGTATTTTTTTGTACAAAACTATCTCTATTTTTAATTAAACTTGAAGTAATCTAACGAGAAAATTATGTTTTCGATTGACGAGGAAAGGTGAAGCAATCTGCTTTTATTCAAGTAGTCGTGGCATATATTTCGAATATATTCACAATCAGTGCCAGTATGTCTTTAGCCTGTGAAGCAGGCGCTTGAGTATTATGGGGCGCGCAGGAGCTCGAGGGAAACGGGAGCTCGGCGATCTCCTCGCGCCTCCGATCGCGCGTTTTCCCAACACCGCGCGCCCCATAATACTCAAGCGCTTGCTACGCAGGCTAGCATGTCTTCAAAGAATCAGTGGAAGCTCCGATACAGCTGATCAAATCAAAATGCCTGTGGGATTGTATGGAAGAGGGTGGGGTGGGTAACGAAGAATCGCCGAGAAGATATGAGTTGTTTCAGGGCAAATGACAGCTGCCGAGAGCGAAGGAGAGTCGCAAAGAGTGCAAAAGAGCTGTCGAGAGCAGACAGCCCCGAGAATGCACGAAAGTTTCAGACCCAACGAAAGCGACAATTTGAATTTTGCGTTAGTCGTCCAGGCCCAGCCAGCTAGAAGAAAACCGAGATGAACTCGTTAAAGGGATCAAAGTCACACTAGCAGCATGTAAACATTGCCCCATTCACACTGAAATTGACATTTAGTTTGTTTTCAGTATATTGAATGCTTAGGGCATTTTTTAAAATGACGAATTTTAGTGACGAATTCCTTCCGCGGACGGAGAGGTATTGAAAACCAAATTCACTGGTTACAAACATGGTTAATACTATTTTTATGCCTACATTTGTTTGTTTATTTACAAGATCCTCGGTATCATCTTTTTACGTACGTTATAATATTTTTCACAGTAACACCGCTGAGCATGTTAACAATGGTTTGATTGATTGTATGTCGGCCATTCTGAGGAAATGCAATTCTTTATTCACTCATTATTTTTGGGTTTCTTTTGGGTCCAGGACTTTAACTTGAATTCATCCTTGCTACGGTAAACGGTTTTCTTCCTTCAAAGAGAAGGTTGCCCTTTAGTAGAACATAATACAGTTGTCTTAAACACAGTTAGTTCGAAGCAAAACCCGTTCCTTTAAAACAAATTAACACCTAGCCTCCAACCCAGGCGTTCTTCGGGCTCGTCATGCGCTATGGATTGCGTGACAAGTCCTAAGACCTAAGAACGTCTGCGCTGCGTTAGAGGCTAATGAACGCCTGACTATCACAAGTCTCTCGCTAAGTAAAACTTGAACCAAAACATGATTCGTCGTTTGTATACTGTTGCACTCTTGTTTATACCTGGTCATCCTTAACATCTCGCTATCTCCAAATAACCCCTTTTTTCCCACGGATACTTGAACCGAAACTAATTTTCCTTAGATGCTGCTGCACTGTTGTTTAATGCTGGTGGCTATTTGCACCGAAATCGTTTCCCTTGGAGCAGTAATGCTTTGAGAAAATTAATGCTTGTTTCCCTAGAGTACCGCTGAACTCCACTTTACAACTAAATATTTAAAACACCAGCTTCTTCGAGCAGATTTCTCCCTTATTCCTCGCGAGTGTTCGACTGCTGGAGATTTACCTCCATTCTGATTCTTGAACCCAGTCCGCCTGGGTTGGAATGAAATACGAAGGCCTGCTTTTGGCTCAATATCGTGTTACGTGCCCTCTTTGAGCACGAGCAGTAAAACACTGTAGTCCGGCATGCTTGTCGCGAAGACAAGCCTTTCTCTCGGACTGGTAAGTTGTCCATCTAACCACGTGATCTCACCAGGAGTAAAGTTTGATCCGCGAACCGACCTTCGAAAAGACGGAAGAGGAAACTCCGCCACAGTTTGTTCATTTTTAGTTCTTACCACATACAGAGAGTTCGAATCCATCAGAAGGCTATACATGTTTCCATAGGCAACCAACCACTTTGCGGGAGATGCAGAGAAGATTCTATGAGAAGACAGTATTCAGGGACCTCTTGGTTAACGATGGTGATCAAAAATCCAAATTCTAATTTGGCAAAATAATGAAAACAAAAAGCACTACCGTAACATTAACTTTCGGTTTTATAATTGATGATTCATGCACAGACTACATTAAAAGGTTAGAACCACCTTGTACAGCATAATAAACACCATCACAGGAAAGTACTGCTCAGAAGCTTTCATTTGTATGGTCACATTTAGGATTTCATCCACAAAACTCAAAAGTTAAAACCGCCTTGGACAGCATAATTAACACCACCATAGGAAAGAAGACCTCAGTAGCTTTCATTTGAATGGTCGTACTTAAAGATTTCATCCACAGACTCAAACGTTAGAACCACCCCAATATAATAAACCGTACCACACGAAAGTGAGTCTATTAAAATACAAAACATAAGTACTTACAAAAGAGGATTTCATCCACAGACTCAAAAGTCTTTGTGAGTTTAGAAACCGTTTTTTTTAAACGACCTACTCCTATTCTTATTCATTCCCCCTAATTTTAATATAGTGAAATATTGTAGTTTTTAAATCTATATTGTAAATTTTAATTTATTTTAAGTAGTAGAGTGTCTCCAATTAGCTGTCACAAGTTAAATACCCACCCTGACACTTAAATAAAGTTATTCATTCATTCAAGTCTGAAGAGTTTGAATTACCTAGACAGTTTATCACCCCCACAGACAAGTACCACAAAATTCTTTTTGTTTGAAAAGTCACATTTGAGGATTTCATTCAGCAACAACAACAACAAAAACAACAACAACAACTTCAAACTTCAAACCCTCCTGCACAGCATCATAAACAGACCACCCGCTCATCATAGCATGGCATTAATAATTGCTGAGGCAAACGCTGTACCATATTCATTCTGGATAAAACAAAGATCTCATCTATGCAATATTGTTTATTCCGGATTTACCTGGTCATGTGCAAAGTTTTGAAATCCCACAAAAGAACGGCGGTTTCTGAGGCACATGCGATCGTGCGTCCATCAAACTGAAGACGAGGCTGCAGCTGAACATTTGACTCTGTTGGGTTCAATGTCGCAAGGGATTTCTCACTGTCATGTGCGAGTGACCAGATCTTTACAAAAAAAGGAAAAGACGCTGGTGGGTTTCAAATTTTCAAGCCGCCATCTTATGGGGGGAGACGGGGGGGGGAGGTTGAACTTCTCGCTTCCCGTACCCTTTAGCCCCGGTTTCCGCCCTATTGTTGTTGGCTCCCGCCTCTTTGCGCTTCTTAGATTTTGAAATATTGCGCAATGGCTGGCAATGTTGCGTAATTTTCTCTATTTCTCCCGCTCCACGCCCCCTCTGCTCCCGCGTTCTGTACATCTCTTATCCCCTTTTCTACCGGGTTCCCACCCCCCCCGTCCCCCTCCGCCATTTTGGGTTAGGAGAACAGAGGAGACAGAGGGGTAAGTTAAGAAAAGTACCAAGGGAGGAGACGTCAACGTTTTTCCTGATCCAAGTTGGCGTACACACGAATTAATCCAGAGTTCACCCGTAAAAAACGCCCTGTTTAATTCCACCCTCGCCCGCAAAATAACGCCCACAATACAGGCTAATTTTCCAGCAGAAACAGCACTTTGGTCCGCGCACTGTCTTGTGCAAGAGACCAGATGAAAATTTTCTCGAGGTCAAGTGAATGTCCGCAACAATTTTTTTCCAAAAACTGCTGAAAGATTTGCAGCTATTTTCAAAAAATTGCTTCAAGGCGATAATTTTACCAAAAGATGTCGATTTAAGGCTTTCGAAGACTCTCGAGGTAGTTCCGAAAATGTAATGACCATACCCAAAACAGGCATATTCCAAGCTAACACCATGCAGCATTTTAATTTACCATATCTAGCCGGGCAAATAAAGCTTGAAAGGAACTTGTAAACAGTTTCAGTAATAACTAGCCCATTAGTCAAGATAGGTTTTCATCAAGGCAACTGTTTTCGTTTCTTTTTTCAATGTTGCAAAAAAAGCTGACATCGTCCAAATTAATGGTATGATCGCCCTTACTGGGCGATAAAATACTCTTTCTTTCTAGAAATGTTTCTGTACGTGGATTGCAAAAGAGTACAACTGCGATAATGACGAATAAACGCTATCCCATACCTTGATAGCTCGTTTGTCCATACTGAGCACTACAAACTCATTCTTTCTAATTATCTGTGCTTCCACTTCAGTTTTTCTAAGGATTACCTAGTAACGATAATAGAACCTCAGTGAGTGAGCATGTGGTTGTATGCATGCAGTAATCTTGCCGAATTTATATAACAGCCGAGGAGAAAACTGTTTTGTTTACATATGCGGTTACATCCCGGGATAATTAAAAACAGTAACTGTGTTTACAAGGGTTTTCATCCCGAGGTGACACCGCTTTGACCGTACGCTGAAGAGAGGGACAGGATCATCCGTTATCTCAAGTCATTCACGAACAGTACTTGTAGGACGGGTTTAAATGCACACATGCGCTTAAGGCAATTAACACAATTTTTTAAAGCTTACGCCTCTAAAGGACAATGAAACACAGAAAACAACTGTTTTCTGTGTAAAAAAAAAAAACTTTATCCTCACGCTCAAAACATTTTTGGTGGAGCCACGGCGGTGTAGTGGTTACCGCGTCGGACTTCAGTTCTGAAGTTCGGTGGTTCGAGGCCCAGTCCTTGCCATCGTGTTGTTTCCTTAGACAAGAAACTTTACCCCACATTGTCTCTCTCCATGCAGGTGTATAAATGGGTACCGGGGGTAACCCTGGGGGGGGGGGGGTAGCAATACTCCCAGTGGCTTCACGCTACAGAAACCGGGATAAGCTCCGGCTGTGTGGGTCTCCTTGGCTCGCGTCTGACTTTACCTTTACCAAAACATTTACTGTAATTGTAATAGTAAGTATTAGTTATGATGAAAAGCAGAGAAATGAAGGAGGGAACTCTAGAGATTGTGGTATTGCGGTTTTTTTGGCCATTTTTCATACTTTTTTCCAGCGTTGTGGTTTCAACCGTCCAGCCCTACGCAAGCACTTTTTGGCATTTTAAGGACGGTGCCTCCTTTTGTAACTGCGCATATACGTTCTACGCATTTCGGGTCTGGTCCGAGATATTTTAAGGAATCGTTTGCTTACTAACACAATAAGCAACGGCTATCAGAATCGGGGGTAACAACGCATTGCATTTTTCAGAGATAATTGAGCTTAAATTTGGAAATTAAGTGCCATACATAGAATTACAGCTACTTCACTATCTCTGAAAAGTTCGTGATTACCCACATTTCCAGTTTCCTGTCATTTTGAAAACAGTTTTTGTAATAATTTATGACTGCAAGCTTGTTACGTTTTAGGTACTCAATCGATTTTCGACACCGTATTGCCCTTTTGCCGACATTTTTCGACGATAGCCGCTTTAGGTCCCTCCTCCCCTCATTGATCCTCGATTAGGTTCACTGATACCCACCTTTATCACCCAGTCCGTATGCCCATATCTGGTCTGCAAGCACTGCCCTGATGACATTTTCCATATTCTGAGAGTTGTGTCAGCTGACCCACTTACAACCGTGTCCAGTTCGTCACAATAGTTAACTGTGAACACTTCAAGCGAAGTGAAAGAGATACAAAGTTGAATGCCGGAAATAAATTTCCTCGCTCAGCAAAGTGACAGTGCAAAGGGACAAT
>Ga0126336_10001570_pt1 | contig 12146 bp, 7 predicted proteins | sample SidCmetagenome_FD_92530 | JGI IMG/M metagenome (GOLD analysis project Ga0126336, IMG submission 92530) | Coral microbial communities from El Islote,Puerto Morelos, Mexico - Siderastrea C C metagenome | ecosystem: Host-associated > Invertebrates > Cnidaria > Coral | place: El Islote,Puerto... | reverse complement strand
TTTGAAGCGGTGCACCTCGTGCAGACACTGCATCTGCATACATCTGAAGAGCTTGTGAATTCAGAATATCAGGATTCCACTGAGTCAGTTTGTGGGCATGATGATCAAATAAAAAATCCATGATGGTATTGGTGATCATGCAGATCTCTGGGACTGATCTGCCAAAACGGGCCATCTGAAAGCAATGGTCACACAACACAACTCCGCGGTATGGTCAATACCTTACCCATGAGCACAGCCATATTACCTGGGCAGTGGCAGCCACGGACAGCTGTTTCGTCCTCATCAGCATGGCATAGCCCCAGGCGGAGAGCTGAACAAAGTTCAGCGCACATCTGTCCTTTGCGGAAACGAGTGCAAAGCACTCCTTTAAGCGACAACTCCACATTGCCAATGTGGTAGCTGTGGCTGCGACCGTACAAGACAGTCTAGGCAATGCGTATGGAGTGCGGATCGCCTAATTTAATAGGGCCCGGGTGGTATGGCTGTGCGCATGCATAAGGTACTGGCCATACCGCGGAGTTGTGTTGTGTGTCCCTTGCTTTGAGATGGTTTATTTTAAAATTTTGCATGTTAACACTCTTTAGCTCGGGAAATATGCGTGTATCGCCCATGACCGTTAACTCGGTTTTTTAATTTTACGTGTATGTTTAAGGTAAAGTGGCCAATCAGGGTTCTGTGTTAAGACTTAACCGGCATACCCATGAAAAAAAAAACAAACAAACAAAAAGAAAACGAACAGAAAAATAAAACAAAACAAATCTGTGCCAATTATAGTTGTCGACATTTTATTCGTTGGAACGGAAACTGTTCTATTCCGCATTGTTAACGCCCTTGTAGACATATACTGTCATCAAGACTGCATTGCAATTTTCCAAGGCCTTCTTTACTTTTTTTTGCTGGACTACAATACACCGTAATTAGTAAATTTACTGCACGTGCAACCAGGGTTTATTATGCTCATGTACAATACAATTGATATTCATACATTGCTCTATTCTTCCTGCCTTCATTGTTCTTGTGTTCAGATATGGAGAATGACACTCCCGTCTTATCACCCTTTTTACTACGTGGATAGAATACGTGCTATCGTCATCACACAATCAAAATTAATTATTAAGGTGAGACTTATGCTATTTAAAGCAAGTTAGACAATAATACTGTACAGAAATTTACCGGGCCAACTAAAAAATGGTATTTAAGTGTTGAAGTTTCTGAAGCCATGAAAAGCTATGAGGAAATGAACTGAAGCTATGAGGTCCTTTATCCTCAAGTAAGTCAGGAGCACATCATTGCTCTTATTGCATTCCTAAGCTCGCTATTTCTAGCCAAATAAATAAGAGGATTCATGGATGAATTAATGAAAATAAGAGTGGTCGACCAAACATAGAAAAACCCATATTGGTCACCAAGAAACATTTTAAAAATATTAGCAGCTACTGCAGGAGCCAGGCAAAGCATTAGGACAGCGATCACTATGAACATGTCGATGGCTGCTTTCTTTTCCCGTCTAAATATAACGGCCAAATTTTGCCCCGAAACTGCGTCTTGCATCTGGTTGTTGTGACGACGAATAGCAAAAAAGATTCGAACGTGGTTCACAATTGGAAGAATGATAAAAATCAAACCAATGCCCAGTAATATGACAAAGTCAGCATAAAGTGGTAAAGTGAAACGCACCAAAAATGTCACTATCAGCCAGATTGTGGCAGTTATAGTAGCTGCACGTACCACTTCTGTTGAGAGAAAGAACCGACAACAATAGGTCAGAAATGTTAAGCAGTAATAGAGGGATTATAGTTTGGGTAGAAGAATTATGTAAAGAAATCAGTTATGTCAATCACAAAACAAATACAAAGAAAAAATATTTGACCATATCGCTGGCAGCTGAAGAAACAAGAGTATTCTCAAGGCCTACTCTCCAAACACGAAATACATGTAACAGAAAAGCAAAACTACATATACAAAGTGCCTGCAGAGTGGCAGGTGTGCACCCAAATTACATCCCAAATACTGCCTTTACTACTACAGTAAGGGGGACCAAAGTTTCAACGTTCTTGTATAGGGTTCCAAATCCCTTGTCCTGAATATGGCTAGTAAAATAGAAACCTCCTGAAGAACAGAAGGTAAAGTTCCAATGTAAACGGTAAAGCAGTTGCTCGACCACTTTCCCAGTATCTGGATAAGCCACGGCAGGAGACCAGCTTGACTGCTGTGATAGGAGCATCAATCCTGAAACTGTGAGATGCAGAGAGAGCTCCGTGGGAATATTGAGGTGGCTGAGAAGTGAGGGCAACATTGAAGGTTGGGGATGGATTTGAATGAGAAGTGAAATGCAATGAAGCCACGGGAAAACTTCCTTGGCCAAGGCCTCTGAAACAGCATCAGGTTGAGGGGGGCTGATTTTGGTTTGGGAGTAATCCTAGCAAGGTGAGGGCCATTGTAACCAATGTTGCACCCCACTTTTTGTCCGGATGATGCTTTAGGCCACAGCAAGGTATGCACTGTTGATAGGAAGTGATGGGGGGGGGGCATAAAGGAGCTGTGGTGGAGTTCCTTTAGGGCACTGGGCACCAGGTTAGGGTTCACCACAGTCTGGATTCTTGCAGATGTGCAGGAATTGACAGTTGGTGTGGCGGCAGCTGCAACGGTTGAAGTCACGGCAGATGGCTGCGGGCTGCAGGTGCTGGGTAGATGGTGGCTGAGAGGTGGTGGCAGACGGGTGAGATGTTTCCGGCGGCGGCGTTTCTTGTGCAAGGGAGGGGAGGGGGAGTAGTCATCCATAGGGGAGCGATAGGACTGGGGAGGCTTAGACCTGATAGAGCAGGAGAGTGTGCGGAGGCCATGGGAGCGGCAGTGAATGCAGTAAGGGAGGGTCTCCTCCTTACGAATGTAGTTGTATAACTGTTCATGTAATTTACCGCAGGCAATAGAGAGGGTAGAGGCTCCAATGTAGCGCAAGGCAGTGTCATACATAAGCGAGGCTGATGCTTTGAATTTCCGGGTAAATTTGCACATTTGGTCTTGGTAGGCCAAGAGGTCTGAGGCGAGTTGAGGGAAGTGGGACAATATGCTGCGCAAGTAAACATTCCAGGCTTCAAGCCAGGAGGAGAGGCCATCAATGCGGTGTTTCTTGTGCTGGGAAGGAACAAAGGCTAACGTGGTGGCAATTTTTGGGTTAAGTGCCAGTGTGAAGTGGTCCTGGGATGAGGGAACATGTTGTCTGATAACAGGTCATTGAAGTCAACATACTCACGTTTCATGATCCTGGAAAGGTGGCAGACTGGGATCTTGCTGGGTTTGGCGGGCTGGAACAGGTAACTCAAAAACCGCGGACTAGTGAAGAGCTGCTGGGAGACTGGGCTCTAGTTGTTGTTGAGATGTGCCGCCATCTTGGATTTCAGCTCGTTGGTTTTGGCTTGAACCGGCGAGGTGCACGTTGTTTAAGCCGCTAGCAGGAGAAAGAAGGGGGACTTAACTGTGCACTTTTTAAGTGGCTGTAATCCGTTCGTCAAGGACCAACGGCGGCCGCTATCATATCTCGCAGCTGGTTAAGTTGGGCGCCCGAAAAGCTTGCATTTGAGGACGAACTAGAGGGCAAAGAATGCGTCTGTTCGTTCAAATAGCGGGAATCACCGGTGACGAAGAGCTTCCTACGTTCACACCATCGACCTGGGAGTGAGAAAGGCTAGGATCAATACTGCGAGTGGCGTGAGCGCCCTCGTGATCGTGTGCGAAGATACGATGGGCGATTCACGTCTTCGTACCCGTGGTCACGAGATTTCGTGCTGCGGCCAACAGAATTAGCAATCGCATTGGGAGAGCTTGCAGCTCGGTCAGTGACACGTCCTTGGGAGCTAATTCAGCAGAGCGGTTTCGAGATTCGAGGAACGAGGCATACTCAAAAGAAACAAATACAAATTAAGCTCCTAGTAAACTACCACTGAAGAAAATGCAACGTGTATACGAAATGGTAACAAAGGAGCTTAGAAATGGATATAGCTGATATTAGGATAACTAGTAACTAACAATGCATCTTAAATAAGTCTAAAAGGTACGCAGTTCATGATCATGAAATACAAAGGATCGTTTTTTAAGGACCCATGTAGCGCAAGCTCGTTTCGTGATAAAGTTGTGTTGACGGCTGCTGAATGGCTAATACAGCAGAACATAACAGTGGTGCAAAAAGGACACCATAAGCTCCAAGTAGTTAACTCTATTACTCTATTACTAAAATTGGCCCTCTTTAATCGAGATTTTAACAGTTTACCTTAAACATGTGAAGCTAAATCAAGTGCAAAAAGAGAAAAAATTCCAGGAAAGCAAATTGGTTGAGAGAAGTAAACTTTAATTTCCGCTGATGAGGTGAGTGGGGCGATCTTCTAAAGAACCCGTAACGAAAAAGTCAGAAGCTCAAATATTTAGCTGCATTAGTTTTTCTTTTCTACTTACACAGTCTCAAGGTATTTTCTTTCCAATACCTTCAAAGTATTTTCTATTTATAGTTTGCAACTTATTTGCAGTACTTGTTCCAAATATTTTTTGAAATATTACCTTTCTTTGTAACTTTTGCACGGTATACCAAAGGCTTGGAGAGTGCGTAATGACGATCAAAGCTAATGACGGTTAGATTAGCGAACGACCATCCCGTAAAAGCCACTTGGCTCACTGTAAACGCTTTGAACAGTTCAGTTTGATGATCGCAGGATTCATGGATGCGATGAATCATCAAACGCCATGCATCAAACAGCGGCTGAGCTACCAATCCCGTCAAGCAATCTGTAGTGGCTAGACTACTCAGGAGAATATTACATGGTCTTTGCAGAGAAGGCGTTTTGATGACAGCAATAATAACAGCCAAGTTAGCAAGAAAGGTAAAAAGGCAGAATGGTACGTTGAAGATGCTCAAAATAACGTCATTCACGAAGGAGGCAGTGTTGTTGCTTGGAATCGGTACCCAGTAAGGCAGACCACAATTGGAATTGTTCATATTTTAGCCATTGCTGTATGAAAAGTAACAATGAAGCTGAATTACAAACAAGAATACAACGAAGTCCTTTGGTCCAGCGATCTATGAAGTATTACTTTTTTTTTTTATTTGTTCATTTGAAATCTAAGCCTCTTTCCTTCAAACCCTGGTTTTTAGAAAATCAATTAACGAGAGTATTTCTACTGCTTGCGTGCAATAAAATTCTCGAGAAATTTATACCTGATGTATAATAGGAGAACCAAACCTTCAAAAGGTGATTTCCTATCTCATTATTATAAATGTCAGGAAACCTCTAAGGATACGCGCTTTTCATGAATACTCTTATCTTATATTCGAATATGAAGATAAGTGCCCTGTAATTTGCCTCTTGAATCATTATAATAAGAAGATACTGGGTTAAAAATGAAGATACTGTATCGTCGTTAAGTGTACATGTAGAAGCCAGGTGGTTTACTGTTCAGCACCTCGGGCTTTCGATGGGAAGGTTGCAATGTCAGTGACTGGGGACTTCTTTCTCCGCATCGTGTGGTAGTTTTATTTTCTTAGACAAGGATATTTTGCTCCACATTTCCTTGATGTTTCTAGTGTATAAAGGGCTGGAAAACGGTGGGAATTTTAGTGAGGTGGACTGGCATACCCTCCAAGAGGTGGGGGCAGGGGTTGGGATTTGTTGGTAGTAATACTTAACTAGTTGCTTTATGCTTTAAGTCGGTGTTAAGCGCCAGCAGTTTAAGCCGCTTACGCCTTTACTTGTACCTTTACCTTGCCCCATCACGAGTAAGTTTAGTGCCAACATTTCGAGAAAAAAGTTTGGTTTTTGCTGGCTCATTTTCAGGAAATTAAATTTTAGATCTTGACATTTGTTGCTCTTTCACCATCGTTTTACTAGTTCGATGCCAAAATAATAAAGTTCACTGACTGAAAGAGAATAATTATTTTTGTAGATACGTCAGTTTCAGTCTTTTTCATCAAGTGCCAAGCATCTATAGAGAAAAGTCGACTTTTTTGCCTGGCTTGAACCGAAGTAAAAGTTTAGTGGATTAAGCAAAAAAATATCTAAATACCCTTCACAACTCCAAAACACCTGAAGACAATAGGTGAAAAATGGAAATCCAACTTTTCATCCGAAGCGGAGGAAGAGTCAAACAATTTTAGTGAAATTGCATTTTAAAGCGGCGATAGACTGACGTGAAATGAAATTAAAAAAGAGACAATAAATTAAATGCTTTAGCGCTAGTTTTCCTTAAAAGTTGCCTTTGTGATATTATTTCATGTACAGTAAATATTTTAGAATAAGACTGGGTAAATTTGCGTTTCTGGCGTTCCTGATGATTTCAATGAACAATTAGATCTCTATCCAAAGAACAACCAAAGAAAATAATAAATTGTATGTTGTGGGAATAATCCATCGGATATGAAAACAAATGAATCGTCGCAGGACAGCAATCCACCAAACCAAATAAAACACTACTTGAAAACTTTCTTCCTCTCGCTTTTGAAATATGGTAGAAATAGGAAATTGAACAGTGCTTTGTTGTACAGCTTAAACAATAATATGGTAGTGTGTAATGTAAGTAGCAGCTGTAAACTGTTAAAAAGATTTAAAAAACAAAAACCGAGCCCTTCTTGTTCCATTTCCCAATTCTAAAACCGGAAAACTGTGCTTTCTCGATTCTTTTCGTGGTATGTTTAAGAGGAAAAGTAAACATTAATAGTTTACAATTGGCACTTGAACTTTGTCCCATCAGTCGATTTTCTAGAGTTTATTCTTGAGTACCGGACTTTAGTAGACACTTAGTGGCCAGCTTCGAACAATAAACTATTCTGCATGATCTTCAAGATCTTCAAGAGGGCGAAATATTCCATTTAATGTAAGCAAAAAAAGGTTAAAAGTAAGGAAAGGAAAACAACTCACTTAGCACTTCAGCACCTTTGAAAGACAACCAAGTAGAAAATTGCACAGGAAGGCTTTAATTTACTTGGGATAAATTCGACATCCGCTATTAAAATATAAGTTGAAAAACTTTACCATGATACTAGCTATAGCTTTGTTTGTATCATGGCACCAAGAAAATCTGAGTGTTAATAAAATAAACTAATTACACAATGAAAAACGCTTTGTAAAATTTTGCGTACTTGTTTCAGTTCGCCTACCGATACGCTTCAACTCGTGAAAAAGTAAATAAATAAATGAATGAATAAATAAATGAATAAATTAAAATTAAAGAAAATGATACACGAGTATGTATTTATGTTGTGGTTCAATTTTATCCTTGGTTCAATTTTTATTTTCCTTTGTTTTTCTATATGGTAAGGTACGATAATGAGTATAAAACAAAGGAAAATAAAAATTGAACCAGGGATAAAATTGAACCCCAACATATATTTCCCGTGACTTCTTGTATTGACTTGAGCTTTTTCACAAAAGAACAATTTTGCCTGCTGATGAGCCGTTGTACTGTTAAATAAGCTTTCCTCACCTCTCCTCATGGATGACTTTTTTCTGCAAACACCACAGAATGATTTGCGTCTCAAAGTTTGAAACTTAAGTTCGAATCTATTAAATTTTTCCTCGCGTTCTACATTGTTCCAGTGGTTTTTGTGCCACTCGCGTCATTAGAAAGAAGGGAAATTCCCTGATATCTCTCCGAAATTTGACTTAAAGGTGCCTGTCGCACGAATTAATCCAATCATACTTCGAGTCTTGGTTCAAGATTCGTTTTGAATATTTCTTTCTTCAATCGAGAGTCCAAACACATCAAATTGAGTTAGTTTCTATTAATATCCTTTTAAAACACCCTAAAGCGAACTGGAAAAACGCAAAACAATTTTTTATATGTTTTGTTCTCCGTTAGGTGCCCATTTAATTTATACAAAGACTAAATCTTATTATTAGATTCTCAATCTCATTTATTTAATTGCTAGGATTTTCATTGGTTTACCTCGCAAAAGCGATCGCTGAAATAACTTATAAGAAAATTGGATGCCATGGCAAGTGCTGCGGCCTTTAAAAGAGTAATCGCCGCAAAACAAAAGCTTTGCCCAAACATGTAGTAAAGAAGTTTATAGGTCTATAGTCTATAGGCGAATTTGGGAATGTAATGAGAAGGCGGTTATTCCTACTTGCGCTTGTTGGAAAAGAGGTGCTCTGCACCTTGTTGGTTATTTTTCGCCTCAAATCCAACGTGCACTCGGTAAATAACCATTTATTAACAATACTGACTTAATACTTGACTCAAAAGAAGTAGACTGAGAAGTAAATATGTTATTATAAACTTACCGCCTCATGGAAGACGATTTACCGACAACTGTCCTCTCCAATCTCTTGGCGAACTTTACTGAATCGGCGAAATGAGTCGCTGAATATAAACTGGACGAAAAGCCTTATCTTATCCTAGAAAAGCTTGTATCAGCAAAAGGATTATTTTTCAATATTTAAAGCTACTGATTTATTAATGAGAACGTCGGCAAATATAAGACTTGATTAAAACTAAAGAAAAGCCGCGTTTTGACTTTTATAAAGCTACAGCAAAAGTGGATAAAACAAGGGAATCGTTAAAATCTGCCCAGGTGTTGCTGTTACGTTTTATCGAAATTAATATAGATCGTGTCTTGCCGAATTGTTTATTATTTCAGTTAAGCAGTTTTTCAAGTTCCTGTATCAGTCAAAATTGTTTTACGTGGGAATGAACCTGGACGAAAATTATGAGGCAGCGTTAAATTCCTATGTTAAAGCAGTTGCAGTTGAATTTGGTTCTATGAAAGATTACAATTCAGACTACTTAATCGTAAATTTCGGGCGATGCAATTTGGGATTCAACAAATAAATCATTTTAGGCAGAAAAAAAAAGTTAGCATTGGGTTAAGTTTTGAGGTGAGCTACTACGTTTATTTTAGCTGGTTTGTGGATACTAATTCACATGCATGGGGTCCGGTTGTCGGGGAGATAAGTTTTTGAGTTGCAGCATGTAAGTTCGGCGAGGTCCATAATTAAAAAAAAAAAAACGATGGGTGAGGCGTGCATATTTTTGTACTGACGAACTGCATGAACCAGCTAGTTCAATCAATCACAGGTAACCCAAGCGCAATATAAGCGTTTGTATGGAAAATCGAGCTGACAATTCCCATCGATAAATACCGGTAAATAAGCTTTTAAAAGTGGAGCTGCTTAATAAATTAGATATTATGTTATCTGGTGTTGTATTTTGTCCTCCTGTGAAAGATTAGCGCCTCTGGGGAGGTTTTAGTCTTCTACCCTAATAGTGTATAAGAAAAACAACGTTGGATAATGGAGCCAGATCGGCCATCGTACCTGCCTCGAAAGCGGCTCAATATTCACGCAAAAAAAGGCATGCACTTGCATTTTATCTCGCCGAGCTCGCAAAGAAGTGCCTTAAGTTCCCTTTCCTTGTCCAATGGAGTATTCCTTGATTCTTCCCTGCATTACACGCGATCGCAAAGATCGCACACAAGTTCAAAAACCGCAACATTTATCCGTGACCGGCCGTCAAACGACAGCCCCACCGGGAGAGGGCATGATATTTCTCACAGAAGTTTGTATTTTCAACAATATCATGCCCTTTCCCGGTGTGGGTGTCATTTGACGCTCGTTCCCAGTGACAGCCGAGGTTTTAACGGTCGAGCTGAGCAACTTTTTCCGGTCACGTAAAATCATGTTGGCGGTTTTCAAACTTGTGTACGATCTTTTCGATCGTGTAATGCAAAGAAGAATCAAGGAATGCTCCCTTGGATTTAAGAAAGGAGAACTTAAGGCACTACTTTGCGAGCTCCGTCAGACAAAATGTACGTGCATTTTTTTTTTCGCGTGAATATTGGAGCCATTTTCGAGGCAGGTTCGATGGCCGATCTGGCGCCATTGTGCAACGTTGTCTTTCTATTATACACGGTTAGGGCAGAAGATTAAAAACCTCTCCAAAGGGGCTAAACCTTCACAGGAGGACAAAATACAACACTAGATAACATTTTGCCTACCTTATTAAGCAGTTTTACTATTTAAAGCTTATTTATTTATCAATGGGAATTTTCAGTTCGATTTTCCATACAAACTGTTGTATTACGTACACTACCTGTGGTTCAATAGACGTTTGCTGTCAATAGTGCCTCTTTTACAAATTGCCGAAAGCATAGTTCATTTATATGTATATTGGTAAGCGCGCGAGATACAAAGAGAAAAAAAAGAATTTTAATGCTGTTTTGCAAACTTTCCACTACAGTAAAAATAAAATTTTTCGTGTGAACATTCTTTACACGAAATATCCATGTACCATTTCCGTCCACGAAATATCCACTGTGCATGTATCTCCCATAACCGTTATTACTGAACGAAGTTTCACAATTTTACGTGTACGTTTAAGGTAAATGGCCAATCAGGGGGGCTGTGTTTAAGCTTAATCGACATACCCACGATAAACAAACAAACAAACAAACAAACAAACAGAAAAAAAGGAATAAAGCAAAACAAATTCTGTGCCAATTGTGGTTGTCGACATTGTATTCATCGGAACGGAAACTGTTCCGCATTGTTAAGGTCCTTGTAGGCTTATACTATCATCAAGTCTGCATTACAATTTTCAAAGGCCTCTTTTACTTTGTTTGTCAGACTGCACTACAGCGTAATTAGTAAATTTACTGCGTATGTAACCAAGGTTTATAAAGCTTATGACTGGAAATTCATACACTGCTGTATTTTTCTTACCTTTATGGTTCTTGGGTTAAACAATGGAGAACGACACTCCGGTCTTATCCCCCTTTTCACTACGTGGGTAGGACACGCGCAGTCGTTATCATGCAATTAAAAGTAATCGTTAAGATGAGGCATTTGATATTTAAAGCAAGTAAGATAATAATACTGTAAACCAATTTATTGAGCCAACTTAAAATTGGTGTTTGAGTATTAAAGGGTCTCAGTACAAGCCACGAAAAGCGTTTAAGAACTGAACTGAAGCTATGAGGTCCTTTATCTTCAAGTAATCAAAAGCACATGATTGATTTTAGTGCATTTCTAAGCTCGCTATTCTTAGCCAAATAAAGAAGAGGATTGATGGATGAATTAATAAAAAGAAAAGTTGTCGACCAGACATAGACATATCCATATTGGTCACCAAGAAACCTTTTAAAAATATTAGCAGCTATTGCAGGAGCCGGACAAAGCATTAGGACAGCGATCACTATGAACATGCTGTTGGCTGCTTTCTTTTCCCGTCTAAATATAACGGCTAAATTCTGCCCAGAAACTGTATCTTGCACCTGGTTGTTGCGACGACGAATAGCAGAGAAAATTCGAACGTGGTTTCACAATTGGAAGAATGACAAAAATCACACCGGTGCTCACAAATATGACAAAGTCAACATTTTGGGGTAAAGTGAAACGCGCCAAAAAGGTCACCAGCAGCCAGATTGTTGCAGTTACGGTAGCTGCCAGTACCGCCTTTGTTGAGAGAAAGAACCGACAACGACAGAAATGTCATTAGCACTTAAGAGAAGCTAAAATTTGGGCAGAAGGATTATCTAAAGAAAACGAATATGTTAATCACAAAGCAAACGAAACAAAAAAAAAAAAAACCTAAAAAAAAATTGAAGGGAACAAAAAAAAAAAAAAAAAAAAAAACCTTAGACTATATTGCAGGGAGCTGAACTGAGAAGCTACAATATTTTGGAAGCCAATCCTCCAAACACGAAATAAATATAACAGAATAACAGAACCTATCAATAATATATAGAAAATGAAAATGCTGGTGTTTTTCCACAGGGTACCAGTACTCGACGACGTTAAACATGCCTGACGTGAGTACGCAAACCCCACCGGCTCACGCGCGTTCCGAAGGGACCGTCAACCCCGCGTTACGGCTTTTCAAGGTGCCAGACACTGACATTAGCATCAATGCCTATCGCATGGTCACCGTTCAACCCATTCATTCCCGGATTGGACGATTTTGTGGGTTTGGGACGCAGTTACTTTACCATGGAATTGAGATTGCAGAAAAGTACGAACGATAACTTGGACCCTGCTCAAAAATTGTGGCCAGTCAACAATTTGGCCCATTCCATCATCAAACAAATTGACTTGCATTTGAATGGCACGTTGATCAGTCCTCAATCCGACACCTACCATTACAAAGCCTACCTGGAAACCTTG